>Ga0233432_10000042_pt1 | contig 98532 bp, 78 predicted proteins | sample SI_122_August201_6_FD_179870 | JGI IMG/M metagenome (GOLD analysis project Ga0233432, IMG submission 179870) | Seawater microbial communities from Saanich Inlet, British Columbia, Canada - SI_122_August2016_10_MG | ecosystem: Environmental > Aquatic > Marine > Inlet | place: Canada: British... | reverse complement strand
AATAAATTCCCTTAGCTCTTTAAAAATACACCTTGGGTAAACCAATGGCATTCTTCTCATGAAATTATAATCGACATCAAATCCAACTGTTTTGTTAGTGCTTTCCTCAAAATTATTATTAGGCATTTCAGCCCACTTTTGCATACCAATTACAGGTTTACACCCTTTAAAGAAAACATCAGGCGAATTAAGTTCATTAAATATATTATCTGAGTCTAAGTGGCACACAAAATCAGTTTTTTCGTCAAAATATTTTTCAGAATATAGTTTTATATATTGCTGCCTGATATAGCCTCTAGTTATATGTTTGGCTTCTTTGTTTATAAAGTATTTCTGCCCAATAGATTCAAGATATTTTTTAGTTTCCACACAATCATTTTCGTGGTCATCTATAACGACAACAACCTCATTATAAAGACGGCAAAACTTAGATATTGATTTTAAACTATACTTAAGAAATTCTAGATCCTTGTCATAAGTTACAATTAATATAGATGTTTTTAAATCTTTTCCGTATTTAAAACTCATATATTTAATGCTTAATTAAATTAAGTTTGACTGGAACACCAAAGATCTTAGCAATCCAATAAACAAAACCAGATCCGTGGTTGTATACACTATACGACTCCACAGAATTTGCCAATGTTATTAGTTTCATATCAAAAACAGCATGGAAAACACCCTGATCAGTAGTTTCAATTTTACCAGAAAACCCAGAAGGCTTGCTTTGCATATGGTTGCTTTGTAAATGAAGGGTGTGAATTGGTAATGATTTGTTGTTTTCTTTTAAGTATTTTTTTAGATCGTTTGAGTCTGATAAAACTATTATAGGCTTGTCGTCCTCATTTGATTTTAGGAAGCATTTAGCAAAACATTCTTTGTGTAATTCTTCTAAATTTTTACCATGATTAGAAAAACTGTTTTGATCTCCCAATCTAAAGTGGATGATGTTAAACTTACCTGCTTCCAAACTCTCTTCCTTGAGTTTACTACTAACAGAATCGTTAACCTCACCAGAAAACTGCAACTTGTTCTGTAAAAAAGAACAACATCGATTGTTAATCGGTGGCATTAAATTCAAATAATTTATGATATCACGGGCATCTGTTAAGCATGGGTGATAATTTGAAAAAATGTATTTTGTTTCTTGCTGTTTGGTTGAGATTATACAGTTTTGCGTTAGTTTTTTTAAAGAGTGTATGAAGTGCTTTATGCCTTCAGCTTTTAAAGCCAGATCATCTATATCAAATTGTTCATGAATACTTTCTGATGGTTTGAAGTATTTTTTAATTGGGTGTTTATTTATATTTATATCAAAATCACGCCCCTTACTCATGCAGTGGTTAAATAAGTTGACAGAACCCCTTAAGAAATCTCCAAAGCCGCCATTTGAACCTTCATAAAAGCAGTTTATCACCTTACCTTTCGTTTGTTTTTTATCTATGATTTTCTTGTTGGCAAACTTTTCATAAAGCAATCTGTCCCATTTTGTTTGATTGCTAAAGTGCATCTTCGTGGGTTTGTCCAAAGTTTTGAACGGCTGTTCTGTTTTTTTGCTGGTTTTATTAGAGTGTATCTTTTGGTTTGGTATATCTATATTCTTAAAACCATAGCATTTGTTAAATACATTAGAAAGACAAAGATCTGTATCGCTCATGTCAGAAACAAACATATCATCAAGTATATCACAGGTAGCTCTATAGTGATCTTCATTTATTATGGTATCATGAGGTATGTTCAAGAAAGATTTAATCAACCAAGAATTCTCAAGTTGATCTGAGTTGAGATATTCTATAAATGTTTTATCTCCAAAAGAACCGCTCGTTAATTCATGCGCTGATTGAGGAGATGTTAAATAGCTATAGATGGACAAGATTCTACTGTAAGGTTCTCTTAGTATCAGGAATTCATAAGGATCCGTATCGTTTGGCAGGTTACCATACACTTCTTCTTTATAACAACCAAAACTAGAAGAACATACCTCCACAAAATACAGATTAAGATCATCTAAATTCAAATCATCGTACTGAACAACGACCCAACCCGCATTGTTCATGAGTTTATATTTGTCGCTTAGTCCATTTTTAGCAGAGCAAATCAAACGATATACTATACGGTCACCCTTTTGTACTTGAAGGTTATACAACCTGCCCCCGATATCAAGTTTAGAGCTGATTAAACGAAACGAAACGTTGTAAACATAAGTTCCAGCATTCTTAGGAATGTGAAAAAATACTGGTAGTTTTTTAGCTTCATTCATCAATCATTATAATGAAACTATTGGGTTTTTTCAACCTATAAATCTTTAATTACAGTAAGACCAGTGTTTATCCAAGTTGTGCCTAGAGTTTGACTAGAACCAGCTGTCCATGTATTATCGTCTGATCTTACATGAATAGTTTTGTTATTTGTAACAGGGGACTTTGCTTTGTTTAAAACATCTCTAGTAATATAGCAATTAATTTCTGTGTAATTACAATCAAAAAAAGCAAGATCACCGACTTCCTCAACACCAGAGCCAATAGTTAAAGGTCCAGTTAAGCCCCACAAAGAATCAAAAGCACTTTCACCAATAGTTATCACGCTATCTGGGATCACTAAAGAACCAACTAAGCCAGTGCAATTAAAAAAGGCAAGGTCACCAATAGTCGCACAACTCGTTCCAATAACCAATCCTTTTAAAGATGAGTCAGTCTTCTTCCAATTATCTGGTATATCTCCTGCGATTTGATCATAAGCTGGACCAGTAGAATCAAAAACAATAGTTGCAGTTCCAATGTCACCACCTCCTTCTATAGCATCCCACGATGATCCGTTAAAAGATTTATGCTCGTTTGTGGTAGTGTCAAGAGAAACAGTACCCACTGGCAAATCCGTGGGAAGAGTTGCGGTAGTGTATTTTAATGGTGGGAATTTAGATGTGTGCGACATATTATAAATCTTTAATTACTGTGATGCCTGTCTTTCCTCCGACGGTTTGACCAGAACCAGCTGTCCAAGTGCTGTCGGTAGAGCGAACATGTATTTCGGTGAGGCTGTCACAACCAGCAAAACAGCGACCTTCATTCATATCAATGATGTTTTTAGTGACATAGCAATCAACCCTAGTTAAAAGATACATTCCCGCAAAAGAACCTTGATAACCACCGCCAGCCCAGCCAGGCTCAGAAAAATTCAGTTTATTGACACTTGGTGGTATTTTAAGATACGAAATACCAGTGGAGCCAAAAGCTATCGAAGCAATCTCTTTTAATCCATCTGGAAGTATTAAATTATTAATTAAATTACCGTTGTTGTAAAAACAATTTGAACCTATATATTCCAATCCAGGCTCTAGATGAAGTTCATCAATGGCAGTATTACTAAAAGCGTTAAACGCAATAGTTTTAACGCTACCTGGAATTACAATTCGCCCTCTCAAATAAACAACAGACTGAAAAGCTCTTTTGCCAATTGCTTTACAGCTAGTACCAATAACCAAACCACGCAAAGAATTGTCGCTGCGTTTCCATTCTGCTGGTATATCACCTTTGATTTGGTCAATCACCCCAGCCGCATTACCTCTAACATATGTTGTACTTCCTATTCCACCAGCGCCACCCAAATCTCCCCAAGCACCCTGCTTAAAAGCAACCATCTTTTGATTGGTTGTATCATAAGCAACAGTTCCTTCTGCCAGATCATTAGGAAGATCTGAGGCTGCGTATTTTACTGGAGGATTATTTGAGGTGTGACTCATATTACCATTCTATAGATTTAAGCTCGTCAATAGTGGTGGCTGCATCGATAGATGAGTTTACTGCTTTCTCTTGAGCAAATGAAGATTGAATGTGTGCTGTGATTGCTGCCGAAAGTTGACCGATTAAAGTTGCGTCAATAGTAATGAATGATCCATTACCAAGCTTCCAATCTGTAGTGAAAGTGGGGTCAGCTGTAGTCAGTGATTCTGCTTGATAAATTCTAGAAACTGTATGCCTGTCAGTTCTAACTGCAAGCCCACCCATATCAAGACCGCCAACTTCTACATCGTATCTCTTCTCTGAAAAGTGATCTCTAAGAAGATTCTTAGCGCCATCAATGTCGCCACTGAAGTCTCTATCAATCTTCTCATTCATGTAGTCTCTTTTACTGCGATAGATATATCCATCGAAGTCGTAAAGAACACCACCAATATACCACATCCTTTCAGAACTAGCCTCAACAGTAGCCGCATCTTCATCAGAAATTTCATGAGAAACAAGATAACCACCCAACTGTTCTTCGGTTGGTTCGGTGTCTTGAACTTCGTAAATGTGACCTCTTTCGTCTGTTATTGCGTATTTCATTTTGTTTTTTTATATTATAAATCTTTAATTACGAGGACACCTGTTTTTAACCCAATAGTCTGATTAGGACCAGCTGTCCAAGTGTTGTCGGTAGAACGAACGTGGAATGTCGAGAGTGAAGTAAGTTCAAACATGCCAGCGCTTTCTTGGTCTATTACGTCTTTTGTAACGTAACAATTTGCATTAGTCAAGTTCATGCAATACGAAAAGTTAGAATTTCCTTCTATAGTTTTTAATTTTTCCCCTATTGTTAAATTCGTTATACCTAATCCATAGAAGCATTGACCGCCTAATATTTCAGCATTAACAATAAGTTCTCCAGTATAAATCATCTGCGACGATGAATTTGATCTAAAAGCTTGATATCCAATTCTAAGGAGGTTGTCACTAAGAGTTAATCGCCCGTCAAAACCTTGACAGAAAGCAAAAGCATTGTCATTAATATAAGTAACACTATCTGGGATGACTAAAGAACCAGTCAAGCCAGTGCAACCTTCAAAAGCAAATTTTGGAATTCTAGTGCAAGAATTTCCAATAACCAATCCTTTTAAAGATGTGTCATATCTTTTCCAGCTGTATGGTATATCACCTTGGATTTGGTCTGTATTACCAATACCAGCACCATCATCATATACTACAGTAGGTGTTCCAAAAACCTCGCCAGCGATCTCAGACCAAACACCAGCTAATCTAGCTACTGGCTTCCCCTGTGTGGTATCATAAGCCAACACACCGTCTTCAACATCTGGAAGATCAGCGGTTGCTTTTGCTAAAGGTGGAGATTTAGGACTGTGACTCATTATTGTATGTAGTATCCAGATACACCATCGCTGAATATTGAAATAGATTCATTCTGGCTGGAAAGATTGTATCCACTAACCAATCCATCACTTACAACACCGTCAATAGTGCAACCACTAGGAGGAAGAAGCAAAACATCGCAATCGTTACCTATCTTTTTGTGAACAGTTATAGCTTCATGTAATGTTGGGTCGAGAAGATCAACAACAATACAAGGTTCTGCGCCGCCACTACCACTACCACTACCGCTACCACTACCGCTACCGCTACCACTACCGCTTTCTCCACCACCAAGACCTGTATCGTCATAAAGGTGATGAGTGTGTTGTGGGATTTGGGTATAAGTTGCAGTAGTTACAGTAACAACGCTAAATTTAGCGGACCCACCACCGCCCTGAGATTCTTCCCAGGTTGAATTTCCACCACCATCTGCGGTAATAACATAACCACTTGGGGCAACAGCAGAATTAATATCTGTTACAGTGTGAGTATGGCTTGTAGCAGCGTATTCAGAGTGAGTATGGCTTGTAGCAGCGTATTCAGAGTGAGTATGGCTTGTAGCAGCGTATTCAGAGTGAGTATGACCAGTTGGAGAATAATCACCACTACTTTCGGTAGCCATTGTCCCAAGACCAGAAACGTCATCAACTACGTGCTGATGACCAGTTAAGGAGTATTGTGATAAATCCCCACTAAAAACCTCAAGACCAGATATTCGAGTCTCGATCTCTGTGATATTTGTATTGTAATTATTGCGGAACGTTAAGTGAGTTGATCCGCTTGTAGGTATGAAAGTATTGAGTGCCATGATTTAAATTTTTATTGTCTTTGAGATTTCTTAGCTAAAAGAGAATCGAGTTCTGATTGCCTACGACCGCCAAGTATGTTTGAGAGCAAGTTTAATATTTCTTCATCTATTTCTAAGATTTCATCTGCATCCTCCCCTAATTCATTAAGAATGTTTTGAGGGTTTTGATCTTTCCATATTAAATCGTTGCTTTCGTTCCAGAATCTTGTTATTTCTTTAATTATTGCTAGGTTTATGTATCTAATCCTTGATGCTTTTTTCTGAGCTTCAGTGGTTTGATTTGGTTCTTCATTTAATAAGCTCATATTTTATATTATTCTTCAATCCACAAACAAGAATCTTTCCACAATACAGAATCTTTCCATAATGCTGTACAACAAGTAACTGCCACGACCGCCCTCTTAAAGGAAGAGCGAATTAAATTTAAACCTCCTATATTTATAAGTTTCATATTTAATCTTCGTAATAAACGATAGCATCGCCAGAGATTTCTAATGAAGACCAGCGGCCCACAATTACATCACCAAGAGGAAGCGTAGCTCCTACAAAACCTGATATGCTACCTACTGTTGCAGGGCCGATTACACATTCGGTGAGGGCATGAATAGCCATAAACTTTCCGTTTACAGTGCTATCAGTAACCCTCTCACCACCATAATGACCTACTTGCTTTAAAAGACTTGATTGTGTTGAAGTTGACATATCAATACATACACAAAAAACCCTACTATGGCAAATATTTCAACGAGATTCTACCGACATTGTTCTTTTCATCTGATACAAAACCAGAAAGCAAAACACCATTACCGCAAAATGTAACAGTTTTTAAATCAAACAAATGTTTTTCACCGCTTATTTCGAAAGGCAATACTTGAGGTTTTTGGCTGAAAACAAAATCATCCAGCTCAACGAGCAGACCATCAAGATGTTTTGTTGTCGAGTTTGTTCCTATTATTTTTAATCTGCAGCTCTTCATAATGTTCTTTGATTTCTTTTTTTGGGAAGTAACATCTATCTATACCGCCATCTTTATTGTCCTCGTATCTTACTTTTAGATGTCTTTTGAGCCAATTTCTATAGTTGGCTTTTTTAAAAACCCTCTCTATATCTCCGTATATTTCATTTACACCAAAATAATCAAAGGCTTCAAGCATTTGTTTGTAAAAACAAAGACATATATATAAAGTTCCAAGCCTTCTTGTAAGCTGATTAGGAAAAGCATAGCTAAGATTTATTCCGTCTTTTTCTTTTTTGAAGAAAGTAAAAAACATATAATCATCATCATCCATAACGCATAAACTTAAATCGCTAGACCTAAGATCCTCCAGGAGGGCTTTTGAACCTTCAACCCTAGAAGATATTGTCTTCATTGAGTCCGCATCTCCATATGGAAAAGAATTTAAATAGTAAAAAGAAAAGATTTTTTGAAATTCCTTATCATCATAATCTATTTTTTTAAATATTAAATGTAAGTGCTTCATCTTTCCTGTCTTTTGTATAAAGCCAAGAGCTTTTTGTGGGCTTTTATTAGGTTTTCTTTTTTGATTACAACTTTTTTAAATCTATCGCCTTCGTTTTCTTGAATTTCAAACATTTTATGACCAAACCTCATCAGAGCTCTTTCGTAGTTGGATTTTTTGTTTTTTCTCTCTATCGTACCGTAAGCTCTATCCAGTCCAGACTTTTTAAGTTGGTCTAACATTAGGTGACAAAAAGCAAAGGGCCATTTTGTGAAAGACTGCCAAGAGAAAAAGTTAATATTTGGAAATGGAAATATTATTTCTAAGCTGTTTTTTTGTTCGTTCTTTTTACAAAATAGAAAAAACAAACTCTCCCCTTCGTCAGAAACAAAACAGGAAGAGAAGTCACTTTTACAAAGATCGCTTTCAATGTATTTTTCTAAGCGGTCATTGATGTATATATTAGAAAAAGAAGATGAGAAACCCTTGTAAGGTTGAGACTCTACTAAATAGAGTCTTAAGATTTCTTTAAATTCATCATCTTGAAGGTCAATCTTTTTTATTTTCATCGGTATTCTTGGGGAAAATTTTAATTGAGGATTCTGTCAAGCCGAAATCGTTTAGCTTGTCTTCGTAAACTTGACCATTTGTCAATTCAGCGCATGACTTTGCCCAGGAATACGAATCGGGAAGTGAGGCTGAATAACTTTGCTGATACTTACCTTTTTTATCTTTGACTCTATAGATGATGTTCTTCATTTAAGATTATATTAGTTAAAAAATGCATAAAATCCATTTATTTTTTTTAAAAAGAGCTTTTAGATTATACTATATAAAAAATAGTGTAACGTATATAGTATGGGATTAGAAAGGTCTAGGGATAAAGTAACAAAAGCTGTCTTCGATATGGAGCCTACAGCTGTTATAGATTTTTACAGAATATACCCAAACACAGTAACAAAGCCAAAGAGTTATTTAAACGTACACAACGGATCTGTATTTGGAGGAGGTGTCTATTGGCAGGGTGAATTGTATAGCCCTATACCAATGGAGGTAGAAGGGTTTTCAATAAACTCAAGCGGAAAACCTAATAGACCTATAATAAGAATTTCAAATAAGGATTTACTTTTGACAAACCTGTTATCTAATAACGAAGACTTTAGGAACGCAAAAGTAGAAAGACGCAGGACTTTTTTGAAATTTCTTGACGAAGAGAACTTTGACAACGGAAATCCTTGGGGAGAATCAGACCCGAAAGCTGAGATTTCTGTAGACATTTATTTTGTTTCTCAAAAAAGGCAAGAGAATAAAGTATTTGTAGAGCTAGAGTTGACATCCCCGTTGGATATAGAGTCAAGGGACCTAACCAACAGAAAGGTGCTAGCCAAATACTGCTCTTGGAATTACAGAGGGTCTGGGTGTGATTACAAAGGTATAGCGGTGGAGAGAGAAGATGGCAAACCTTTCACTTTTGGTAAAGATATTGGTAGTAGATCCAATGAGGAGATAATAAGACCCAACCTTTCAGATAGAAAAAAAGCAATAACGCAAGACAGAAGCTTTATAGGAATGGAGGAATACGGAGAAGAATTTATATTTTCTAACCCAAACGATCTTTATAATGCTCAAAAAGCTTACCACCCAGGACATTTGGTTTATATTGTAAATGATAGGGTTAGAATACAAGACGTAAGAAATCCAAATATATTTAGATCTTCTTTAACTTATTTTGTATGCAGAAAATATGCAAGACCTGGCATAGACCCTAGGAATAATCCAGAATTTTGGGACAAGGATGGTTGCGGAAAGAAGTTACATCAATGCAAAAAAAGATTTGCAAGACGTTCGTCGCAGAAAATATTTCTGGAGACTGAGGTTTACGAGCAGCAAATGTGGAACATTCAAGGTTACGAAGAGAACGTCCACCAAGGCTATCTTAAATTAAAAAGTAATTATACAGACCTAGCAGAATACACAAAAAGCCTTTTTAAATACAATAAAAATGGGTGGGGTTATAGGCATCTCGACAATCAAACTGTAAATTATAATTCAACGCTTTATGAAAACGCCTTTCCTGAAACCAGATCAAGCAATATCGATTGCGTAGCAACTAGAGATAGTCAATGGCTGAGTGCTAATGTCTCAGACCTTTATAAAGAGTTTACCTTCATGTTGGACATAGAATACCTAGGAGATCCTCAACGTTATGATTTCTATCCTCAAGCAGAAGAAGAAGAGCTGAGACAAGAAGACGTAGATCAAATCATATTTAAAACATCAAAAGAGACTGTCGGCTACTCAACTAATCACAGTCAGTTTGTTCTGGGGTTACAAAAAGAACCATATATAGAATTTAAAACACACGCTCCATACGGTGATCAAAGTGATTGCGCAGAAAAAACACACAGGATTAAACTTGTAGGTGTTAATGAAGAAGGTGATTATTTTAGAGTTCAAAATAGAAACGGCTTACCAACTCTACCTGAAGGAGGCTATGACGTAAAAAACAGCAAAAACTTTGTTCTTACTTTGAGAAAAGATAAGTATTCAGTAGATGGAACCGCAAATTCAAGGGCAAGAATCAGGGCTAATTGGTCTTGCTTGACTTACCCTAATAACGAAGAAAAGGAATCTGTTTTTATAGAGTCCCAAAGCACGTTTTACATAAAAAACATGATTACAACTGACACTGATCGTTTTGTGTTTTTTGGAGGAACTACAAACATGCCTGTAGTTGACGCTTCTGGTTTATTACCCACAGATATAAATAGGTTTACAGATGAACCGACAAGATACGAAAAGAAGTGGTCGCAACAAGATATTGAGGTAGCTTCGATGGGCTTTTGGACAGAATCTTTAACTAACGGTCAAATTAATAAACTAAAGACAGAACAAAACACAACCGAAGAGGGTGCTACCTATGCTGTAGAATTGATAAAAACATGGGACGAGATAGTTAAAGAAGATGAAGCCGCCAACGGAGATCTTTTGAAAGCATGCAATCATTTTTGGCAAGAACCATTCGCACAAGACGGAAACTTTTATGTTAAAGATCATAAAAACGGAAACGATTTGATGTATAAGGATTCAAATTATCCTTTTGGAGGTGGACAAAAGACACAACCCTACACAAAAGCGGGTTACGATTTTTTAGATTTGCAATTCTTAAAAACAAGAACCCCAAATGTTGGTAAAGAAACACTTGTGGAAGGAGAGTTTGGAACTCTTCCTTTTGGAGGTTTTCCTGGTACAGATGGATATAGATTCCAAGGTTAATTAATTAGAAAAAATGAAAACCAAAAGATTAAAAAACACAAAAGAATCCTTAAAAGAAATCTCTGATTTTTGTGAAGGCTCTTTGATAAACGAAGTTTGCGGATTAGTAGGATTTGACAATGAAGAATATATATTTCAAGAAGGGAAAAATATAGCTAATGATCCTAGAAATAATTTTGTACTAGACCCTTTGCAGTATTTAATGTTTAAAGAAAAGTATAAAGTGATAACTATTTTTCATAGTCATTTAGTGGGAGATGAAAAACCTTCAGATTTTGATATTTCTATGTCGGAAAATAGTTGTGTGCCATTTTCTATTTATTCATTAAACACAAAAAAATACTATATTCACAAACCAAGCAAACCAGAGACGGAATTGGATCTGCTTGAAAAATTTGAGAACGAGGTAATAAAACATAACATTTCAATAGATGACTAATATAAAACTACATGGAATCTTAGCTAAAGAATTCGGAGAAGAGTTAAATTTAAGTCTGGATAATATCCACACGCTAATTGACGCTATAGATTGTAATAAATCTGGATTTTTAAAAAAACTAAATAGTCTTTCTCAAATGGGTTTAAACTACTGCTTAGTTGTGGATGGTAAAACAGTAATGGATAAAAAAAGCCTGGGGGATAAAAGACCAAAGAGAATAGACTTTGTTCCTATAGTTTGTGGCCAAGGCGTTGTCGCAGCTGTAGTTGGAGCTGCTGGATTGATAGCTGGTGGTATAGTTGGAGGAACTATAGGTGCAGCTTTAGGTATTGTTGGTGGTATTTTTCTTTCTACTGGACTATCTTTATTGCTAGCCCCCAAACCAGATTTTCCAGATGCTGTAGCAGCAGAACAATCAGTAACTGCATTAACTAAATCCTTTGCTTTTGCTAATAGAGCTAATGTAGCGGCTCAAGGGGTAGCCGTCCCTGTTGGTTACGGTAGGTTGAGAGTGGGCTCTCAAGTTATTCAGGGTACAGTAAAGACATACCCACAAAACGTGCTTCCTTTACAAGCGATGCAGTCAAATTCTTACAGAAATGACAATACTAAATCTGAAGCTCCATCCGAGGTGTCAGCTCCACAATAAGAAATGAAACATTTAAATAAAAAATTCACTTACGCTGGATCAAAAAAAGGCGGTGGCAAACCACCTCCTCCGAAACCACCAGTATTGACACCTCCAAGAGTTGGTTCTTATAAGCTAGGAGCTTCTTATCAGTTTTCGGAAGCAGTAGATTTAATATGTCAAGGACCAATAGACGGACTTTGCAATAGGTTTGGGTCTAGACTCGACAACAGCCAGTTGTTGCAGGGCATTTATTTAAATGGTGTGCCTATAGAGCAGTCGGTTTCTTCAGAGAAAATAAGAGTAGGCGAATCGTCTTTTGAGGGACATGATGTAGAGACTGATATTATAGCTAGATTGAAGGAAATAGCAAAAATAACATCTTTAAGTTACGAAAATCCAAGAAGACAACAGGCATTTGAAACAACTATGAGCGTTGTTAAGAATAGATATGGAAAGTACAACAATATACTAGAGTATGAAACATATTATTTTAATCTTAATTTATTAAGTGTATCTGGATTGTCTTTTTCTAATTCGAAACCAATGTCTTATTGGGTGAGAGCAAATTTGGTGAACTACCACAAAGGAAAACAAGAAAAAACCAAAAGCTTAGGGATTAAAAAATATGGAGATCAAAGGTGGACAAAATCCTCATCACAAGGCGGTAGGTATGAGTGGCCACTTACCCAAGGTCAGAAATTTTATAATGAAAGCTGTCCTTATAGAGCGTTAATAGATGGAAGCATAAAAAACCCAACCCTAATTATGGAGTATTCTCCATCATGGTCTCATATTGAAGATGAAATATTTAGAACTTGGAAATCGTTTTTTTCACATGGAGTTTGTAGTCCTTATAGTTATGGAAATACGACTTGTGTGCAACCATATACACAAGGAGGAAAAGAAATCCAGCGTAATTCCGTAGCTAGAACTGGGTTGAGTGATCTTATAAATATAAATGCCAATAAACGTGGTAACACTTATGAGTGGGAATATCTAAAGAAAAAACTAGAGGCTTATGGGTTTAAGCTTTCTTCTGGAAACTTTAATTCGGCCAGCTTTATAACACAAGTAAAAAATAAATTTGGAAGAGCCTCCGACTTTGAAATACAAAATTCCAATGCAACTTCACAGCAAGAATTAGCAAAGCCCTACATAGCCTTTAAATACGATTCTAGTTATGTACTAGACGGTTACACTTCTGCTAATGAGTACGAATTCACAAATGAATTAGATGGAACGCCACTAACCAACGAACTTGATTTTATATTAGAGGAATATAGCGGCAATTACGATTGGTACTCAAGAGACAAAAACTCTATAAATATGTTGATACCTGTATTAGATAGCCAAACAGGGAAATGGAACGGAAAGATCAAAGGTTTTTATTTGAATTTTATTAACACCGAGGTCAAAAGTAAAGTCGGAGAATTAACGAAAGCGTCTGTGAACTCCAGCACTAAAGTGGTAGCAGAAGGGCAATTAAAGTGCTTCGCAATGCTTAATTCTGAAATTGAGTTTTACAATAAAGTAACAGGCCTTGGAGTTTTTAAGATGCCTAAAATCACTGGAGGAGGATCAACAAAATACAATTTTCTAAATGTATTAGCTGAATATAGAGATGGATCAGGACCCAACCAACAAACGCCACTGAGTTTCTTTAAAAATATATATTTAGATAGAGATATACAAAAAAGATTATTAGGCCCTTTTAATGTAGACTTAAACAGGAGAATGCAGTCTTTGTGGAATTTTGATGCAGACGGTAATAAAACAGACAAGGACGGCAACCCAAGGCAGAGATCTTTAATTGTAAGCGAGCAGAACTCAAGGAGTAATTCAGATGGACGAAAAGGTATTCCAGAGCCAAATACAATACCAAAGATGGCGATTAATTTGGAGACTGGAGAGAATGAATGGCTACTGGCCGTAGAAGAGGGCAGTAGCGACAAAAGACCTTCTTCACCACAGCACCTTGGATTTAGATCATTCAATTTTTCAGATTGGAACAGCTTTAAACAAGACTATAACGAAAAAGCACAGCCAGTCACCCACGTTATATACAACCCAAACGTTGAATCCTGTTATATAACTTTGAATATAGAGGGATTATGGGACACTATTCATGTAGATGAAAAAAGTTGGGATAAAAGTAAAATAGTCGGGTCCAAGATGCCCACAATTGTAAACTTTAGGGTGGAGGTTGGTTACATAGCGCCACAAAACTCAAGTGCAAAGGGACAATTTGTGAAGTCATATGATCGTTTTTTCAGGGTCCTATCTTTGATCGAAGGTGGAGCAGCTGTAGATATTGGCAACCCAGACAATATTAATAATAAGTCTCAATTAAGTTATGTAAAACAATTATACAACGATAAAAATGGCAACGAGTCTGAATTCAGCGGATCTGTTATTGAGTCATTCGAGTTGCCAGACCCACAAGTAAGTCAAAAATATGGATTTGAGCAAATTTTCCGAGAAAGGTATATAAAAGTAACTAAACTATCTACAGAATCTAACTCGACTCTAATTCAAAAAACAGCAAACCTTGCAAAGGTTACGGAGATCGTACCAAGAACCTTGAACTACCCCTTTTCAGCTTTAGTGGGTACAAAATTAGATTCAAGAACTTTCGGAGAAATACCATCAAGGTCATATGACGTTAGGATGAAAAAGGTGAAAATACCTTCTAATTATACGCCATTAAACCCTGGAGGTACAGACAAAAGATATTGGCTAAGTGCTGAAGATCTTGAGAATGCTGGTAAATCAGACCAAACAAGAGTTTACGATGGAGACTGGGATGGTACATTTAAACTAGGATGGACAGACAATCCAGCATGGATACTTTATGATCTTTTGACTGACTATCAAATAGGTCTAGGAGACTTAATAGAGCAGAATCAAATAAACAAATGGCAACTATATAAAATAGGTAGATTTTGCGATGCAGTTGACGTAAATGGTTACTTCGAAGGGGTTTCTGATAATATAGTACAAGTAAATGCAGCAAAGGGTGGGAGACAACCAAGATACACATGCAACACTTTATTTCAAAGAGATATAAAAGTATTCGATGCCTTGAACCTTGTAGCCAGCAACTTTAAAGGACTGTTTTATTTTACGGATTCAGTCGTTTCTTTTTCTGATGATAGGATAAAAGAACCAGTAATGGTTTTCAACAACACGAATGTGGTCGAAGGAGTATTTAATTACTCAGCGCTTCTTAAAGACGAACAATACAATGCTCTAGAAGTGGGCTATAATGATGCAGAAGATGATTACCAACCAAAAGTAGAGTATCTAGAAAACGAACAAGATATAAGAGAAAGAGGTATAATTAAAACAAAAATAGACGCTTTCGGCGTTACATCTAGAGCACAAGCAAGGAGGTTCGGAAGCCACCTTCTTTATAAAGCGACACAAGAAAACGAAAATGTTTCATTTTCTACGGGGCTAGAAGGAATACTTGTAAGACCTGGCGACTTGATAATTATTGAGGATGAGCTAAAAACACTAACAAGTAATTTTGGAAGAGTTTTAGGTGTGAACCAAGAAAATAATTCAATAAGGATATCTGATTTTTATGATGATGATAATTTTGAGGGCTATCTTACTGTATACATACCAACTGGAACACAACAGATAGAAGACATTGAAGAAATACTTTTGCAAGATAGATCAAGACACGATTTCTTTACTTTATTTAACACCCCGTCTGCTTTTGAAGGCAAAAGATTAGATGGTTACTATGAATTTGATTCATACCAAGAAGGATTTAGAGACAAAAAACTTGAGGGTTTAAATACAAAAGTATTAAGAGATGAATATCCGTTTTACACTGGAGAGGAAAACGGCACAAAACACTTCTTATGGTATTCTACTCAATACACTGGCTGGGTATTCTCTACAGGAGAAGCTTTTACACACAGCACTACTTACGACAAATATATATCAGCAACCAGTGGAGAAACAAACGGAGAGTGGGCGGATGACTTCGCAGACTATGATAATAGCGACCTAAATTATAATTGGTATAGATTCACTACAGTAGGAGACGGAAGAAACACGGCAGAAAGTTTTAATCTTTCCGATAAATGGCTAGACCTTAGAGAAACACAAGGGGCTATAGTAGATGATGACATCAAAATCAACGAAACAAAACAAATAAAAGATATAAAAATAGCTTCTGGAGTAGCAGCTAATGAAGATAGCATTGGTTATACCTTATATGTAGACCAAAACGATGAAAGCTCAATTTTTACACCATTGATTCCAAAAGGATCCATATATAGATTTAAAAGAAAAGACACATCAGATAGGGTTTATAAGGTCACAACAATTAACGAAGAAGATTCTCATTCATATGAGGTTATAGCGAGTCAATACAAAAGCGGAAAGTATAGAGAAATAGAAGAAACAAACTTTTCAGATCAAAGTGTTTATGTAAACCCTTACTCAGAAGATTACCAAGTAGATCAATCTAAATACTTTACATTAAACACCCCAGATAGGGTTACGTGGACAGCCAGAAATATATCTGTTCTAGGCGGCAACACAACCGTGACCATAGAAGGAACTTGGAGAAATGTTAAAAATGCTACAGGATATAGATTAGGTATTAGACCTGCATTTGAATTGGATTATACATACTACGATACGCAAGAAACTTCTTTTGATTTCGAAGAGATAACCGCTAATGGTCAGTATAGATTATCACTACAAGCTCTTGGAGCTGAATTCGATAATAATGATTATTATACTCATTATCTTGATTCACCAATATACTATACAAACCTAAATATAGACTCTCTTCAAGAAGATACCGTAATAGAAGGCGCTGTTTTAGATGGCATAATAATAAATTAATTTAATGAAAGATATAAAAGAATTTCAGCCGATATTTGGTTACGACTCTCAAGATTTAACCACCTTGGGCTCTGGTAGCGGAATACATACAAAAAAAGATGTTGAAGTAACTTTCAAAATAAGGGATAGAAATGGAGATATTCTATACAACAAAGAGAATGTAAGACAAAGCCCTTTTTGCGATGGTATTATTTTTGATATAACCGATGAAAATGGCAACATAGTTGAGAAAAATTTTCAAAGTGGACAAAGCAATAAACTGTTATTTACAGAAAGAGCTAATGAATTGATTTTTGGTAGTTACAAAAAAGATTTTGGAGTTATAGCTACAGTAATAGACGAAACAAGTGTTTACAGTCCCTCTGGATATATATCCTTATATGCAAATAACTTAGAGATAAGCGGCGTAAAAACCGTTGATAGCAATGGCACAACGGATTATGATGAATCTCTTGGTGTGTTTTTTAGTGGCAATCTACAACCATCAGGTTATCTGTATACTGGAAAGATGTACAAGTCCGATGGAATTGAAACAGCATCTAGATATATAACATCTGGAGAAGTATTACACGAAGGATCTTATTACCCTTGGGAGGGCCAGTTAACATGGGAATTTAATGAAAAAGAATTATATGAATATGCTAGCTATGATAATTTTTCCTCACAATTTTCAGGATTTCAAAACGAAGGTTCATGGTCTCTTCTAATAATGGATTATAGCCCAAATGGTTCATTCCTTATATCATCAGGATCAAAGGATGTCAATAACCCATTCGGATTTTATTCAGATGATATGGGTAGCGGCTACATCCTGGATCGAATAAAAGAACCACCTGTAGTTAATAGCGGGATAATTAAACTTCCTTATTTTACTGGGCAAATACCAGAAGATGAGATACAGGTCGAGGTTAATTTGTTAAACAACACTGATTATACAGAATACTCTCATATAGATCTTTATCAATACAAAGGTGATTCTTTAAATTTAGAAGGTTTTTCCTTTGTTAAAAAAATAACCGATATACAACAAAAAGATGTATACGAAAACTATACTGAAGAAGTTGGTTTAGAATACAACCAAAAAACATGGTTAAAATTCATACCATATTCTCTTATAGGAAAAGGTGAAGAGTTTATAGTAGGACCTTTAACTATGGACAAATATATAGAGCCAGAAGAAAACGTAGTTTCCTCTTCAGAAATTAAAATTAATAGCTCTGGATCTTCAGCGTCTATTAAATACAGAGAGAGAAATATAGACTCTGTGTTATACTATGAATCTGGAATATTAGATAAGATTTTTGTAGATAAAGACAACCCACAACAAGTGAAACCTATATATGAAGAATACTCTTATTTAGGAGGAGAACCAGAATATAATTCTATGATTTTAGATGAGTATGGTAAGTGGGTAAATACTACTTTTGATTATACTTTTGAATTCAGAAAACAAGAAGATTTTTATTCTGTAGAGTCTAGAAAAATAACTATAGTTCCAACTGGAACTTCACAGGAAGTTGGAAACTTTGGATACCCATTATTTAAAATAATAGATAATAAATCAGAAGATGATTCAGTAGACTTTGGACTGTCTTATACGGACAGCGGTATTATGTTACTGTGCAATACATCTGGAAACGAATTTGACATTTTCAAGTATTACAAAACTTCAATTTAATTAAGAGTCGCCATTAATCATATGGTCTAGAGACTTAAGAAAATCTTCTTTAAGGTTTTTAGGAACCATTTTATACTGCTTTTTAGCTCTCCTGTAAACCCTTCTTGTCACCTCATCTTGTGGATTGATGATCTTTCTTATTCTTTTTGATACTTTTTTGTTCATAATTTAGCTATATATGTTGTTGTGTCTTTTACAAAACCTATCTTTTCATAAAACCTTTCGTTTCTTTCCGACTTTTTTGTTTTCTCTACACTGCTAATAGATACGTATTCAAAACCTCTCTCTCTAGCGTAATCAATAGCTGTTTTTAGCAGCCTATAACCAACCTTCGGGTTTTTTGAAAGCCAAACAAATTCAGAAAAAATAAACTTATTAAATTTAACGTTTTTATCGTTAATAAAAATAGCGATGGCATCATACTTACCATTTTCGTTTTTGTTTCCCCAAACAAATACATCCCACTCCAGCAGGGCCTCATGACCAAGATTTCTAATTATGGATTCTTGATCATGAAGAAGACCACACTGGTGTGCCTCGTTTTTATTTTCTTCTTCAAACAATTCAAAGATATCGTCAACTAAAACTTTGAATTTTGAACCAGTAAATATTCTTTCTATCATTTTGATAGTATTCCAATTAATTTCCTAGACTCTTTTGCAGGGATATCATTGAAAGAGCTCCAGTTTTTAACCTCTTCGTTAACATACTTGCCGTCCTTCCAGAAGTCTCTCAGTTTGTCCTTAAACGACTCAAAGGAGTCTACGCCATGTTTGTCCCTCAAAGTCTTTTCAAGAAGCTCAGAAGGCGTTATAGGCGAATTGCTGGATGGTTGTGGAGGAGTTGATCCTTGATCCTGAGAAGATCTATTGCCAGACTTATCGATCTCATCTGCACCTACAATGTGAATGTTAAGGAAGTTTCTAACGCAACGGACAAAAGCTCTATTGCAAGCAATAGTTTCTAAGAACTTCTCGCAAAATGCATCCGTGTTTTCTAGAGAGGCGTTGGCATAATCTTCGTAACAGACATTATTATTAGAAGACTCATAATTACCAATCCACTCTATATCACAACGAGCGGTAACATAACCGTCTTCTACGTTTCTTACATCATAACCTACAGTGTGAAAACCTCTTAACCTAGCTAGGTCTTTGATGCCCCCCAACATAATTAAAAGTTGATTGTCTCTAAGACCCTCTGTAGAGCTTGGGACTTGCTGCCCTCGCATATCAAACCAACCCTTGTTGGGGTAGAGAAACTCTGGCTTAATCATAGCCCTCCAATTCACAGAGCCATCCTCATTGAAAATGTAATCCACACAGTCGAGAAGACCATGTTGATCTCTCTTGTAAACATCTGGACCAAAAATCTTTTTGGCTTTTAGCTGTGTCTTCGTTGTTGTTTTCTTTGCGGCTTTTCTCTTAGTTGTTTTCTTGCTCATAAATATAAAAGTAATCTAGTTCTTCCCAGTAGTAGAGATTATCTATTATATTATTATCGGAGTCAATCTTTTTTTTCCAATGAGCTAAAGATTTGTAAGACTTATCTCCATCTATTACAGTTTTAAAGGAGATAAATTTGTCATCAATAGATAAATCGGAAGGCTTTTCTTTATTAAGATCTACAAATTCAACATCTTGATCAAAATATTCCAATCTTATTTCGTCCACTATGTCTTTATTTGTAACCAAAAACATAAACTCTACATCTAGTTTTTTAAGAACCTCAAAATAAACTTCGGGTATTTTGCTTGGGACTTCTGTAACTTTGAATATTATTGTTTTGATATTGGCTGATATTTTTTGCAAAGAGTTTAATTCTAGCAGCGAATCTTTTGTAATTATATTGCAAGCGTGATTTGTACAATAATGAAATAAAGCCTCTTCGTTAATTTCACCTTGATCAAGTCTTATATTTAAAAGATTTCTATCAAACAAAGGTAGTTTTACATACCGAGTCGGAATTACATCAACCTGAAAATGCTTTGCTTTGTTTCTTCTTTTTGTTTTGAATCTTACTTTCGCCTCACTAGAGAAACCCAAAACACTAAGTAAAGAAGAAGCCACATCTTCTGGCTTGATCTTGTTGATTGATTCTTTAGGATCAATAACTGACAGGCATGGCTTTTTATCCCAATCTGGAGATAGGTCTATTTTATTTTTCTTATTGGACCAGTATGGCGTCGTTATGGAAGGATATATATTACCATAGAGATTGACAACTGGAACCTTGCAACAACTAGCATACTGAGTCAGTGCGTTATCTATAGATATAAAAGCGGAAGCCTTAGAAACTATGTAGCAATACTTCCTGAAACTTAAATTTGGATAGTAATAATCAGCACCTTCTATTAAGCTCTTCGAAGATCCTATAACTACAACTTTATAACCATTTGAATGTAGGATGTTTTTTGTTAAACCAATAACAATTTGATAATAATTGTAATCCTTTGATTGTATATCTTTTTCATTATATATAACGACATACTTATCAGGCTCAATAGGATAAAAATGTTTATTGACCATCGGCATACTCGGCTCAACGCCAAGATTTTTTGAATATTCTTTTAATAAATGCGGCATTTTATTTTCCGTTGTGAATGTAACAGGGGATGTTTTGAGTTGTAGAGCACGGGTAATAAGCAGCCTCGAAGAAGCCTTCGTGTTCCCCAAAACCCTCAAGAGAAATTGGGTTGTCTAAAACACTAGAGTAAGGCAAGCACTTGTAAACATAAGTATTGTCCTCTATATAATCAAAAAATTCAGGCTTAGTAAACACATATATATTGTGTTCTTTATGCTTGTTTTGTAAATTTTTAAGCAAAGAGTTTATAAGTAATAAGTCGGTAGCGGAACCTGGAGCTACGACTGCAACTCTTTTACCGAAGTCGTCTTTTGACAGCATGTCCTCAAACGAAATTGGTTTTTTCAAGTTTTCAGTTTTGGCAACATTAATGAAGTGGTGGTACAAGCCTTTCTGGTCTACCTGACCATACATGAGCTTTGAATACCACATCTTGTAACCCTTGTTTCTCTCGTCAATATCGTCGTTTAATATGTTTTTATATAAGTCTATAATAAATTCTTTGTTTGATAAACCTTCTGGCATTTCATAGAACTCATCGTATTGAAAGTTTTTTATATCTTCCGATTCATCTAAGTAAGGAATAGAATCGAATATGTCTTCTAACTTTTTACCTATAACTTCAATAGAAAAATTATCGATAACCCACTGTCTAGATTTCTTTTGTAGGTTATCTTTTTCTTCCTCAGGCATATCATAAACAGTGTTTAGCATTTGGTTAATACTGTCTGCATCCGTAGAAGCTTTTATAAATTGAGTACCTGGTTCTCTGTATTCATGCCAACTAAGAGGTAAACCACCACTCTCCTCAGAGCAGCTGTCTTCCCCACAAGAGTAATCTGTAACCAAGGTCACAAGTTCTGTAAGTTTGGCTTCTTGAATAGGTATTTCTTGACCGCCACTTGTAAATGGATGGCAATAAACATCCATTAAGTTGTAAATTTCATTTAGCTGGGATTCAGAAACACCTTTTGAAACACTTGTCGTTTCTGACTCTTGCTTATCACAGTACTTGCATTTTTGCTTTCCTTCTGCAAAAGGTCTAACCTCATAGCTTCTACAAGAAGGACAATAATATGTTGTTAATATATCATCATTTAATATATTTTTTTCTTCAATTAGTCTGGTAATATCCCAACCCTCAGACCAGTGAGTGTGGAGAAGTAATTTCGCATTTTTATGATTCTCTTTGAAAAGTTTAAACCCATCAAGTAAGTTTGGTACGGATTTCCTCAACTGGTTCCTGAAGACAAAACCAATAATAAAGTCATCATCACTAATGTTGTTTTGACTTCTAAGTCTAGACCTGTCTTCGTCTTTCAGCTTATGAAAAGTTCTAGTGTCAAGAGAACCTCTAAGAGTCTTCACGTTATCATAACCGAGTTTTTTAAATTCTTTTTCAGCAAAAGATGACCATACATAATAATGCTCCAACTTTGGGGCAAAATCAATAGCTTGAGGTAGTATTGGAAGACTGTCTAATGTAGTCCAGATCATCGGGGTGACCTTTCCCCACCAAGGCTTTTTGTTGTAATCTGTAAAAGCCCAGATATCTTCGATGCCAAGATAAATGTCTGGTCTAACTTCTTGAATTATATCGTCTATCTCTAGTGACCCGTAGCCAGCCGAACGCTTATTTGCTTCAGGAAGAGATTCTACATTATTAGGAATAGTTCCAAAGCATTTCCATGGTAGTTTTTTTAGGGCGGGATCTCCCACCTTTTTCATATTGGCAGCTTCTACAATGTTATATTTACCAGTCTTATAAAGATACTTTAAAATGTTTTTACTGTTTTTGCCAAAACCTGTGAAGGCTTTGCAAAAGTTTGAATGTATCAATATAGTTTTCTTTTTTTTCATTATTTTGAGATAGGATTAAACTTAAAAGTTTCGTTTAGAACGTACTTGAAGTATTGGCATAGTGCATAAGCCTCTGACATTTCAATACCCATGCCGAATTTATTGGAAGAGTTTCTTGTCACGGTGAAAGAGTAGGCTTTGGTGCCATCTTTCTTAGAGTAAGGGTTCAACGATATACCCGTCTTGTTATCATCGAAGCTATGAAAGGCGCTAAATTTATCGTAGTTTTCTATTGCGTATATAAAACCACCTATTTCAAACTCATTAAACTTAACGATGGCACACTTATCTGGATTTTTGGCGTTACCAGAAAATGATCCGCTCCTCTTCTTGGCATCCCAAGAGAATTGTTTAACTGCAGTCATGTAAAGACAAGGTTTTTCTGTCTTGCCTTGAGTGCCAATCCTAAATCCGAATGCAGTACCCGTGTTTTGAGAGTTTGGTTTGTAAAATTGCATGCTATTATGTTTAGATTATAGTAAGATCGAGAACTTGTTTTTCTAATTATTTGTTTAATCCAAAATCATTGAAGGGCTTTGATATATCTTTTGGAAATCTCTCTTTATAGACTCATAAAACGGTAGCCTCTTGAAGCACCATTGAGCATTATCAAGGGAATACAATATGGAGGTCACCTTATCTTCCCTTTTGTTTTCGAAAAGACACTGTTCTATAATTAGTTCGTTAAATCTTTTGTACATAAAGACACAGGACGCTGCAAGTAAACATGATCTAAAAATTGGTTTGGAATTATTATAGTCTAAACCATTAATTTCACAATAATCCTTAATCAAACAAGTAAACATATAGTTGTCATATGAAAAATTCAAAGACATAAAACACAAATCAAGAAAACCATTTCCAGAAAACCCACAGTGAAAATCATGAAATTTAAAAAGATCTCCATTTGTAGAGATGTTGTCAATATTTAAGTTGCCATGACAAAAATCGTCACCATTAAGAATATTTAGATCTAAAGATGAATAGAAATATTCTCTAATTGGCTCTGTTATTTTTTGTATTTGGTCTTTTTTATGTATTTTGTATATGCTGCTTTCAGCTATCTGAGGTATAGAAGAGGCTATATCAAAATGTTTAAATATAAAATCGGCGTGATCAACAAATGATATATTGCTTTTAAATGTTTTTAAAATATTTAAACACTGAAGAAATCTAAACCTTGATAAAAAAACAAATGATGAGCCAACATCATATAAAGAAACTCCTTTGTCGCTTTTGAAAATTAAATAACCTAAGTTCTCACCTACTTTCAATTTACCACAACCAACATATTCAGGAAGCATATCATGAGAGTTGTTTTTTAAAAATTCAGATTCATTGTTTAGTAGAAAACTTTCATCATCAAAAGAAACATTAGCGGTATAACAGGAGTTTTTTGTTAAAATATCAAAAGAGTCAAAGTCCAAGTTGTGTATGTTGGGCCTTATGTCCAGTATATCATCTTCGATTTTTTCTTTCTCGAAAAGTTTTAATGCCACACCATAAAAAAGATTACTTTCATCTGTTATCTTGCCCTCTATCTCAGAACAGAAAAGGCCGTTATTGTAAAATTCTTTAGGTATCATCTCAATTATTATAATAAAAGACCTAGGTATTTCTACCTAGGCCTTTAGATAAGGTTTACTAATAAAAAAATTTACACAGATCCAATTTTGGAGCCCTGCAAACGAAGACCGTTAAGACTTGTTTTCGCAAACTTTCTTTTAGTTTTTGCATTACGATCAAAAACAGTCACGTATTGAGGGCTCTCAGCAACAAACTGAGCATTAAGAGCTTCCCCAGATTTTGTATAAAGACCGAAGAAACGACCTTTGCTGTTACGGATTGCTTTCATGATTTTGTTTTGTTTTGTATTTGTCATATAATATGTATATTATATTACATTGATTGAGTTGTCAATACCTTTTATAGATATTTCTGAATTTTCTTTTTTAGATAGAACAGCCTTAGAAACTGGAACTTGAACTTTATTTTTAATGAATTTTTTAATATCTCTAGCATGTAAGTTTTCTAACTTAATCATATCAAAGATAAATTCTACCGTCTGTTTTTTAAAATTAAACTTTATGTTTTTGTTTTTATGTAGTTTCTCTTTAATTTTATCTAACTCGTACTTTATAATTAACTTGAATTCCTTATCAGAAAGATCATCAAAGACAAATACATCATTTATTCTAGCAACAAGCTCAGGTTTAAGGTACTTGTTTATGGATTTTTTATAAGAAGAATCTTTGTCTTCCTCGTCTTGAATAAAACCCATACTAGTCTTACTTGCTTCTTTGTGGCCTATATTGCTTGTCAATATTACTATGGAATTTGCAAAGCTAACTTTATTATGCTTGCTGTCCTCAACATAGCCCTCATCCAATATATGTAATAAGATATTTAAAATGTCTGGGCTTGCTTTTTCCACCTCGTCAAAAAGGATTACAGAATTAGGATTTTCAGAAAGAAACTTGGTCAGCATGCCACCTTCCTCATAACCAACATAACCAGCATTAGAACCTATGAGTTTACTAATGCCAGTTTTATCCTGGAGTTCACTCATGTTTACTTGGAGTATAGCTTTCTCGTTCCCGAAAAAGTTCTTTGCTATTTTTTTTGCTGTATAGGTTTTACCAACGCTTGTCGGGCCGACAAAAAACATACTAGCCAAAGGTTTGTCATCATCTACCAAGCCAGCCTTAGCACAAGAAAGAGATTTTTCTATCTCAGTTAAGATATGGTCCTGACCAAAAACTTCACTAGACATTCTAGCAAGAAAAGATCTAAAACCCTTGGAACAATCTTTAACTTGATCAACAGAAACGTTTCCATGCTCGGATATTATCTCTACAACATCATTTTTTTTGATTTTTATTGGGTTTTGTTTTAGGGTGTCTATAGCTCCCTGAAAACCATCCATAACTTCTTTAAATCTATCTCTAAATTCATCCTCTGATAGCGAAGAATCCAACATGGACTTAACTAAGTCTTTGTAAGGTTCCATTGTTTCGCTATTGTCCTTATTGTTTCTCAATTTAACTCTTGACCCAACTTGATCTAAGACATCGAAAGCTTTGTCTGGGAATTTTTTGTTACTCAAAAGAACGTCAGAAGAGTCAACTATGAAATCAACAATACTCTTGGAAAACTTCACATTATGAAATGTTTCGTATTTATTTTTACAATTATAAAGTATTTTTTTTGTATCTTCTTTAGAGGGTTCTTCTATTTCTATTTCAAAGAACCTTCTTTTCATTGCTGCATCCTTATTGAAGATTTTTAAATACTCTTCTTTAGTTGTTGACCCTATACATTTTATATCGCCTCTAGCTAAAAGAGGTTTAAGCATATTGACAGCATCTAAACCACCTTCTTGATTGCTTCCAGCTCCAAACAGAGTATGTATTTCATCAAAAAACAAAATTAATCCTGGGTTGTTTTTAGCTTGGTCTAGTATACTCTTAAATCTCTGTTCAAACTGGCCTCTATATTGAGTCCCAGCTAATATAGAACCAAGATCAACACTCAATATTTCCACGCCAATCAAATTAGAGGGTACATCTAACTTGGATATTTTTGAGGCCAAAGCTTCAACAACAGAAGTCTTACCTACTCCCGCTGAACCAGTTAAAATTGCGTTGCATTTGTTTTTCTTTGATATTGTTTCGATAAGAATATCTATTTCTTTATCCCTACCGTATACATCTGGTAGCTTTCCTTCGTAATAAAGATTGTTTAAGTTTGTGGCAAAATCTGGCAAAGAATCACCAACGGGAGAAGATGGATCTATTTGCTCTTTAGCTTCCTCGGAAAGGGAAACGGATTTATCTATAAAATCTTCTAAATTAAAAGAAGGTAAAATTCTCTCATCGTCTCCTTCTAGAAAAGAATCCATCTCTTCTTTAAACATTTCCAAATCTAAAATGTAATCATCGAAAAGCTCTAAGATATAAGGAGATTTGTTGATGACAGACAAAAATATATGTTCAATTCCTATATAATACTGCTCTAAATTGCAAGATATTTGATTTGCATCCTTAATAGTAGCAGATACCTCTCTATGCCAAGGATCTGAATTACTATTAGAAAAGAATTTTTCTTGGTAATTTGATTCAGCCTCAGAAAAACAGTCTAAAATATCTTGCTTTCTAATAGCTACCCCATTATTAAGTAAAAACCTCCTGAATTTAGGACAGGAGTTTTTTATACAACCATACATCACATGTAGGTTGTTAACATTTTTGTGTTCTAATTCTTTAGAAAGTTTAAAAGCATCTTTATAAGCTTTTTTTGCCCTAGGAGTTAAATTAAATTCTTTAAATATCACATCGTTATATACACTCATTTTATTTCAGAAAGTTTCATATAGATTTTTTCTTCTATAGTTTCAATTTTATCAATGAAAACTATATCTTGTCCTACACTACCTGTTATTATGGCAATGCTACCCTTCTTAGGTAACTTTTTACCAGAGTTTAGGTATTCTGTCAACCTTTCTTCTCTATCTGAGTCTAAAAATAAACCACAAACAGAACCTAACTCATCTTGTAGCTCAACTCTAGCATATTTATTACCGTTTCTGCTTGTTCTCTTAGTCACTTCAGTGACATCCCCAACAAACTTGACCCGTTTTCTTTCTTCTGAGTTTCTGACTTCCTCTGACGTTTTGAAGGAAGCTTCGTCTCCACTAACAAATATTTCTCTGATATTGTATGAATAACTATATCCAAGAAGTTTTGTTTCGAAGTACCAATTCGCAAACTTTATGTGGCTAGAGTTTTGTTCGTAGATGTTTTTATATGGATCATACTTCTTCTTAAAAGTATTAAACCTTCTATCGGCAAAAAGAACTCTTCCATCATCAGCTGGTGTATTTTCGGACCTGCAACTGTGTATTGTTTTTAAAATGTCAAAGTCAAACTTAGGACCAAGCTCTATGAGATTTCTTTTTTCTCTGTCAGTTAATATGTTAAAACTCTGAGCCTCCAACACCAATCGACAACGGTCTGAAGAAACGAAAGAGTCAAGCAGTCCTGCTTGTATGAAGGCAGACATTGTTCCAATGTTTACCCCACAGTCTTTTGCTGCAATAAATATGTCGTATTTATTTTCAAATCTTGACTCTCTAAAATCTATAAGAGACTCTATGACTTTGTCAGAAACACCTTTAATAGAATTAAGTCCATAACGAATATTTTTTCCTTCAATCTTAAAATCAAAATCAGAAAGGTTTAAGTCTGGAGGTAAAAGCTTAATATCAAAGAAAGATAACTCTTGAGAGATTTTGGCTATTTCTTCGTGAGCATTAGGCTCAAACCTAGACATCTTAAGTAGACTCAAGAAAAACTCTTGGGGGTGATTGAATTTAAGGTAAACCGTGATCGCAGCTAGATAAGCATAAGAAATACTGTGGGATTTGTTAAATGAATAGTTAGCAGAATCTTCTGCGACTTTCCACAACACCTCTCCGATAACAGGATCTAAATTCTTTTCTTTGATTTTGTCTTCAATCTTTGCCTTCCATGCTGGCATATCTTCAACCTTCTTTTTGCCGACGATACGCCTTAACTGCTCTGACTCGTCCAAGCTGAAGCCAACCTTCACAGCCATCTTCATCAACTGCTCTTGGTAAAGCGGAATACCACCAGTATAACTAAGTATGTCATCAAAGAACTCATGAACCGATTGGAAGTCTCCAGTTCTGGCGTAGTCAGCATACCTGTCCTTAAAGTCTAAAGCTCCTGGACGAGCAATAGCCACAACAGCAGACAACTCCTCTAAGCTTTTGGGAGCTATCTGTCTGCACACCTTGAAGTTTGTATCCGCTTCAATCTGAAATAATCCTTTTGGCTGTTCAAGACAAGCCAATGCAGCATAGATGCTTTCGTGACCAGGATCGATCTCAGAAGCTTTGATTCCAATTTGACTACATGTATCATTAACCACGGAAAGCGTCCTCAGACCAAGAATATCGAACTTAACACTAAGGCTAGCTACATCATCCATGTCATAACCAGAAACTAAAGCTCCATCGTTAGTTTTTTGCAAGGGCATAATGTCTCCTTGACTAAAATAACTAATTGATATCCCAGAAGGGTGAACACCAGTGTTCTTAATTAATCCTTCTAGTTTTTTTGCAATTTTGTATGATTTTTTATGCTGATCTGCAAACTTTTTAAAAGATTCGCTTTCCTCATAAGCCACATCTAGCTTCGCTACCTTTCCAAAGTGCTTGGGTATAGTGTCACTGATTTGATTTACATCCATTTCAGACAACTCGCCAACGATTTTGCCACACTCCTTCATGCAAAGCTTAGAACTTAGCGTATTTAGAGTTAAAATTTTGGAAGTTTTGCCTTCGTATTTATCTTCAATATACTTAATAACTTCAGCCCTCCTATCATAAGAGATGTCATTATCAATATCAGCAAGTAAAGAGCCGTCAAGAAGTACTTCACCATCGTGAAATATTTTCCTTGCTCTGCTTTTGGAGACGAATCTTTCGAAAAATAGTTCATATTTAATTGGGTCAATATTTGTTACACCTAAAAGAAAAAGCACTAAGCTACCAGCCGCACTTCCCCTGCCAGCACCAGTTGGAATCTTATTCTCTTTGCAGAAATTCATAATATCCCAGTTTAGTAGTATATAATCTACAAAACCTAGATCATTCAAGATTTCAATCTCCATCTGGGTGCGATCATAATAATCTTTTCTGTTGCCAGCTTTAACAAGACCTTTATCCCTGAGGCCTTGTCGACAAAGCTGTTTAAGAATATCTAAAGAAGAAGCGCCAGGCTCTAGTTCTAGATCATGTAGCTTTGAGTCGGGAACACTGATCTCTGGGAGTTTAACTCCTACAGGAAATGGGGTTTTATATCTCATAGTTCTATATCGTAAAGTTGTTTGTGGAATATTTCGAAGTTCATTTCAATATCGTAAAGAGCATCATGCAATCTTTTAGCATCAAAGTCAATCTCATATTTTTTTAAAAGTGTTAATTGAGATGTTTTTAAACCTCTCTCTCTATAGTTGAGCCATCTATACTGCCAATAGATAAAATCATGATTGGGTACAGGAGACTCTTTAGCAATAGCTGTAGCTATCGCTTTTGTGTCAATAATTCTGTTTATGTAATCCTGCAGTAAAGGCTGACCAATAAGTTTTCTCCAAACGTCTATCATGTAAACATCAAAACCTAATAAGTTTTGACCAACTATCTTATATGAGTCGTCATATAAGTACTTAGAAAATTCAGCCCACACCTTCTTCGGGTCTTCAGCATTCTTATCGTAGTAAGACTGGCTAAAACCAGTTATTCTTGCAGCGTCTTTTGATACATTTAAATCATCCCAATATATAAGCTTATCATACTTCTTGATTATTTTGTTACCCTGAGCTACAATCCAAGCCGCTTGCCAAGGTTTTGATTTAACCAAATTCAAACCCTCTGTCTCTGTATCAAAAATTATATACTTTTGATTTCTGTTGTATCTTAATAAATCGTTATTCATTACTTAGTATTTTCTATATATGATTCAAAGCAAAACTCGTCACTAGCAAAGTGACTTAAGTTAGGACACGACAATGTCGCTTGTCTACCAAAGCTTCTATTACAAAGAATCTTATATGTCTGAAGAGCTTCCACATCTTCTTTGTTCTTATAGTATATAGACTTAACATGACTAATATCATAACAGTCTTCCGCATACTCTAGAACTTTTTGACAAATAAGGCGATCATAAGGTAAGTTGTTGTTCTCAACCCAAAACCTAGGATTCAAACCATCAAGTTCAGGTATGCAATTCTTGAGAAATAAATTATTCTGATGAATAAAGCTATCATAAAACGGAACAACAAAACAAAGAGACTTGTTGTCCCAAAAAGACTTGAGTTCTTCATAAGTAATACGACCATCATTATCAACAAAAGCTTTAGAATAAATTTTATTCATCAACTTACACCCATTATCATCCAAAGCAAATATAACAGACTTGTGATCAGAGTCTTTACTATCTAAAGAATTGCACATAGTAATCCTAAGGCCATATGTAAGATCTATGTCGTTTTTGTGACAAGCGTGAAACGCCTTCATAAAACTAGTAAGGTTGTCCTCAACAAGAGTGAGGTTTTTAAAATTTTTGTCCTTACATATATTAATGATTTCTTCAATAGTTAGTATACTTTTACCTATTGAATAAGTTGATTTGAATATGGGCTTCATTGTGATAATGATATCACAAAAGTATATTTATGTCAAGAAGAATGAGCAGGACAACCTGCATAATATTTCATTTCATAAGACCCTCCTTCTGGAACCATATCCTCAGAGAACTCATCATCAAAACAGGACCTAGAAAAGTTACCTTGAGAATCTTTGATATCATAATAGAAGAAATCAAACTTCATGCCACAGTGCCACATGGGAGTTCCATCCTTTTTAAGTTGGCCTTTTTCTTTAGCAAAACCACATAAAAGTTTGCAACTGAAAGAGCCATCTTCTGGGAATCCTTTGTAAGCCGCCATATTTTTAGTGGCAGAATCTTCGTTAAAATTGTCTAAGTAGTTTTGAATTTCGGTTAAATGATGCTCGAAACCATGAAGGTCGTGTTCATCCAAAGGCTCCATCCTCACTATACCGCTTTTCTTTACATCGGGTATTAAATCGAACTTTAAAAATAAAAATTCACTTTGTTTATTCTCGTATTCTGGAAATAAATGCTTTACCGCCAGACTATACATCAAGTCCTGCATGTTATCTTCGGCATCTTTACCTTTAAAGGTTTCTTTACTTGTCTTAAAGTCTCTAATAAGAGCAAACTTTTTATCCTCATACAAAAACAACTTATCTATAAAACCTCTTATCTTATATTTTACAGTACCATCATTAACGACTATATGAAAATCTTTTTCAGAGTGCTCTTCTGTAGGCTCTTCATCGGTATCGCCAAAGAAATCATACATCAAGCCGTTAAGAGTCATCTCTTTCATCATCTTGACGTTTTCATCGTCGTCAATACCCTCTCTGGTTGCGTGTTTCATTACAAGCCTCTCTATAGAGGGGACACTAAAGATATCAAGAGTTCGGATAATCTCATCAAAGTATTTTTTTCTTTTGGGTTCTCCAAGTAGCTCGAAAATCAAATGGCAAATAGACCCTCTCCTTGCGCCATCATTACTTCTATCTGGCAACTTAAGTTTATACTTGCACCAATACAACCAAGAACAACTTTCTGCTGTTTTGATTCTACTAGCTGATAATGTTGTTATTGGTTCACTCATTTATTTTTTTTGCTTTTTTAATATAAGATTTAGAAAATTTGTTTTCATTTTTAGAAACAAAATCTAATATGAATTGTCTTTGTTTTTTTAAATCAACATCCTTGTTTGACCATAATTTTAGATCCTGGTCTGATTCATGAGCATCGCCCAAGTCATTAAACCCTTTCGGAGGAACTTTTATGCAGAGCAAATCAAGATCGAAATAATTAGACAACTTTAAATAGTTTTTTATGGAAGCAATCAAACCCCTGTTAACTTCAGAACTAAAGTCATTATTACCAGCAATTGTAATTTTGTCAATCTCTTTGCCAGACAAGTAACTTATGATAGAAGAACTAACCGACAAGCCAAATATAACTAAAACGTTTTTAATTCCTTGATCATATAGAGACATTGCATCTCCAATGCTTTCTACGAGATAAACTTCTTTTGATTCAGTAATTATATCGTCTACAGTTTCTGTATTGGGCGTGTATGCTGGGTAAATCCAGTTGTTTTTCTTTCCTATGTGCTTCCATTTAGCAGAGTTGCCATCATCAAACCTCCTGCCAGAAAAACCGACTATTTGTGAGTGCTCATTATAAACTGGAAAAACCATTCTCCTATACATATTACCAGACCCAGCTAATCCAACTTTAAATATATTTTGAGTTTGCTCTGATATATTCTTTTTGTTATAGAAGTTGTAATTAGGGAACAGTTTCTCTAAAATAGAGTCTTCATAAATTTTTTCCATTTCAATTAATGTGTTTGGCTTGTATTCTTTTAGGCTGTCAGGCTCTGAATTTAATGATTTAAGTACTGACTTTAGTTTGGTCGGGTTTCCTTTTAAGGTTAATTGTATTAATTGCTTTAAAGGTTTATGACCACTCTCTGCAACATAATCAGTCCATACACCAGTATCTTTGTATATCTGAACCGCTGTAGAGTTGTCTCCATCCCTATAAACAGCACTGGTTCTCCAGTGATTACCGCAATCAATTAGCTTATAACCAAGATCTTCTAAAATTTGTTTGTGCATATCAGACATTTTGGAAATCAGGCAAAGGAGCAACCTCAGAGCCATCTATCTCACCACCGCCGTCCATTGATCTAGCGATGTCTCGAAGGTCTCCACGCTCAGTAATATTGAAATTTTTAAATTCAAGGTTAACAGAATTCTTCCTTAGGGAATCACCTATTTGAACTGGTTCAAGTGCTCCAGCCACATCTTTGCCAAGGTGCCTTGACTTAATATTAATTAACTTATGAGTTCCAAACCTACCACCCTCGACCTCAATTTCGTCAGCGGTCTTATTTCTAAGGATAAACATATGAGAACAAAACTGAATAATTCTATCAGAAAGAGATACAATGCTTTCATCATCAACGATGTTTTGAGCATTTCTGTTGTTAGTTATTCCATATCTGTTTGACTGGACAGAGGTAATCATAGGGATAACAGGCTCTCCGTCATGGAGTATTTCTTTCTGGACGCACTTCTTAAACTTATCAACCATTTCTCCGACTATCTGCCATTCGTTCTTATTGTCAGAAGATTCGCTTGTTGTTTTGATATAGTCAAAAGAAAAAATCATAGAGTTTCCTCTTCCTACTTTAGAGTAATAAAATCTCTTAAGTGTGTTGACCATCGAATCAACATCCATACCGCCAACATTATAATAGTAAAACTTTAAGTCTTTAACTTTAGCCCAAGTCTCTCTTACTTTAGTTACTACTTCTTCACCAGCTTGTCTCCACTTACCACTTTCTAGGAGGTGTGAGGAGATACCAGATATAGAAGCACATTGTCTCATTATAAGTTCTTCTTTGCTCATCTCACCATTATCAAAATGAAGAACAGGAACATCATAAACAGAAGCTACTTTAGTTGCATAGTGCATACAAAACTGTGTTTTACCAACACCAGATCTAGCTACTACCACTGTAATATTTCCTGGTCTTAATATAGACCCATACATATCGTTAACTTTTTTATGAGGACCCATCATTCCAAACTCTTCGATGGGATTGTTACCTCTATCCTCAATCATATATTCCATTTCATCATATATGTTGACGGGTTCATCTTCCCCGATCTCATAAAGATTTATCCTAGAATTGTAAACATTATCTGCTTTTTCTATTATTTCATGATAAGTTGTCTCTGGGGAAACATTTTTCATCTGCTTCGCCATGTCTTGAGCAGCTTTATATATACCCCTCCTTACAGAAACTTTTTTTAATTCTTTAGCTGTCTTAATTAGGTTTCCTTTTGGAACCTTTCTTAATGCTAGAGATTTTATATAGTCGGATGGATTTAACTTATCCTCAAAGGATAACCCTATGCTGGCTATTCTTTGAGCAATGATAACCTCATCTATATCCTCGCTTGATTCTATAGCTTGTTTGACTATTGTAAAGATGGTCTTATGAAGATTGGACTCTTCAGAATAAAAATCATCATGATCTATGAAGTTAGCTATCTCACTAAAAATCTCAGGCTCTTTAATAAGAGCCGCTAAAAGCTGCTTCTCTAATTCTAAATTATAAATCATGTTTGTTTGTTTTTGGTTCTTGTAGGTAAGACTCGACAGTTCTAATAAGCCCCATCTCAATTAGGTGAGATTCACATTTATTAAAAATAATAGGATTCCCCTTCTCGTCAGAATAAACAAGGATAAAACCCTTGTACTTGTCAGCAGAACCTGTCAACTCATAAAGCTTATCTAAAAAGTTTTCTGGTATCGCAAATTCTATATTGTCTTCAACATTCATAAATATATATCTTGATCTTTAAATAAAGATGCGTTTATCTCATCTGTGGTATAGACCTCTACCAACTTTATATCATTCATCTGACAAAAGTCAAGCTTCTTTTGATCTCTCTTTAATTGTTCTAAATATTTCAGCCTGTTTTTATGAAAGTGCTTTACATATCTAACATGCTGATCACCTTGGACTTCTACCGCTATTTTTTTATTGGCGTTATAGAAGTCCAAGGATAACCTTGTTCCAACAATTCTAAATTCTTCAAAGACTATGTCGTTAGACCAGTAGTCTTTTAAGAAATCTTTAACATTTTTTTGAAACTTACTTCGGCTTTTTTCCTCCCAGTTTATTAAATATTTTTTAGCTCCCTTTAAATTTCTTTCTTTTCCTAGGGGATCTAAAAATTTCATGTTAATTCACCTATAGCTTTTTTGAAGTAGTCAACAAGAAAAGCAGAGAGATCACCATCATTCTCAATAGCTTTAAATACATTAGATTCGCCCTGGATTTTTTCTGGGAACTCAAGACTATTCTCAGAAAGAAGTTCCACGAAGTCTTCCGTAGTCTTAATCCACGAACCTTTTTTAACTAGAAATTCCCAAGCAAATAACAGGTCAACTATTTCTTTCTCGATCCAAATAGATGTTCCAGCTGTCCTGCCGTAACGAACAGGATATGTTAGTCTTGTATTGGTTTTTTCATTAGGAGACTTTTTAATTGTTACACTTGCATAATGACCAACTGCTGGATTCTTTTGAGCGTCCATTTTCTTAATGGATGGGTTCTTAAGAATCATGTCTTTATTATATCTAGCCTCAAACTCAATAATCCAATTAGCAAAGTGAAGAAGTGCATTACCTCCAGTTGCACTTGTTTGTCTAATAGGAACTTTACTGTAAGGATCCAACTTAATGTCAGCCCTGACTTGCGATATAAATATTGCCATGTGTCCTCTTTTAGCTAGAGCAATTGACATCTTCTTCATAAATGTACCCGCTACAACAGCGCCACCAGCGACCTTCGATGAATCCTCAAAAGATTTGTCTACATCGTTCCTTAGGATGAGACCATCTACAGAATCAAGGAGGAAACAATACTTGGTTTTTTCATCGTTGTTTGAGACCAATTGCCTCATTAGATCTACGACTGTTTCGTAAATGTTTGATTCAAATACAAAGCAAGTGCCTTCGACCCAATCTTCAGTTTTAGTTACAAACTTAACACCAGATCTTTTTTTCATTTCTGGAGAAAGTCGACCTTCAGCTTTAAAATAAACACCCTTGGAATTAGGAAGTGTTAATAGAAAGTTTTTAGTAACCTCTAAAGCTTCGGAGGTTTTTCCGCCTTCATTCATTCCACAGAATCGGTGCAGTCCAGGACCAAAACCTCCTCCAAGGTGCAGATCAAATTGAAGTGATCCGCTTGATATTTTATAATCAATTTCTTCTTCGAAATTGTAATGATCTTGTTTATTAGCTTTCAGAAAGCTTTCCAATAGGTTGCTTGAATTTGTTGTATCACTCATTTAAAAAATCTTTTGTTGTTTTAATTTGCCTAGGTATGTTTATATCTTGTCCAATCTTTTCTCCTATATTGTACTCTTCATATTTACTTTTGTCAACCTTGTAATTGAAAGCTCTCCATTTTATATCCATGGTACCCTTTAGTTTAGGGCTAACCAAGTAAGCTAGGGACTTAAACTTTTTAGGAAAAGTGACAACACCAAGAAACTCAAGAGAATAACGACTACTAAGGTCGTTGAGAAATTTCATTTCCCTCATGAAGAAAAACCTTTTGTTTTCCTTGGGTTTTTCGACAAGGCGAAAAAGTATTTCGCGCTTGTTTATTTTCTTCTCTGTTTTGATTTTAGGGGTTTTCTTAACCGCCTTAGAAAATATGTAGCCGCAATCGCACACGGATTTTCTTGCCCCAAACTCCAAAGAGCATTCGGGACATTGTTTCTTTCCTCTGGGCATAGGTTGATAGTATCAAAGATTAATATCTTTGTCAACCATCTTTTTTACTAAGCCATAAAAGTCGGTTTTTCTTACCCAACCCATTTCCTTTTCTGCAAGACTAGGATCACCAAGCAATAAGTTAACTTCAGCTGGTCGATAGTATTTTGGATTAATTGTTACAAGCACTTGATCTCCGTGAATATATTTTTGGTCAACACCTTGACCATCCCAATGACACTCTTCTGCACCAAACCCAGCAAAGCCAAAAGCGGCCTCTACGAACTCACGAATAGTATATGTCTCACCAGAGGCTAATACATATTCTTTCGGCTCTTCTTGGTTAAGCATCAACCAAATGCCATCCACAAAATCCTCTGCATCTGACCAATCTCTTTTTGCTTCTAGATTGCCAAGCTCAATGGGTGTGGGCGTTTTACCCTCTCTGATCTGCTGTACAATTTTGGCGACGCCTTTAGTGACTTTGCGGGTAAGAAATTCCTCACCCCTTCTTGTTCCTTCGTGATTAAATAGCCAACCTTGAATAGCGTATAAATTGTAACTTTCACGCCAAACTTTAACTAGATGTCTTGCAGCAGCTTTAGATGCTCCGTAAGGGCTTCTAGGGCGCAGTGGGTGAGTCTCGTCCTGTGGGACAGTAACTACGTTACCAAACTCTTCGGATGAACCAGCATTGTAATAACGGCAATCTGGACAGTGCTTGCGTATAGCTTCCAATTGATAAAGAACCGCCATGCAATTTGTATTCATGTGGTTTTCTGGCATATCCCAACTAACTCCTACGAATGAATTGGCAGCAAAGTTAATAAAGAAGTCTGGTTTTTCTTTAGCTATAACACGATCTACATTTGACTGGTCTGTGATATCAAGATCGATCAATTTAAACCGCGAGTTGTCTGACAAGTGTTTAATGTTTTCGTGATTTTTAACCGAAAGCCTACGAACACCAGCAATTACATCAATGTCAGTATTAGCCAATAAATAATCAACCATGTGGCTACCATCTTGTCCCGTTACTCCTGTTATAATTACTTTACTCATATCAAAATATAATAAAACAAATCATCTATATTTCCAGCCAATCTTTCATTTTGATATCGGAGTCATTGGTATTGTTACCAAACCAATTTTTAGGACAGACAACAATTTTGTTTGGATTATTGTTTAAATAAGCTCCCCACCAACTAAAGCTACTGTTAGCCATTATATTGTTAGAACACAAACTCATGAGTCTAAGATCTTTAACGTTAGAATTACCTTTCATAAATACCTGGTTTTCGAAGTTTAGATTTTTCTCACACCATTCTATATCATCAGAAAAAACAAACACTTTACCCTTAGGTTTTATAACATCAAGAGCTTGCTCATAATAATCTAAAGTCTGATGTGTATGTATTCCTTTAAGCTTTAAATAATCCCCTCTTCTTATATGTATTGAACATGAGTATTTAAAATCAAAATGTTCAACTTCTGGAAATTTAAACGAATCAACAATCTCCTGCTTCACATTGTTAAAAAACAAATCCGACTGCCAATATCCATTTAAATAATAATTTTTATTTTTTTCGAATTTTATATTTGAGTAGTAAAAGTTATCAAGAACCATTTGTACGCTCTTAGATGAAAAATCCTCAAAGATTTCTTTTGTAACTATTGGTATTTCTCTGTTGATTATATTGGGTAATTCATAATCACGGATAGATACCGAAGACATTATATCTTGACTATTAAAAAACGATGTGTCAAAATAAACCTCATGCTCTTTTGATAAAGCATATCCATAAGCCCACTGAAAAAGCTGGTTACACAAACCACCATGTATTTTAATAATTATCATACTATATTCGTTACCGCCCAAGAACTATCTGAGTAAATTTTAATGTTTTCTTTACCAAAAGATTCGTTAACGGCTTCAATCACACCAACTTTAGAGTGGTAATCGTGACCACATATCACCCCGTGTTTTTTTATGATCTTTTTACAATCTTCTATATGGCTTTTTACTGAAGAGTAATCATGTGGTCCGTCTATATATATTAAATCATATTTATTGGTATTTTTTTTAAAAAATAAATCGAAGTCTAAATGGTGAAATTTTACATTAACAGAATCATTTAAAAGTGATTTGAACTTTTTTGTCAAGTTGATGTCAACAGCTGTAACTTCATTGGCATACTCAGAAAATAATCTTGTACTGACTCCGTCATTACAACCCAACTCTAATACATGACTTTCATTAGATAGAAAATCTTCACATAAATCCCGAAGACCGAATAAATAATTCACATCATATCCATCAACGCTATAAGCACCAAAGCCAGTCATTCTTTCGGTATCTAAATTCATTTTTTAAATACAATTAGGTTTTTTAGATGCATACATTGTGGAGAAAAGTTTTTATAGTGATTTGTCATTTCAGGAGAAAAACGAAACCCGATCTTTTCGATTTTTTCGATCCAATATTCAGAGTTTTGACAATTAACATGATGATAGCCTTCTTGACCAATGTTTGCGTGTGTCATAAATATGAAATCGCATTTGGAAAAGCTATCTAAAAAGTTTTGACAGTATTTTTCATCTACATGTTCAACAAATTCACAACACCAAGCCGCATCAAATTTATCGATAGGCACAAAAGGACCTTCTGTATAATCGTGTAGAACTAAATTGTTTTTAACTGGAGAGTTGTTATACGCTATTTCTCCGCCTTCGACGCCAATGCACTTTATTCCTTTGTTTAAAAAATATTTAGTGGAGTGACCTTCTCCACAACCTATATCTAAAACAGATTTGATACCAGCGCTGATCATTTCATCCCAGACTTCGGTAGCATAACTATTAGGATCTCCGTGATCTGTTATATTTATAATATAACCACCTAGGTGTGTTTTTTTTTCTTTCCCGTATGCCATTATTTTATATGTTTCTTCTGAAGAAATTAATTAATCCGAGTGACTTGTTTTGATTTGCTAAGTACCAACTATCTTTGCCTAAGCCATGTTTATAATGTAATCCTTCTACAACTTTAACTTTAAATTTTTCTATGTATTTATAGCACAACCAAACTGGGTAAGCTGAACACAAGCCGTAAGGGTTTATTAAATTGTTTTCTTTTTCTATAGCTTTTAAGTAGGTGTTTCTATTAAAGAAATAGTTACCAGTATTTGCCAAAGCTCCATCTATAATACGACAAAAAGCATCTTTATCTAAAAAAATACCAGCGTATTCACTGAAGTTCAAATAGGGGCTAGAGCAAACAGCTATAGAGGGAAAGTAGAAAGTTTTGTTGTCTTTCTTTTCTGGGAGGTTATCTATATATGATATGTCAATTTCATTATCAGAATCAATTAATGCAACCCAATCGTTAGAACATTTTTTTATTGATTCTACCTTATTTAAAAAAGCCCCTTTGTTCTCCTTGTTTCTGAAAAGTTTTATTTTAGCATTATTTATCGTTTCTATTTTCTGCTTTAGTTTTTTGAAAATCAAATCTTCAGAGCAGTCGTCACAAATAACTATTTCTGACACTCTTGGATCATCAACCACAGAAATAAATGATTTAATGGTCCTTTCGCACCTATTAAATGTTGTTATGCATATTGTTATCATTGTTTTTATAATATTTTACTTACATCTTGTTTTTTTGTATTGAAATTACTTTCTTTGTGGAGCCTGTGAAAACATAAATACTCTGGTACATTAAAAAATTTATAATTGCACCTGAGAAGTCTTAACCACAAGTCGTAATCTTCTATTCCATCTATATTTTCGTCCCAACCACCAATTGAATATACTGCAGATTTCTTAAATATTGCACTTAAATTTGCTACTTGATTTACCCCTGAGAGACTTCTTGCTTTTATGTCTTCGTGGTTAGACGCTAGATTTGGACCTCCTATGATAAAACCTTTTTCATCTATATACTTTATAAAGGAACCTATTACATCGTAATCTTTTTTGTGTTTTATTTGTTTTTCGAGTTTTTGTTTTTCCCATAAATCATCGTCATCTTGAATTGCACACCAATCATATTTAGCTTCTTTTATTAATTTGTTTAATGTTTTGGCTTTTCCTTTGTCTTTTCCATAATCAAACAATTTTATTCTTGGTTCATTATATTCTTTTGCTATATTTTTAGATGAGTCCGACGTACCATTGAAACCTATTAGCAGCTCCCAAGATTTAGATGTCTGGGAAATTACAGAATCAATACTTTGACGGAGATATTTTTCTCCATTATGAACAGCCAATAATATAGAAATCATTTTAGGATCTTATTTCTTTGTGGTCTTTATCTAGGGCTATTAACCTAGGTTTAAATGGTGGGCGCAAAGACTCTCCATAACAATATCCTGGGTCCAATATTTTAGTAGGAGGGTTGTCTATGAAATACCTATTCATATGACTTTCATCATGCCATACCGCTGTTATGTCATTTTCGAAATCTTTCTCTATGTTTTCATAGCATATCTTGCACATCTTTATATATTCGTCGTGAGAACCTCCATTGAATCCACCAGCAAAATACTGCATGTTTTCAAACATAGAAACATAAGCAGTTGAGTTAGGGTTTGTTTCTGGAGTCCCCCTTCTCCCATAAAGACCTGGGTGTTGAGTGGCTACTCTGTCACTGAGTATTTCTGGTCCGACATGATCGCAAAACCGCATATCAGCATCACAATAATAAAGATAATCCATATCTTCAAATGATTGTTTGTTTGAATGAAATATACCATACTGGGCCATTGGCATATATGGCCAAGGCTTGTGTTCTGTATTTATGAGGTGAACTTTACGCTGTGTCTCAACATCTAAGCTTTTGTCATCAGTAAATATAAAGTACTCTACTTCGTAATCTCTTAAAAAGAACTCGTCCGCCCCCTTTATTAAGTCGGGAATAAATCTTGTATACTTATTGGTAGCTAAAACAAGAAAGCCTATTTTTTGTTTTTCTTTCATTTATCTAAAAAGTTTAAAAGCATTATGAAATCAAGACACTTATTTTCGTTCATTTCTTCTGGTTTCTTTTTGTATGCAAACCAGTCTTTGTAATAGTAACTGTGATCATAATGCCAAACAGTATTGTTTTCGTCAAAGCTTATTCTAATTCCAGCTTCTTTAAGCTTAACAGAAAAGTCTACGTCCTCGTTGTAATCGAAACCATTTAGTTTCCCGTAGAAGGGAATCTCATTACTCCACTCTACCTTATCAAGAAGTGATCTTTTACACACAGAGAAGGCTCCGCACTGGTAAAGTAATGTGTGCGGGTCAACAGTCTCATCAAAATCGTAAGGCACCATCTTGTGTCTTGGTAAATATATAGCTCTATCATAATACCTGCCGCCATCTGGAAGAAATATCTTATTGCCTAGAACTTCCCACTCTGGGTTTTTACTGTGGTATTCTTCCAGCTTGAAGAACCAGTCTTTAGTAAAGATAACATCATCATCGCAATGAACTATTATGTTTCCATTAGAGTTTTTTGTACCTATGTTTTTTCTAGCACCTAGGTATTTATTATACTTATTATCCTCTACAAGTTTAACGTCAAGATCTTTAAATTGATCTATGTTATCCCCAACAATGATAATCTCATAGTCGTCTTTTATATAGAAGTTGCTTTCTATAGATTTAACTGAAAGCCTTAGTTCTCTAGGGCGTTTCCCATTAGAGATAATGCAGAATGATATCTTGGGTTTTAGATCCATAAAGGATCATAAATCAAACATCATCGTTTTCAATTATTTCACAATCTTTTAAATGATCGTAGCCTTTAAAATAATCATCGTTTTCGATAACAGAGGACTCATCCCAACCCCACTCGCTAACAGCTTCTTCGTCATCCCACTCAAGAGCTTCAGAAGAAACAGATTTATTAACAGGCTTTTTGCTCCACATCTTACAAGACCAGTAACGAGGTGTGGTTTTGTCTTTTGCGCTATCGCATTTATGTCTGGCTCTAAAACTACGACGACGATCAGGATCATCTCTTTTGATTTCCATGTTAGGATCACCAAATTTAACCATAACTACGTTGCCAGTTTTAGGATTTTTTACATATACTCCGAACTTTTTTTTGCCACCCTTTAATCTAAAAGGTTTGTTCAAGGTTTTTTTCTCAGCTTCAGAGAACTCAAGCTCTTCAGCTTCTTGGTCTTGTTCCCAAGTTTCAATGCCAGCTTTTAATAGATCAATTTTTGCTAGTTGAAATTCAATTTCTTCGAAGTCCCAGAAAGCATCACCTTGTTTTTCAAGATAGTATTCTTCAGAACCTTTTGCAATATCGCTGTCAGCAGCTTTGTAAGATTTTTTAACCTTACCGCCTCTAGCCATTTTCAGAAAAGTATTTACTCTAGCCATCGCCCATTGACCCCTAGTCATTCCAGGTCTGTGACTAGAACTAAATGCTCCAGCACCTCTACGATATACTTTTTTAAGTTGAGCAAGAGTAACTTTCTTGGAGTGTTTTTCGTTATGTTCTTTAACTTTTGTTTGCAAAGCAGAAATAACTTTATCAGAAAACGTTATTTTTTTACCATCTTTACCAGCACTACCCTTCTCGTTTTTGCTAGAACCTTCTTTTTTTTCGCTTTTTTTAGCAGGTGTTTGAGCCGAACCTTTTGGTCCTGGTCTTTTTGCTGACTGGCTTTCTAAAAAGGTTTTTGCTTGTTCTGAAAAATCGTACTCCATGTTAATTCTTTACACTGAAATTTTAAAAAAATGAAATATCAACCTTCACAAGATGTACAATTCATAATGGATCTTGCTAATTCTTGACTAGGATTCATGCTTCTTTGGTAATAAAAACCTTTGAGACCCATTTCCCAACCAAAAATCATAAGTTCACTAACCTCTTTTGGAGAAGCTTTTGGATGGATCATCAAGTTCAAAGACTGACCTTGGTCTATATATTTTTGACGTTGCGAGGCTTGAATTACTATTTCTTTTTGGGATATTTCCCCGAAAGTTTTAAATACATCTTTTTCATGATCACTCAAAAAATTCAAATGCTTAACTGATCCATCGTTATGAAGAATAGATTTCCAAACTGCTTCTGTGTTTTTACCTTTAGATTCCAACAAATTTGCTAGGTGAGGGCTTCTAATTGTAAATTTACCTTTAGCTGAGTTCTTAGTATAGTAATTTACAGTAGGCTCAATCCCTTGAGAAACCTGACCAAGAATAAGAGAGCTTGTTGTCGTTGGGGCAACAGCCATTGTTGTTGTGTTTCTGCGACCATAACCTTTAAGGACTTCAGGCTCACCAAAAACTTCAGCTAATTCCTTTGTCGCCTTGTCCGCTCTTTCTCTAATTGTTTTGAATATTTCTACATTTTTCATTTTAGCTTCCATACTCTCAAATGCAATAGAATTACTCTGTAAATAAGAATGCCAACCAAGAACACCCATGCCTAAAGCCCTATGACGTTTAGCAAAGTTATTATCAAACTCCATGTAAGGTATGTCGTCTGTCTTATCTATATATTCCTCCATAACAGAATCAAGAAAGTAAACCATGGTTTCAATAGCATCAGTCTTAATAATCTCGTCCCACCTCTCCAGATTTAGCGAAGACAAACAACAAACAAACGACTCCTCTGGAGAAGATGGTAGAGAAATTTCATTGCAAAGATTTGAAGCATAAATTTTCATGTCTTTATCTTTGTATACCTGAGGTGCGTTCTTATTGGCTGTATCTTGAAAAAACAAATAAGGATATCCAGACTCAAACTTCTTCTGGATAATCTTTGCCCAAATTTTGCGCTTGTCGATATCTCCATTGTTCATTGCTTCCATCCATTCATCTGTAATAGTCACAGCAAAAGAAAGATCTTGTATAGGATGACCCTCAGATCTGATACGTAGAAACTCTTCGATGTCAGGGTGATCAACAGGGAGGTAAGCTGCAAAAGAACCTCTGCGAACACTGCTTTGTGAAACTACAGATGTTACCTTATCGAAAAGCTCCATAAAATGCACCGATCCAGAAGAACTACCTCCAGTACTTATAGGGTGACCTCTACCACGCAACTCTCCAAAGTAACCAGAAGTTCCAGCGCCATGCTTTGTTTGCATACCAACTTCTGATTGTTTGGTCAAGATGCCTTGCATGGTATCTGGAACATAAACCCCATTACAGGAAACGGGAAGGCCCCTGTCTCTACCATAATTAGCCCAAACAGGACTAGACAGAGAGTAGAAACCTAGAGACATATAATGTTCAAACTTTTCACATAAATCAGAAAATTTACCTTTGTGTTCTGCAGGAGCGCGAGATACAAAGTCTTTTTGAAAAGACTCACCCACACTAAGAACTCTACCAGTCAAGCTTTCGCCGTCAAGGTATCCTCTGTTTAAAATCTGTTGCGAAGTTTTGTTGTTCCAATAATATTTTTTCATGCAAATACGCTATCTAGGTCAAATGTTTGTGCTTTTTTTGAATATTCTACAGGACGAGAATGGAAAAAATCAGTTGAATTGTTTCCCATTAACTCCTCCTCAAACCACATTGTATCCTTAATCAAAGTATTGTCAACCTCAAATGCTTTTTTGAATGAAATTTGTTGTAATGAATCGTTAATACGCTCTTTAATAAACTCCTTAAGAAGAGGAGCACTTAATCCCTCTTCGTCAATACCATTAACCATCCAATCAATAATCTTAGCTTCTGCAATATATGCCTGTTCAGCTTCATGCAAAATTCTTTGCTCTAATTCTTCGTCAAAAAGTTCTGGGTGTTCCTCTCTAATAGTGTTAATTATTTTGATTCCTACTTGAGCGTGGATATTCTCTTCGTTTCTTGTATACCTTACCTGTTGTTCGGTGTCTTTTAGAACATTTTTATTTCTGGAAAACCAATTAATTATATAAAACTGGCTCATGAGAGATACGTTTTCAACGAAAAGCGTAAAAAGAATCAAAGAATATACATACTGCTTCTTACTGTCTTTATAATATCTATGATTGTATTTTCTAAGATAGTTAACTCTTCCCTCAATAAAGTCCAATTTTAGATTCTCTTCAAAGATTTCTTCTAATCCTAAAACTTTAAGTAGTCTTTCATACGCATTGTTATGTATAACTTCGACATTAGCCATAACATAACCTAGATCAGTAAGAGATGGGTGAGGAAGATTGTCTCCTAGCTTGGCCCAGAATTTTTTAACAGCAACCTCGATTTGACCAATTGCAGATAGTGTTCGAACGATTATCTCTTTCTCTTGATCGTCCATGGATATTTGAAAATCTTGAACATCAGAGGAAAAACTAAATTCTTTATCTGTCCAAAATCCATTATGCATGACTTCAATAAAGTCTTCTGCCCACGGATAATTATTAGGTTTTCTTGATATTTGTTCTTCGAATATGCTCATTTTTTCTTTCTTTGTTTATTGTTTATTGTTACGTCGGTTCCTGGTTTCACCCCTCTTTATTCCCCGCTGTGATAATTTACACATTAGCCAGAAATTGGTATCGGTCAAGTAGAAAATATACTTAATTTTTTTATTTGAAATTTCATTTTTAAAAAAGTGAAAAAAACTTTAGAAAAAAGTAGAACGGTTTTGTATAATAAAACGTATTCAACAACACTTCCGAAAAAGTTATTGGTTACGAACTTAATCGAAGACTATTGTCAATCGATTTCTTTTCGATATTTAAATTACTTATCGATTAGTATATACTACTAACCGTAAAGTATTACTATACGGTATAGTATTTTAAATATCTCAAAGCAAAGCATTTTAAAAAATGAATTGATTTCTAAATAAAAGTATTGACTTGTTGATATTTGTATGATAAATTATCATTTAAACAAATGCTTAATTATAAACATAAAATTATAAGTATATCTGGTAATGCTAGATCTGGGAAAGATACTCTTGGAAATAACTTCATAGATATACTTAGGGATAGTGGAATTAAAGCGGTAAAGGTTTCATTCGCTGATGAATTAAAAAAATCAGTAGATCAATTTTTAATTGAAAAAACTGGGATATCTGCTTTTACAGAAGATGATGACGAGAAAAAAATAATCAGACCCTTCTTAGTTTGTTGGGGCACAGATGTCATAAGAAAGATAGACAATAATACATGGATAAACAAACTAGAGGAAAACCTAGATCTTGATGCTGTTAACATAATAACAGACCTAAGGTTTTCAAATGAACTTGATTGGGTAAAGAGAAACGATGGTCTATCTGTTTTGATAGAAAGAGAAGGCATAGAACCCGCAAACAAATACGAAGAAGATAATAACTCTATTCTAAAAAACGAAGTAGATGTAAATTTTACGTTTGGAAACTTTGAAGATAAAAGACTTTTAAGTTTGACATCCAACGAAATACTGAATAAACTATTAAACAAAGAAACATATGAATTATGGAAAGTGACCTGTCCCTTATAAAAAGAATACAAGAATCAAAAGATGGGGCGAGCTTATCTGAATTAATAAATAGGCATTCTGGTATATATGTTTATATAGTGGATCAATATTCAAAAAATGACCGCATTAATATAAACAAAAAGTCCATAATAGACGATAAAGATTATATGATATATAAATCTGCGTTAGATTATGATCCAAGCAAAAATAGTAAATTTTCTACATTTCTTGCTAATCAGACTAAGTGGAAGTGCCTTAATGAGATTAACAGAAAAGAAAAGAAGAACGTACCCCTAGAAAACGTACACTCAGACTTATCTGACGACGACGACTCTCTTGTAAAGCTATCAAAAATAGAAGCTTTTGACATCTTTAACTCTATGCTTAAAACAGAAAATGATAAAAGAGTAAAAAAAATCATTGACATAAGATACAATACAAGCAATACTAAGTTAGTGCCGTGGAAAATAGCCGCCAAAAAACTTAATCTTAGTATACAAGGTTGCATAAACATTCACGACAGATTCATTGAAAAAGTAAAAAATAAATTAGACGAAAATCATGTATAATACAATAGTAGCAGCAGGTCATCTGGCATCAGACCCAGAGATGAGACAAGTAGGAGATAACAAGGTTTGTAAAATCAGACTTTGTGTGTCAGGTAAAAGAGCCAAAGAGCCGTGTTTTATTGACGCAGAGCTTTGGAACAAGCAAGCTGAAACAGCTAATCAGTACCTTACCAAAGGTAGACCAATTATTATTCAAGGTGAATTGAGAAATTCTTCTTGGGAATCTGAAGGTAAGAAATACAACAAGATGTTTATTTCCGCCTCTACCTTTCAGTTCATTGGTGGGACAAATGATTCTGATCCAAAAGCAGAAAGCAAGCAAGCTGTTACCGCAGGTTCGGTAGATGAAGATATTCCATTTTAAATGAAAATCTTAGTAGACGCACCCCTAAACTCACTGAGCCTTGGTAATGTTTCCGTAAACATTATCAAGGAGCTCAAGGGTAAAGGCCATGATGTTGCTATCTGGCCTATGAATGAATCAAGTATTGATTTATCTGCTTATCAATTAAGCGATGATGACAGATCTTTTTTTCAGGATTCTATAAATAAAAGGTTTGATTTTTTATCAGATGATGTACCATCTCTTAAGATTTGGCACCTGAATGGATCTGAAAACAGGAAAAATTCCAATCAGTATCTTTACACTTTTTATGAATGTAACGAACCTACAGACATAGAAAAAGCTTTATGCAAAGCTCAGAGTAAAACTATTTTTAGCTCTAAGTATGCTGGGGATCAATTTAATTCTCCTCATGTACCTCTTGGCTTAGATCCAGAATTTAAAAGAACTGAAAAAGTTTACCTTCAAGATGTTGTTCATTTCGGATTGATGGGCAAGTTTGAAAACAGGAAGCACACAGCAAAAATAATTCAAACATGGATTAAAAAATATGGCAACAATAGCAAGTATCAATTGACTTGTTGTATTACAAACCCTTTCTTTAAAGAGGAGGAGATGTCTCACATCATTTCCAATACTTTGGGAGGCAACAGGTATAGCAATGTTAATTTTTTACCCTATCTAAAAACAAACAGAGAGGTTAATGAGTTCCTTAACGCAATTGATATTGACTTAACTGGTCTTTCTGGAGGAGAGGGTTGGAATTTGCCAGCTTTTAATTCTTCCTGTTTAGGCAAATGGAGTATTGTCCTTAACGAAACATCCCATAAAGATTGGGCAAACAAAGATAATTCAATACTTGTAGAGTCTTCTGGTTATATTGATGTCCAAGATGGAAAATTCTTTGTTAAAGGATCTCCATTTAATCAAGGTTCGTTTTATGATTGGAATCCTGATGAAGTGATTGTAGCCATGGAAAAAGCTGAATCTAAGGTGGGACAAATTAACTCAGAGGGACAAAAGTTATCGGACAAATTTACCTACTCAAACACAGTTGACGGCATTTTGTCCTATATTTCCTAGGTTTTTTAATTGGCATGGTATCTGCAATAGTAATATATTATGACATCAATTATTAATGAACTATTAAATATTGAGAGGGCTTACCAAGACACAACAAACTTGGTAAAAAGCAGCGATGACGTTTACACCGTTGAATTTGAACTTGCTGGATTTTCCAAAAAGGATGTAAAGATTACGGTTTGTGACGAAGTACTAACAATTGAAGCTGAAAAAAGTGGTAAAAAGAAAAAAACCCACAAGGTTTATCTTAAAAACCTAGTTTCATTGAGTAGTATTTCATCTAAAATGTCTGACGGATTACTTACAATAACAATGCCTAAAAAAGAAGTCAAAAAAACTTTATCTATTGATATTGATTAGTGTCTGTTTATTATTAACTAAGAATCAAGCGGGTGTAGTTGAAAAACTACATCCGTTTGTGTATTATATATTGTGCCTATTTATATCTACAAACACCCAAGCTTAGAACAATACATAGAAGAAGTTCAAGGAATGAACGACAAGCATGTATACTTTGATTCTGACGGCCTTGAATGGAAAAGAGTATTCACTATACCAAATGCTTCAATAGATTCTCAGATCGACCCTCACAGCTCTAGGGATTTTGTGAACAAGACTGCCAACAAAAAAGGATCCATGGGAGACATAATGGATTACAGCAAAGAGTTAAGTTATCAAAGAGCAGAAAAGAATGGCGGTATTGACCCTGTAAAAGAAAATTACTATAAAGACTATTCAAGCAAAAGAAATGGGGCAAAGCATATGGATCAAATGAAATCAGCCGCTAAAAACAATGGTCAGATAAATGTTGATTTTGATTAGTAAAGTCAGACCGACTTTATTTAGATCCGCATCATCCACCACCTTTTATTATACCAAATTTTTTACCAAATGTTTTGTACCAGGATTGCATGGCTTCTCCAGCAGAATGACCCTTGGTTTTAAATTCTTGACCAAATTCAGATGTGTAAGAGGCTGTCCAAACTCCACTTTCTTTATCTCGTTTTAAAGATGGTTTAATATTCATAAATCAAAAATGATATTTAAAGAATCCCAATTAACTGGGCTTTTAGCTCCGTAATAGCTATACGATGGAGCATAACTTTGTCCAGAATAACTGGCTTCAGCCCCAGAAGGAGCGTGTATTGGATTATTACTTGGGTCGTTGATAAACTTTACAGGAAAAGCGTCTACTCTTGTAAGAGGAGCAGTAGTACTATAAAACTTAAAAGTACTTATAAGGTTACTGTCATAGAAAGCATAACGGCCCAATTGCTCCAATGAAGAAGGAAGTATTATTTCTCCACTTATTCCTACGCATCCTTTAAATGCTCCATTGGCTGCATTATAGTTTCTTAACGATCCTCCTATATATTGTATTCCTTGTGGAAAACTTACTCCGCTTATAGAAGTGCAATTCATGAAAGCCTCTGCATCTACTACTGTTATGTAGCTTGGTATTTCTAAAGTTTGAATATTATTACATCCTTTAAATGTGCCAGCTGGTATTTTATTGTAACCAGAAGTCCAAGAAAAACCAGTAGTATTAGTGCAACCTTCAAAAATGTTTGTGCCCATTACGGTTACAGTATCTGGAATTTCTAGGAACTCAGGTAGAGAGTCGCAATTTTTAAATGCACTAGTCTGCAATTCTGTTATTTGATTTAAATCAAGACCACTCATTGACGAACAATTATAGAACGCATTACTACTAATTTTTCTCAAATTATCTTCCGCATAAAACTCACTTAAAGCACCACATCCGTAAAAAGAACTGTTGCCTATAGTAATTAAATTTAAGCCTGAAATTATACCAGTTAAAAACGAAGAAGAGTAACACAAAGTAGTGCTTGTTTCTGTTATCGCGTTTGGTATTATTATACTTTCAATGGCTGTATTTTCAAAAGCAGAGGTTCCCATAGACTGCATATTGGGCGGAATTAAAGCCCCAGTTAAATTTAAGCAGTTTTTGAAAGCGCTGTTTTCTATGGATGTTATATTTTCTAAATTTATTTCTCTTAGATTAGTGCAATTTTGGAAAACACTAGACCGAAGATTAGTTAAACCAGACCCTAGAACTACACCACTTAAATTATCTGAATTATTTTGAAAAGCTCTTAGTCCCATATAGGTTACACTATCTGGTATAGTTAAAATTGACTGAAACCCAGATAGATCGCAAGAATTGAAAGCATCGTCTCCTATAGATGCAAGGTTTTCTGGAAAAACACTCATAGACTTTAATTCATAGCAAAGCTTGAAAGCATCGTTTGCTATAGTAAGTAAGCTACTTGGCAGATCTAGGTTGTTAAAAACAGAGCAACCCCGAAAAGCACTGGCTCCTATATATTCCACAGAAATATTTAAATCTATATATTCCAAACTAGTACAGCCTTTGAAACAAGAGCCACCTAATTCAGTTACATTATCAGGTAATAAAACATTAGTTAAAGATGTGCAATTTTCAAAACAAGAGGTTGATATTGTATCATAATTACTATTTTGGCTAAAGTCAACAAAACTCAAATCATAGCAGTTAGTAAAAGCACTATTTCCGATATCCTCTATACTATCTGGAAAGCTAACACCGCTTAAATCTACGCAACTACTAAAAGCTGAACTACCAATGGTGGTAATAGTTTCGTTAAAGTTAATTCCGCTTAAAATATCGCAATTTGCAAACGAGCTAGATCCAATTTCTGTGATATTTGGTACTAAATTAAGCCCAGTTAAAAAGTCACAATTAGAGAATGTAGAGTCTTCTATTTTATTGTAGGATGGATGATTATTAAATACTACATCATATATATCTGTGCCAAGAAAAGCGCTAGCACCCACGGATTGTAGGTTCGGAGTATAAATTATTTGACCACTTAAATCAGAACAAGCAGAAAACGAACTTGAACCAATGCCACTCAAAGTGTTTGGGAATGAAACTCCAGTCAAAGAATAACAATTTGCAAAAGCACTGTTACCAATATACTCCAAACCTTCTACGAAACCAACGTTAGTTATATTTAGCCCAGTTTGAAAAGCGCTATTTCCAATACCAGTAATTTGAGAAGGAATATCTATACCTGTCAGTGACCTACAGTCACCAAATGCATAGTCATTTATATATTCTATACCATTACCCAGGCTTATTGTAGTTATATCATAGCAACGTAAAAATACGCCGTCATTAAGACTTTCGAACCAATCTGGTATAAATACACCTGAAAGGCTTGTGCATTCTTCAAAACAGTTATTGGAAAGAGTTGTTAATCCAGCACCTATATTGATGCTTTCAATATAATTATTACTATCAAAAGCGTTGATTCCTATTGAATTCAAAGAATCGGGAAGGTTAACAAACCCGCTTAAACCACAGTTGAAAAAAGCGTTATATCCTATTGATTCTATGTTTTCTGGCAAATCGGCTGATCTTAGTGATTGGTTGCCATAAAAAGCTTGTTCCCCAATAAACTTAAGTCCGCTGCCAAAATTTACAACGTCTAAACACTCCTGAGAAGTAGCTGCCGAGTAACAAGTATAGAATGCGTGATTCCCTATTCCAGAAACATTGTCTGGTATATTAAGGTTTTGTAACCTATAGTTATAAATAAAACAATATGGATTTATATATAATAAAGTTTCGGGAAAGCTTATACTTTTTAAAGATGCACAATTATAAAAAGCTTGATATGAGATTTCAGATAAGCCTTCGTTTAATACTAAACTTTTCACTCCACATGTTTTAAATGCGTATTCGCCAAAATATGTTACTGTTCCTGGTATAGTAACAGAATCAAAAGAATAACAAGTTGAAAAAGCTTCGTCCCCGATTGTTTCTAAAGTATCATAAAAAACAGGATCTAGCAAGCTTGTGCATCCATTAAAAGATCTATCGCCCACACTCTCCAATCCTGAACTCCATTTAAAATTAGTTAATGAAGTGCAACTTTTAAAACTATCATCTCCTAATGTTAATATAGAATCCGATAAGCTCACCTCTTCTAAAGAGGTACATGAGTTGAAAGTATTATCGTTTATACTTTGCAAATAATTACACCCAGAAAGATCAGCTTTTAGCAAAGAAGAACAAGTATGAAAAGCTCCAACCCCAATTCCGCTTAATCCTTTACTAAAGTAAAACTCATTTAATTTGTTGCTGTATGCAAAACAAGAATCTCCTATTTCTGTTATAGAATCTGCCGTTTTCACTGTTTTTAATTGATCGCAGTCATAAAAAGATCTACTCGGAAGTTTTGGAAGTCCGTCTCCAACCACAAGATAATCAATATTTGTGTTTTCAAAAACGCTCGTTCCAATACCAGTAAGATTCTTTGTTAAATACAATTCTCCTGTTGCCTTTATGTTTCGAAAAGCGTCATCACCAATATATTCAGTAGACCCTCCAGGAGCAATTCTTTTTATGAAATCTAAATTTCCCCATTTAGGGACTCGCCATGGGGTGAACAATCGATTATACTTCCATTCTTCAATTACATCACCAGTTTGCCAGTCTAAAAGTATGTTGCTTTCGCCAGTAAAGACTCCCTCCTCGAGAGCAGCAGCGGATCCAGTATAATCATAGCCGTAGACTCTGGTTGGATAGTAATCGTTGTCGTCTTCTCTTTCTTCATTATCTCTATCTGAAGCTCCACTGCAAAGTATTCCTATGGAGTTATCATCTGGATTGCCTATTTCAACCTCAAAAGTAAGATCAACAGATTTGTTTGGCCCAATATTAGAAGAGAAATTTTCTGATAACAAATCAGGATTTTTGAGCCTCCATATAATAGCATTTTCTTTATTGCAATCCTTAGCCAATATAGATATATCATTATTCAAAGAGTTGTTTATACAACCTCTTACAGATTCAGCAAGATCTACAACCTCAATATTGCTAACTATAGAGTTTACACTTAAAGTAGCCTTTATAGGATAATCAAGAACTCTTGCATACGAGCCTTTCGAACCTAATCTTTTTAGTTCAGATCTAGACAATGGAATAGATAAGTTGGCGCTTTGTAAATGGAAAGAACCATTACCACTAATGGTCGATAAATTTTCAGAATCAAAACCTTCAAAATTTATTGTTATGTCGCCAGGTCTTAATGCAGTAGGTATATTTTCTATATCACCTTTAGGTGCAGTAATTTTTATTTTCTTATCGTAAGGTATTCCTTTGTCTATATTTATAGATGCACTATCCCCACTTAGCTGCGTAAGCCAAAAGCCTTCACCTTCTACAACACCGTGAATTGAATTTATATTTGAGCATTCGTATTGCAGGTTAACTTTAGCCAAAGAACCTACAGACATATCTACAGAATAGTTTGTCAAAAAAGCATTACCTATACCTATTAAAGTATAAGGATCTCCGACTTCTAAAGATTTTGAATCAAGACCTTCTTCAGAAATTAATACGTAGAAATTTTTGCCACTATTATTTTCTAAATGATATTTTGCAAATTGATAACCTTCTTTAATATCAAAACCTAAAACGGACTCATTGTAACCATTACCCAATAAGTAAGACATGTCAAAATTAACAGTAGGCAGTTCTAAATTTATATGATCTATTCTACTGCTTTTTCCATACTGATTGACATCTGTTTTATTCATGGAAAAACCATAACTAGCTTCTTGTATTCTTGCTACTTCAGCGTGTTCCCAAACGTCAGTAGAATCTAAGTTGTTACTAACGAAAACTGATTCAGATTGATATATAGTTCTGTTTCTTGGCATTGTTATTGAGGGTCGTAAGTTATTATTGTAGCTCCATTTGGCACTGCTTGATCTCCACTCCAGGTTGCATTATAACCAGCCGCATAAGTTGAATTAACATAAATTACCATATCTGTTTTAGATTTGTCGAAATTACCTGTTCCTTGCCAACAAGATGCTGGGCAATCAATTTGAATTACACCCAATAAATTTAAGTCTGTGAAATTTTTATCGCCTATTGAAAAATTAGAATCTGTTGTTTTTATAAGAAGCTGACTTATTTGATTACATAAATTCCAGTTTAAATTTCCTATCGAACCAGAAAAACCTTCATCTATCCTAAGTCTTTGTATTGCGTCTGATCTCTCCCAATTTGAATTACCTATACTTTCAATCCCGCTTGGCAGACTAAACACAGGAGGATCTCCTTCTCCCCAAATCGTTTGATCCGAAGATTCGCAATCGTAAAAATTAGAATCCCCAAGAACCCTCAATCCAGTAGGAAGCTTTAAACTGTTAAGATTAATTTCTTTGAAGTTTTCATCACCAATCACTTGCAAACTATCTGGTAAATTAAGATCAAGTATAGTTTTTAAATTTGTATCTTCTATAAAGTTTCTGTTCCCCATTTCTATTAAATTTGTATTAGACAAATCAACAATAGACAAGCCAGAACAATTTTTAAAGTTTTCATCTCCGATGTATTCTAAAGATGTTGGGAAAACTATTTCTTCTATTAAATCAAGATTCTTAAAGTTGCCATCCCCAATAATCTGTAAAGAATTAGGTAAAACAATACCTGTGATAGAATCACAATTCATGAAGTTTTCATTTCCAATTCCAGTAAGTGAACTACACGAAGAAAAGTCTAAACCAGTAAGGTTGGGTGAGTCTTTGAATGTAGTGTTCGCTAAACCGCTAAGTGATGAAGGAATAAATATACCACTTAAAGGTGTTTGCTTAAACACACTATCTTCAAAGGTAACCACTCCATTAGGCAATCCATCAAAAGGATCTGGTCCAAATATTGCATTTTGGAATACACCTTCTTTAACTACTATGGTCGTTTGGGGTAAGGATAAATCGCCTATAGTAGCCCCGTTAAACAAGAATGGATCTAAAACGCTAGTATTAACATCGTAGTCTAATATATTTATGTTTGCATTTAAAAATAAATTACTACCAACCGTTGTTACTGAATTTGGTATATAGAGATCGTCGATACTAGTACAATTTTCAAAGACTCTATTTCCCAATGTTGTAAGCTTTCCATTATATAGATTAACATTAGTTAAATTAAAGGCATCTTTAAACATTTCGCTACCTAGACTTACTATATCTGTATTAGAAATATCAAAGTCAATTAAAGATGGGCAACTTTCGAAAACATTACTACCTATCGATGTAAGTTCATTATTAAAGATTACTCCAGTTAATTTAGCTAAATTTGAAAATGTTGAATCAGCCAAGGTTGTTAAGTTTGGTGAGCTTTGGAACACAACAGACTCAAGTCTACTTGCTCCGAAAAATACACCTTGACCAAGACTATTAACTTCTGGCAATGTCATAGTTCCTTCAGCCCATGTTCTGCTAAAACATGCTTCTTCAAAATCGACAGCTCCACTTACTCTAGAGAAATCAAACGCCTCTATACATCTGTGCTCTATATATTCTCCAGAGTAAGTATGATTTGGTACTACTTTTCCTTGAAAAACGGGATCTTCTGGCAAACCATAGGTAGCAAAAGATTTTTTCCCTAAACGGTTCAATCCAGATCCGAACTCAAAGGTAAACTTACCATCCCCTGACTCACAATTAAAACGTATGAAAGACTCTATTCCAAATTCCTTAACTCCTAACGGAGAATCAAAATTGTTATGATCCATTATAGTAAAAAATGAAAACATGTAATTATCAATAGTTTCCATAGATTGAGATAATTTTAATTTTCTCAACTGACTACCGTAAAAACAATAATCTTTTGTCCCTAGCGTGTTTCTGTCTCTATAATTATTATCATAAGCATTTATAATTTGCAGGTCGGTTCTACTCCCAGTAAAGTCATCGCTAAAAATAATATCTAAATTTCTACCTCTTATCCCTCTGAAAGCGCTTTTACCCAAATAGTTTAATCCGCTAGGAATAATAAATTCTCCAGTTATGTCTATCTCATCGTGACCCCAATAAATATTATTATAATTTCTTGGGCCGTATTCCCGAAATGTACTATACGCGGCATATTGCCAAACGGTTCCACAATTTTCAAAAGCATTATCACCTATAATCAATCCAGATTCAGCTCCTGAAAAATTTAATTGATTAGTCCATTTATTATTTTGAAAAGCACCATTGTCAATTGACACAACACCGCTAGGCAAATTAATTATTGAAGGTGGTCTAGATGGAGAAGTGCCGTTATAAAAACCACGATAACTGCAAAAATAAAAAGCGTTCTGGTCAATACCGCTCAAATTCGGTGAGAAATTATCTTCAATCATAACGTTGTGGTTAGAACCGAACATACTATGTGCAAAATAATTAGTTCCACTTGCGTTAAAACCTGTCAGATCACTGAACAGGTAACCATTGTTGTATCCATGGAATTGTTGGCCTCGCCAGTCTATATCTGAATCGTCTCTTTGTCCTTCAAGAGTAATATATTTTACATATTGATGGCTAGAAAAGCATCTCCTAGACAAATAAGGTTTTTCTGGTATAACTAAATTATCCATTCTAAGATTTGTTGCGTTTCTAGTATCTCTAGCGAATGCGCTTTCACCTATATAATCCATATGATCAAATCCAGATACGCTAGTTATCTTCGAGCCGTAAAAAGCCCTATATTTTATATGTGGCAATGACGTTGGAAATACTATATGACCAGTAACGTTTGATTCTTCAAATGCTCTATTTTCTATATTCGACAAAGATGAAGATTGATTAATACCTTTTAATTCACCACGGGCATTAAGGGTATTAGTAGCCCCACCGAAAGAGTAAAAAGCTTGGTAACCAATGGTCTCTAATGTACTTGGCAATTCTAAAGAAGCACCTATCCCTCCAGCCTGATAAAAACCAAGGGCTTCGATATTTAACAGACCCTCATTTAGTTTAAATGTTTTATTTAAAGCTGCATCTCCGAAACTATGAAAAGTTCCACCGCTAATTCCAGTTAATGAAGTTCCATTCAAGATTAGGTTTCCAGCTCTATACATATACTTAAAAGCATCTGGTTTTATATTTTCTATTGTTTCTGGCAGATTTATATCGCTAGTGACTTGTTTACAATTATAAAAAGCATCATTTTCAATATCTCTCAATCCGTAAGAAGCAAATGTTAATCCTTCTAACCTTTCGCAGTTTAAGAAAGCCTCATCATCAATACTGTCTACAGAACTTGGGAAAAAGACATCGCCTCTTAAGAATTTTCTATTTTTAAATGCTCCTGTTGTAACACTGTCGCATAAACCACCTATTTCTAACCAACAATTTTGATTTCGTGAATCTAGTCCACCATATTTTGGGTCATTTGGTATCCCTTCTTTCCAGTTGTTTGGAATAGCGTAAGATTGAAAGTTTTGTGATGTCAATGTACCATCAAAAGGATCTTGGTACTTATTATTTTCGTTCGAATCGACACTTATGTAAAACACAGTGTCGTCAGTTATCTGTCCAGTTATCTTTATTCCCTGGAAATAATAGTCCCCATTTATCAAATCACTATTTTGCAAGTAATCCTGATATACTAACGGAGACAATTCTAGAACACCCCCAACTCCAGAAAAAGCATTCTCACCCTTAAATACGTCGCTTGGCAATGAAATTATTGTAACCCCATCTATGCCTATAGCATTAAGAAAAGCTCCACTACCAATACTTGTAATATTTGGTGGTAGTTCCATTGTTCCATTTAAACTAAGGCAATTAGCAAATGCTTCATCTCCTATAGTTTCAGTAGTTATAAAAAATTCAGGCGTACCAACTAAATTTTCGCAATTCTTAAAAGCTTTTGCCCCTATGCTTATTACAGTTTTAGGGAATGAGAAATCACCATAAAAACCACTACAATTTTCAAAAGCTCCAGATCCTATTTCCCTTACGTTAGATGGTATACTCAATGGACCCTCAAGTAAATCGTTTTGATTAAAAGCATTATCACCTATACCTGTTAATGAAATAGGTAGATTTAATTCGCCACTAAAATTATAATCAGCAAATGCTCCACTTCCGATATTTCTAGTATTAGATAGTGAATTATAATTTTCAAATTTAAGAGTTATTATATCTTGTTTGAAATAATCATAATCTTGATATTGAACCTCCTGTAGAAAAGAAGGTATAACTAAGCCCTTGAAATCAGTACCTTCAAATGCTTGTGTTCCTATGCTGGCGTCTGGTCCTATTTGAAGGTCACAATCAAGACCAGAACAATTTTGGAAAGCGTATCTTTCGATTAAACTTACAACTTCTGGTATTTTAAATACTCCATTATAGCATGTGAGTTTAGAACAGTCTTTGAATGCTCCTTCTGGTATCCTATTAAGTGTTTCATTTAATATCAAGAAACCATTCAGGGAGCTATTATTCAAGAAACAATATTCACCATAAGATACTCCATTTGGAATAACTAAATTACCAGACCAGTTCTCGCAGTTAGCAAAAGCGTAGTCGCCTATGGTTTCTAACTGGACAGTATTACCAAAATTTGGACTTCCTTCAAACCAATATGGTAGAGGAGCTAAGGAGAATTCTCCATCAAAGCCAGAACAGTTTTCAAAAGCTCTTTCCCCCACTGTTTCTAAATATTTATTAAGATAAAGATCACCTGTCAAACCAGTAGAATTAATAAAGGCATAATCACCAACCTCCTTAAGTCCTATAGGTAAATTTAATGTTCCAAATAAGTTATATCCAGAAAAAGCTTTTTCATATATGTCTCTTGTTTTGCATGCTAAAGAATTACTATTTTCAAAAGTAAGCTGAAAAGCTTTATCTTTAAAATATAAGTAATCTCCAGAATCTATAGAAACCTGATAATCAGGAACGCTCAAATTTTCAAAACCAAATGGCTCAAAAGAATTTATCCCTATGTCAACACCACCTCTTATCCTCAGTGTTCCTTGAAGAAGACTAAAGCATTGATAAAAGGCTTCGTCTCCTATATAATCTACATAACGTGGTATTTCTAAGATGTCTGTAATTTTGCTTTTTAATTTGTAACATTTCTCGAATACAGAATTTCCTATACCAGAGATATTAAGTGGAAGATCCAAGACTCCAGAAGCAGATTGACAATTTTTAAAAGTCCTGTCTTCTAAATATTTAAGGCCGTTGCCTATATCTATATTCCCATCAAATCCAGAGCAGTTAAGAAAAGCTTCTTCTCCTAATGTTGTGCATGAATTAGGTATATCAATTGACCCTGTGAAACTACTACAGTTAGTAAAAGCATTAACTCCTATGCTGTCTATTGATGAACCAATAAATAATTTTCCATCAAATCCAGAACAATTTTGGAAAGCTCCATCTCCTATTATTCTTAATTGACTTAAAAAAGTAAGATCACCTGACAAACCAGTAGAATTAACAAAAGCGTGATCGCCAATCTCTCGGAGCTTTCTTGGCAAGTTTAAAGTTCCAGTTAGATTATAACCAGAAAAAGCCTTTCCGCTTATATGTTCTGTTCCGAGGTATGAACTATTATAGTTTTCAAAACTAAGCTGAAAAGTCTTATCTTTAAAATAAGAATAATCTCCCGAGTTGATGTAAGTCTGATAATCTGGAACGCCTAGTATCCCAAAGTTAAATGGCTCAAAAGCATCCACTCCTATGTCGAGAGACCCTTTTATCCTAAGCTCTCCTACAAGAAGATCATTACAGTTAAAGAACGCTTTATCTCCTATGTAATCTACAGAACGTGGTATTTCAAGCAGGTTTCCATTTCTATTTAACTTAAAACAATTCTCAAAGACAGAATTACCTATTCCAGTAACATTTTCCGATAAATATAAATGACCAGAAGCAGATTGACAATTTTTAAAAGTCCTGTCTTCTAAATATTCTATACCATTACCTACATCTATAACACTATCAAATCCAGAGCAGTTAAGAAAAGCTTCTTCTCCTAATGTTGTGCATGAGTTTGGTAGATCAATTGATCCTTTAAAACTACTACAGTTCGTGAAAGCATTAACTCCTATGCTTTCCGTTGGCGAACCAATAAATAAATCTCCATCAAACCCAGAACAATTCTCAAAAGCATTATCTTTTATTATTTCAGTTCGAAGTAAAAACAAATCACCGCTAAACAGATCGCAATTTTTAAATCCAGAAGATCCAACACTTTTCAATGATTGCGGTAAACTCAAAGACCCTGTGAATCTATAATCTAAAAACGCCTTATCTCCTATTCCAGAAACACTAGAAACACTTTCGAACTTTAGTCCAATAGATAAAGTTTTAAAATATTCGTAGTCTCCATCTATTATTACTTCCTCGTAATTAGGAATAATCAAATCATCGAAATCCTCACCAAAGAAAGCGTTTGCCCCTATTGTTAGTCCCGCTCCTATCTTAATATCGCTATCAAGCAAGTTTTGGCAATTGTAAAAAGCGTCATCTCCTATTGTTGTTACAGATCTTGGTATCGTGAAGGTTTCACCCTCAAAACGAGTTATTTGTTCGCAGTTCTTAAAGGTTCCTTCTGGTATAACTTCTGAAGTTTGATTAAGAATCAAAAACCCGTCAAGAGATTTGTTATTAAGGAAACTGTACTTTCCGTAAGTAGCTCCATCTGGAATTACCAAATTTCCTGTCCAATTTTCACAATTCGCAAAAGCGTATTCTCCTATTCCTGACAAAGCCACATCTAAATCACTTTGTCCATTATAAGGTAACGGTAAATCAACTAATGAGAATTCTCCATCAAAACCAGAACAGTTTCTAAAGGCGCTGTCGCCTATAACCTCCACAGAAGAAGGAACGGAAAATGATCCACTTAGCAAGTCGCAATTTTTAAATCCAGAAGATCCAATACTTATCAATGATTGCGGTAAACTCAAAGACCCTGTCAATCTATAATCTAAAAACGTTCTATCCCCTATACCAGAAACACTAGAAACACTTTCGAACTTTAGTCCAATAGATAAAGTTTTAAAATATTCGTAGTCTCCGTCTATTATTACTTCCTCATAATTAGGGACAATCAAATCGTTAAAATCCTCACCAAAGAAAGCGTTTGCCCCTATTGTTAGTCCCGCTCCTATCTTAATATCGCTATCAAGCAAGTTTTGGCAATTGTAAAAAGCTTCATCTTCTATTGTTGTTACAACTCTTGGTATCGTGAAGGTTTCACCCTCAAAACGAGTTATTTGTTCGCAGTTCTTAAAGGCTCCTTCTGGTATAACTTCTAAAGTTTGATTAAGAATCAAAAACCCGTCAAGAGATTTGTTATTAAGGAAACTGTACTTTCCGTAATTAACACCATCTGGAATCACTATGTTCCCTGTCCAATTTTGACAATTTGCAAAAGCGTATTCTCCTATGCCTGATAAAGCCACATCTAAATCACTTTCTCCATTATATGAACTTGGTAAATTAACTAACGAGAATTCTCCATCAAAACCAGAACAGTTTCTAAACGCACTATTACCTATAACTTTTACAGAAGAAGGAACGGAAAATGATCCACTTAGCAAGTCGCAATTTAAAAACCCAGAAGACCCTATGTAATCCGTAGACTCTGGTAAAACCAATGTTCCTGTTAGCTGATAATTATCAAAAGCAAGATCTCCCAATGTTCTAAATGCTGAATCTGGAGACTCAAATCCCAATTTTATATCGAGGTTTTGAAGTGCGTCATAATCACCATCCAAAATAGCAACTGTTCCTGATGGCACTAACAACTTATCAAAGTTAGTTCCAAAGAAAGCGTCCGTTAAAGTAGTTACCCCAGGCTTCAACCTTAATACGCAGTCCAAAGAAGAACAGTTATAAAAAGCTTCAGCACCTATAAATGAAACATTTTCTGGTATCTTAAATAAACCATCATAACAATTTAAACCAGAGCAATTCTTAAATATTCCCTCTGGTATACTATTAACTCCACTTCCTAATATCAAGAATCCATCCAAGGAAGACATGTTTAAAAATGCATATTCTCCCCAAGATGTAGTTGTATCTGGTATTACTAAGTTCCCAGATAGGTTCGAATTGTTTGCAAATGCATAGTCACCAAAATACTTCAATGATGTCTCTACATACTCTTCGAATTCAAATGTAAGAACCCCTGATTCACCTATTGTTGGTTCGTATTTGGAGAGCTGACCATCAAAATCTTCAGGCAATTGACAAAGAGCAAACTCTCCATCCAAACTGCTCATGTTTGAAAATGAATATTCTCCAATTCCACTCAAAACCTCACCCACTATTAAATCGCCACTAAGATTAGAGCAGTTATAAAAAGCGTAATCACCTACTTCATTTAGTGTCGCAGTATTGATTGTAAACCTACCGTCGAAACTACTACAATCTGCGAATGAAGCATACCCTATGAATTCAGAATTTATATCAAGATCTCCAATAAAACTATTACCAGAAAATGCATAGTCATCAATTCTTTCTGAATTCTCGCTTATTGTTAACGTATCAGCAAACGAGAAGTTATCTACAAATGCATATGGCCCTACATCTAATACAGATGGCTCCAAAAGCAACGCGCCTACAAAAGCATTGAAAGAATCAAATTCTGTATTTTCTATTATTAAATCTGATGAAGTTGCCCTTAACTCTTTGAAGTTAGTGCCTCCAAAAACATTAGGGTAAGATGAGATAGAAGAGGCTGTTAGGTCTGATATTCTTATATATCCATCTAATTTAACACAATCTACAAAAGCTCCATCACCAATATTCTCTATTCTACTAGGCAAAATTAAATTGCCAGAAAGATTACTGCATGATCTAAATGCGTCCTCACCTATTCCAGAGACATTATTTGGTATGATTAAATTACCATAAAGACCGTTGCAATTCTCAAAAGCGCTTACCCCGATACCAGTAAGCGATAAAGGTAAGTTTAATTCACTTACAAAATTGTAATTATCAAATGCTCCATCTAAAATTCCACTCAACCCTTTTCCAAATACAACTTCCATCTGTCTTGATGCAAAGTAATCAAACTCAGTATTATTTATCTGAACTACAGAATCACTAATTATCAATCTAGAGAAGGGGGAGTCGTCAAATGTATTTGATCCAACCAAAGTCGAAGCGCAAACGTCTGTGATTGTTATATCTCCAGTAAGACCACTGCAACCCAAAAATGCTTCTTGTTCTATGCCAGATATATAATCGTGAATCAAAAGATCTCCGCTTAAAAGAGAGCAATTTTTAAAAGTTCCAGTTTTTATAATATTAAACTCTTCATTATTAGGAAGGGTCAGCGTACCACTTAAAGAAGAACAATTTAAAAATGCATACTGCCCCAAATTGCTTACATTATCTGGTATTGTTAAATCACCTATTGCGCTCGAGCAGTTAGCGAAAGCATATTCCCCTATACTTGAAATCACTTCTCCAAAAGTAATATAGCCGTCAATAGAAGAGTTGTTAAAGAAAGCTCCTTTTCCTACATAGTCTACATTTGGAACAATTATATTTCCGTCAATTAAATCTAGATCGTAAAATGCATAATCTCCAATATATTCAATATTGGAATCTTCAAAAATATACGTACCCCCGAACTCGCATCCAGAAAAAGCCGCATCCCCTACATACTTTAATGTCAATGGTATATCAAGATCACCAATAAAAGCGTAGTTAGAAAAAGAGTATTCATTAATTCCAGTCAATCCTTCCTGCATTGTCAAATACAAAGGATCATTTTTAAAATAATCAAATTCATATTGACGTACCTCACCCACAGAATCGCTAATTATTAATTCTTGGAATTGTATTGGTGAGTCAAAAGCGTTATTACCTATATTTCTGGCTGCTATATTTGTTATTGTAATACTCTCGCTCAAAGATGAACACCCAAGAAAAGCTTCGTCTCCTATGTACTGAACAGAATCTGGTATAACCAATGATCCTACAAGACCAGAACAACCAAAAAATGATTGATAATTTATCTCATTTATCTGAGTTAAAGTCAAATCAATTTCTGAATTTAATCCTCTGCAGTTTTTGAATGCGCCGCTTCCTATATAAGTCACAGAAGCTGGCATTACAAGAGGGCCACTCATTAAAGAACAATCCTCAAAAGCAGAATTTCCTATATAAGCAATGCTTATTGCTTCTGCAGTTATAAAGTCTCCATCCAAGCTGGAACAATTATAAAAAGCAAAATCTCCAACATAAGTAACATCTTCTGGTATTTCTAAATCCCCAACCGCATTTTTGCAATTATAAAAAGCGTAATCACCAATGTATGACACGGAGAATCCAAGAGAAATATCTCCAGATATACCAGTGCAATTATAAAAAGCCTCATCTTCGATAGATATAATTTCACTACCTATGATTATATCACTATTTATGTTTGAGCAGTTTTTAAAAGTCTTGCCTTTTATGGTATCTATACCGTCTCCTATCAATAGAAAATCATTAAAACCAGTGCAATCCTCGAAAGCTCCACTTCCCAAATATTTTATAGTATCTGGTATTAACAACTCACCTTCAAAATTACACCCTCTAAAAGCGAAATCACCTATTGTTTCAAGTTCATCTGGAATAACAAAAAGACCCTCCAATCCATCACTACCATCAAAAGCTCCTGGTTCTATATTTTTACAGGTCGACCCTATCACTAACAAGGAAGCTCTGCTTTGATTAGAGTACCAATTAGTAGGTATATCACCTCTTTTAAATTTTATTATTTCTGCTGTATTAGCGTCAAAAACTATTGTATCTATAGACCCATAACAAACAGGCATTCCCTGGAAATACCCATCTACAGATAATTGTTTGTAAGCATTATAATGGAAAGGCGTCACATACATGCATCCCTTTATGCCAGCAAAAGCATCTTGGCCCTGGAATACGGTTGCGGCAAAATTAACATACGCGTCTTGTATTCCTACGCAACCAGAGAATGATCTATCTCCTATAGATTGTATTCCGCTTGGTATGTTAAGAGCATATCCAAATGAACTACAATTCATAAATGCATTATCTCCTATAGTTGAAATTCCAGAAGCAAAGTTAACTTTTCCAGTTAAGCTGGAGCATCCAGAAAAAGCATTATCACCTATTATTTCAACTCCAGGCAGTAATATTTCTTTATTAAAACCAGAGCAGCTTTCAAAAGCGGAGTCTTCTATTTCGATTACATTTTCTGGTATGTTTAAATAACCAGTTAAAGAACTGCATCCATAGAATGAGTAAGATTCTATTTTTGATAGCTCAGAGCTTAAAATTAACTCCCCATCAAAACCATCGCACCCATAAAAAGCTTCGTGACCTATGCTTGTTATATTGTCTGGTATTTCTAGATCAAAAGAAAAAAGTTTTGCATTCTTGAAGGTTTTATCTTCTATTCTTGTAAGAGATCCCCCTATAAACAAGCCTCCCTCCATTCCGCTGCAATTTTCAAAAGCGCTTTCACCTAGAGTAAGCAAAGAATTCGGCAAATATAAATTCTCAGAAAGTCCGTAACAATTATAAAAAGCTCTCTCACCAACGGTTTCTACATCCGCTAAAAATAAATCTTTAGCAGAAAAGCAACCCATGAAAGACTCTTCTTTTATTTCTTTTATACTTATAGGTAAAACTATTTCTTCTAAAGAAGAACAATTCTTAAAGGACCTTTCCCCAAAAACTTGTACTCTACAAGCAGAATCGGAATAAAAATCAGGCAGGTTTGTGCATCCATGGAAAACATCATCCTCAATAACGTTTATTTGCGGAGACAAAAATACAGGCTTATCTATATTTGTGCATCCAGAAAAAGCAGCCTCCAAAACGTCGAAGTTTTTAATTTCTGCAAAAGCTATTTTGTAGCCGCCCAAATCTCCAGACTGCCAACCCTCAATAACATCCCCTTGAATGTATTCATAAACTTTATTTTCATCATCTATAAACCTAGTTGCATCTATATCCTGCTCTGTTACTGCGGTCTTAAATCCTTTTTCATCTGTTATTTGAAATGAAAACTCAAGATTATAGTTTGTCTGTTCATTTACCAGTGTTTGATATTCTACATTTTCCAACTTTATATCCTCGAAATAAAATTGGGAAGACACTTTCTTTTCGCAATCTGAAGATATAATTTTCAGATTTGATATCTGATCACCCTTAACAAGTCCACTTATAAATCCAGCCTCTAAATTAGTAACTAAAGATGATATAGACAGTCTTCCGTCTATTGGGTAATTTAGTTTTCTACTGCACACATAATCAGAACCAAGCTTATATGCATTTGATCTGTTAATAGGTAAACTTATAGAAAACTGGTTTATTCTATGGTTTTCTAGTTCTAGTTTTTGACCTCCTATGGATAAATTATCCATTTGAAAATTTATATCCTTAGGTAATATGGTCTCTATTCTTGTTCTATCTAGATTATAAATATCTCCAAATTTTGATCTTTCGTAATAATTGGTGTCTAATATATTTATAGACCCTACTCCAATATTGTTACCAGATTCCAAATTTATGGCTGGACTTTCTATAAAGGCAGATGTATAATTTTCAGTTTTTATATTAGAACAATCGAATTCAACATCTACACTTGGGATAGATCCTAGCGTGAATGTCATATTATAATTAGTTAAATATGCATTGCCAATTGAAACAACTTCCCCTCCATTTGGAGATACGCCATCTTTTATATATTCCAAAGCGTCTTGCTCTTGCTCTGGATGATTGTAAACATAAAAATTATAAGAAGAATCAGATAAACCTTTAATAACTGAAAATTTAGATTTAGCATCTAGGTTATAAGTTAACCCCATTAGTTCCTCATTGGCAAAAGTGGGGCTAAAGCTGTAGCTCATTTGCAATTTAACATCTGGCTGCCTTATTATATTTTTATCATCAAAAGCTTGAGAACCTATTTGGCTGGTATCAGCTCTTACGTTGTTAAAACCATAAGATAAAGATTGCACCCCAGCAAAAACAAAACTAGACTCATTTTGAGTTTTAAAAGCAGGGGAATCTGATATTATAATTGCTGAATTAGCGCTATTTAATGTTATCCTTTGGCTCATAATTAGAGTGTAATGTCAAATACTAATTTTCCCTCGTCCCTTTTGGCCAACCAATAAGGATCATTATAACCAGCTGCTTGCAAAGGTACATGAATTCTCTTCAGTTTTTCCATGTTTGCAGTTGGAAACGGATCCCCATATATTGTTGGCGCTACTGGAGCATTTATATAAACATTATACACGTATTTACATCCATAAAATGCATTATTTTTTATTGTTTTTATAGTTGGCGGTATGATTACATCTGTACCCAATTTACGGCAATTAAAAAAAGCTTGCTCTTCAATATTTTCAACTCCAGATGGTATTTCTAAGTCGCCGTTCAATTTAAAACATCCCCTGAATGCTCTTTCAGATATTGTCTTTAATGTACTTGGTATAACTAACTTAGAGTTAAGTTTAACACAACCTTGAAAAGCGCCAGTTCCAATATGACTTAAAATCTTCCCTAAGGAAAGAGCCCCATCTAGATTGCTACAACCGAAGAAGGCTTTGTCCCCGATATATCTGGTGTTTGGAGGAACCAAAAGGTCTTCGATAAGATCACTACAATCTTTGAATGCTTCATCCCCCACGTAAGATAAGCCCCCACCCAACAATAAAGATCCATTAAAAGAAGCGCAACTATCAAATGCATTATTTTCTATAGTTTTTACATTCCCAGGTATGATCAAATCACCCCTTAGGTTTACAGCTCCTGCAAATGCATACTCTCCTATTGTTTCGCAACCAGCTCCAATTTTTAATTGGTGAAGTTCTGGATCCATGTTTGCCCAATAATCAGGTATATCGCCTTGAATTTGATCAATTAAATTTGAATCACCATCAAAAATTCTAGTAGAAAGAGTCTCGGTATTATGAAGAGATCTGTCTGGAATTATTCCTAGTGGATCTTCATCAAAAAACACCTGTAAATCGTGAGAGTCAAAACTGTTCCATGTATGAACCCATTTTCTGCAAACAAAAACCTTAGGTCTATTGTATACAGATGGTATTTGATGTTTAAATCTTCTATAGCCACCTAAATTTTCCAGGAAGTGGAGCATACTCTTTAGCTGCTTGGTGGTTATTTTTGTAAAATTATAAGAAATCGGGAAAGATGCTGTATTATATTTTATCTTTCTCCTCAAAGGAAAACCATCCTTATCTCCAAATCTTTGAACGTCAAACTTTACAGAATTAGTTTGACCAACATCTGGTTGCCAGAAGAAATCTTTAGTCCAATAAGGGCTTTCCTCGAGATTTATAGATGCATCAGCTGAAGAGTTGTGTCCTTCAAGACAATAATAAAAATTATTTATCTTGTCCTGGTATTTAAACTCGAGCCTCTGATCGTAAACTACATCATACTTTGAATACTCCCTATTTTCCTGCTCGTAATATAAACTTTCATAATCTGGATCTAAAAAATTTAATCCAGTCCAATTAAAACTTCCAGGAGATTCTGTTATTTCAAATTGCGCAGATATCTTATAAGTAGAAGCGTCTAATTGGTTAATGCTATATTGATTACAAAAACCATTTATTTTCCTATATATAGTTGGATCAGAATCAAAAAAAACAGGCTCGATACCCCTTTTTTCTTCTAGAAAGTTAGCTAGTTTAGCAGCTTCCTCCTCATCAACTTCATAAACCATATTAAAATTGGCGTATAAATTATTAATGCCTACAGGAGTTATATTTAAATAATTGTGATTGGTAGTTAAAGCCTTATCTTTGGCTAAAAATTCTACACTAGACCCTTTTGTAGGACAAGATATCTCACTAACTTCCTCAAAGTAAGATATGCCAGAAAAGTTTCTAGTCCTGTCATAAATTAACTCTTCGTCCTCTATTTTAACATAAGCCATATATATTATATAAAATTTAAATAAAAAATAAATAAATTAAGGTAAAAAGATCCTGTCTCCCCCTAAATGACCAACATAAGACAAACTCATAACTACTGATCCTTTTTGCGATTGGCTCAAATTCCTACCCACTAAACTTGCATTTGGTATTTTTATATTATTTAATTTAGTTCCGTTTCTACCCTCTATATCTATAGACACATCTTTGTTCTGTCTTGAATCTAAGAAATCAAAAGTCTGAGTGTTGTATGTTTTACCTAATTCCAGCTGAACAGAAGCGGAATATTTTATAGGTCTTTTTTGCTCTATTGCGTATGGGGATGTAGATCCTATACCATAATAAACTTTGTGGTCTAAAGATACTGAAAAATCAAAACCAACAATTCTGTTGTCCTTAAAATCTTCTGATGTTATATAAATATTTTTTTGAGATGGACTATCTATATCTGGGTGAGTTTTCTTTCTGGGGCGATTTCTTGGTTGACCATTTTTTTGTCTGTTTATATCGGTTGAAATTTCATCTAAAATACCCAAACTTGTATTTACTTTAGGTAATTGGCCTACAGCACAATTGATTGAATAGCTTCTTATATATCCGCTTTCAAACCCATAATAAGAATTGTCATTAATGTCATGTATTTGACCCTGTAAGGTTTTGTCCTTGCCTAAAATTTGGTAAATTGGATCTTTGTACATTAATTTTCTAGATAATGTCATAGACTGATCGGTGGGTGAAGATGGGGTTGTCAACCCCATTTCTGTACCCAATGGGCTATCAATAGAATTATTGTTTCTTGACGAAATTGATACAGAATCAACGCCTGTTAAATGAATACCATCCAACAGAACAAAAGACTCATGGCCCAAAATAATATTATTCATATCTACCTAAGTGTTCCTCCCAATCTTTTTTCTTCTCTAAGAACCTCTAAGACTTTAAGTTTAATGGCCTTACCGAGCTCCTCTCTTGCTCTAGAATCCCCAGTAGCACCTTTATTTTCTACCACAGTTTCCTGACCAGCAGCACTACCACCGCTATTACCAGACTGGTTTCCACCATTATTACCACCATTTACAGTTATATTTATTTCCCCAGAATTTTCTCTTGTTGCTGTTAACAATTCGTCCAACTTATCTAAAAGTTTTTCAGATCCCTGCAAATCAGAACCAGAATTAAGATTTTGAAGTTCTTCTTGACCTATTCTTTCTGTGGCGGCTCTGTTTAAAACAAACTCTCCGCCAGATAGCATAGCCATAACACTATCTATGTCTGAAGAACCTCCTTTAACATAACCTCCTGTAGCATAGCCGCCGCCCAAATTATAACCGCTGTAACTGGATGGATTCAGAATACCTCCAACTTGGACACCACTATCATTAGTCGCCCCTCTAAGGAAACCTTGACCAATACTAGTGGTTCCTCCTGATCCCATAGCGGCCCCAATACCACTTAAACCTGCAGATATTCCCATACCAGCCAGACTAATTAAGGCCTTTGTTATTACAGCCTTTCTTCTTGCCTTCTCTTGTTCTTTAAGGTCTTCTAGAAGTTGTTTGTAGTCAGCAACTTGCTGTTGATACTCAAGGTTTAATTCAAAAGCTTGTCCTTTTGCTTCCCTAGTTGCAGCCTGTAGTGGTGTTTCTCTTGTTCTGCCAAAATTAGTAAGTCTTACACTCTCTGGTTCTAGAGATATCATAGATGCGCCAGAAACGCCCCCTATCACATCCCGACTACCACTAGTGAATGCTTGTGTGGAAAAATCTAGCATGTTCTGAGCTCCCGTTATTTGCCCTTCACCGTACAAACCAGGTATAACAAAGTCTCCACCTCCTTTTTGTCGTCTTAAAGACCCTTCTTTTATCTTGCTTCCAAATACATCCGTAGTTTTGAAGTCTTCTTCGTCTCGAGCGAATGTAGCTCCAGATACAAACCCTCCCTTTGCAAATTTTTGAACCCTTCCTTCATTCAAAGAATCCAAGAAACCCTTGCCAAATTTTTGAGCAGCATCTTTACCAACAACATATTCACCACCAGTCAACATTGAAGGTACAGCATTCTGACTCATCAATTTACCTCTTCCTATATTTTCAGGTACAGATTTTTCTGTGTATTGTTTGATCCTATCATCTATGGTTTGTTGTAGGGATGTTTTTGCTGTGTTACCACTAGCTTTGTCTATAGATGCCGATCTTGTCCAATCAGAAGTTATTAATCCCGAGTTGGCTCTAAATAAAGCATCAGAAGAATCTTTTTTATTTTGAACTTTATCAAAACTAGCTTCTCTAGTCCATCTAGAAGCTTCTAAACCAGATTCGTTTCTATACTTCTCTTTCGTAAGGCTAGCTACATTGTTTACTTTAGTGTAATCTGCTTCTCTAGTCCATCTAGATGGCTTTACCCCAGAATCTGTTCTTTCTTCTTTTTCCTCTGCTTTTATTGCCGAAGGGGCGTATTTACTCCTGCCAGTAGTTGCATCTATTTGCGTGTATTTATCAGCTTTTGGAGTCCATCTAGAAGAAAGTAGTCCAGATTCATTTCGTTCTTCTAAATTATTAGATAATTCTGTTTTTTGTGCTTTTGCGTAATTAGCCAAACTTGTCCAAGAAGAAGCTAATAAGCCAGAATCTGTTCTAACATTTCCTTTCGGAGTTTTTGAACTTTCTGGAACTCGCCCTTCGTTAGCCTCTTGAGTCCAATTAGAAGATTTGACTCCTGACTCAGTTCTTAATGTATTGGATACAACCCCACCTTCAGCGTAACCAGGAAGCTTTCCGCCGTTTATCTGATCCATGAAGTTTGGTCCATATTTTTGGACAGCGCTTTTCTTCATGACGTATTCGCCACCCATTAATACTGCTGGAACATCATCCTTCATCCCAGAACCTCCGCTTATCATACCTCCTAAAGCGTAACCAGGAAGCTTTCCGCCGTTTATCTGATCCATGAAGTTTGGTCCATATTTTTGGACAGCACTTTTCTTCATTACGTATTCTCCGCCCATCAATAATGCAGGAACATCATCCTTCATGGCAGATCCTCCGCTTATCATGCCTCCTAAAGCAAATTTCAAAACGTTAGGCAGATCGGCCTTCTTAGTCCAATCTGAAGATTGAACACCAGAGTCCGTTCTCTTATCTTTTTCGTCTTCCAGCTCGGAATCCTTTACCTTGTCCAAGCTCGACAATGCGGTCCACAGCGAAGCCTGAGTTCCGCTCTTGGTTCTCATTTTACGATCGGGAACTTTATCATCTATATCGACATCATCTTGATCTGATCTCGGTGTCCACTTTGACGCGATAGCTCCAGACTTTGTTCTGAAAGACTGGACCATTCCTACTATTCCACCCTCGGCGAAGTTTTGAACTTCGTGCATAGAATCCGAATCCTTGTCGTCTTCACCTTTTTTGTTAGATTTAGGATTCCAGTCAGAGGACAACACTGAAGATCGCTCTCTAGCTTCTTCGTCTTGACTCATTCTGTATTCTTTATATCTGCTTAATGGCGAAGTTTTTTCAGAAAACCTAAGAACATCAGGTAAATTTGCTTCTTCAGTCCAATTAGAAGATTGAACACCAGACTCAGTCCTCTTTTCTTTCTCGTCTTGATACTCAGAATCTTTAGCCTTATCTAAACTTGATGAAGATGTCCAAGTAGATGCTTCAGTTCCGCTTTCAGATCTAATCTTGCGACCAGGAATTTTGTCTTTTCTGTCTACATTATCATCGTCCGATTTTGGCGTCCAGTTAGAAGCGATAACTCCAGACTTTGTTCTGAAATCTTGGACCATTCCGCCTTCGGCGAACTTCAAAACGTTGGGCAAATCGGCCTTCTTAGTCCAATCCGAAGATTGAACACCAGAGTCCGTTCTCTTATCTTTTTCGTCTTGCAGCTCGGAATCTTTTACCTTGTCCAAGCTCGACAACGAAGTCCATAGCGAAGCCTGGGTTCCGCTCTTAGTTCTCATTTTGCGATCGGGGACTTTATCATCTATATCAACGTCATCTTGGTCTGATCTCGGTGTCCACTTTGACGCAATAGCTCCAGACTTTGTTCTGAAATCTTGGACCATTCCGCCTTCGGCGAACTTCAAAACGTTGGGCAAATCGGCCTTCTTAGTCCAATCCGAAGATTGAACACCAGAGTCCGTTCTCTTATCTTTTTCGTCTTGCAGCTCGGAATCTTTTACCTTGTCCAAGCTCGACAACGAAGTCCATAGCGAAGCCTGGGTTCCGCTCTTAGTTCTCATTTTGCGATCGGGGACTTTATCATCTATATCAACGTCATCTTGGTCTGATCTCGGTGTCCACTTTGACGCGATAGATCCAGACTTCGTTCTGAAATCTTGAACCATTCCACCTTCAGCATAACCAGGAAGCTTGCCTCCGTTTAATTGATCCATGAAGTTTGGCCCGTACTTCTGTACAGCGCTTTTCTTCATGACGTACTCTCCTCCCATGAGCAGGGCTGGAACATCATCTTTCATTCCAGATCCGCCAGAAATCATTCCTCCTTCGGCTCTTGTAACAGGAGCACCAAACCCCTGAGCAATTATTCCGATACCTTGCCTTATGACATTATTAACTGCCTGTTTTGCCATCTTATCAAGGAAGTCGTCAGCAGCGCCTCTTAGTACATCCCCAAGACTCTCTCCTTTAGATATGGCATCAACCAATCCATCAGATATTGTATTTATAAATTGATCTGCTCCTTCAATAGCGGCGTCCATCATCCTGTTGGCTGCTGTCTCACCATCTATGCTTAATTTCTTAATCTTAGTGCCTGGATCTGGATTTCCTTTTCTTTTCTCAAGTTCTTCTATCTGCTTTGCCAACTCAGCAGATTCTTCAGTATTTCCAGCTTCAGCTATCTGTTTTCTCAACTCTAGAATTTCAAGGTTTATTTGATATTCATATTCTAGTTGTATTTTTGTGGCTGTGTCGGCGGCGCCTATCAACGCTATTTCTTTTTCTTTTAGCAAGATAAACTCATTAGCCGCTTTATTTCTCTCAGCTAAAGACCCCTCTGATTTTTCCAAAACTCCTATTCTTGCTTGGTCTAAAGCCGCTCTCTGCAGAGTGTCGGGGTCAGCAGTTGTTGCTATATCAAATAAATTCTGTGCTTTTTGTTCTGGTATTTTGTTGAATACATCTCTTAGTAGATTTGCAAATGTAGTTGCGCTAGCTCCAGTTTCGTCAAATACATTCTGAAGTCTGTCGCCAGCCAATTTAACACCTTTTTCAATTATTTCAATACCGTTTTTAAAACCCTGAACATCAATAGTAACTCCAGTTATACCTTCTTTAAGTTTTTGAGCTTGTTCGTCTATACCTTTTATTACTTTGTCAAGATCTGCTTTTAGTTTTGCCCTTTCAGCTTCTCTGGAGCTTCCCTGAACAGCATTAGAGGTATTGCCAGCTGCTGGTGCAGTCTGATTCTGATTACCCCCTTGTCCTTCTGCAGAGTCGCCGCTAATCAGGCTTTTGGAGAATTTGTCTGGTCTGCTTGAAGCTTCTACGAACCTAGAAACACCCTCATTGAAATCTCTTACAGATGTATCGAAATCTTCTGCGGTAAATTTAAAGTTTAGATTTGCAAGTTTCCTCTCATATATTAATTTTTGAGCCTCTCTTTGAGCTTCCGCTGCAACTTCTATTTCTTTCTTTTGCTGTTCTTCAAGTTTTCTATTGAATTCTTCTATATAAGCATTAAATTGCCCCTCGGTTTTCGAGGTCCTTACTGAGTTTACTTGCCCTTGATTCAATCTAAGACCTGCTTGATTAAAAGAATCAATTATTGTTTTTTGAAAACTTTTTGTAAGAGCTTTTTTATCAAAAATTTCGTTTGCATCTATTCTTAGCTTCCCTATTCTTTTTTCTTCAGCTGCCAAGCCAAGTCTAGCTGATTGACCACCGCCGATAGCGTCAGCCCTTGCTTTTTCAAGCTGTCTATCAAAACCCAAATCACTAAGTGTTTTGGCGTCGCTTATTCTTTTTTGCTCTATATCAAACTGCTTCTGAATTAAAGACAGTCTTGCTTCTTCTTGCCTGACTTGTATTTCTGAAAACTTATTACGACCTCGCTCTAAGTTTTCCATAGCCTGTGTTAAAGTTAGTTCTTCCCTCTTTACGCTTAATGTTTTTTGATTGGCGTCAAGAGTGGCTTTAATTTCTCCCGTCAAAGCCTCGTTATTAGATATGCGAGCCAACTGGAGGGCAAAATCTTCGGTATTAATCTGCTTGTTTTCGGCTGAAGCTTCTGAAATCTCGTTTAATGTTGACAGGTAAGAGTTAAGTCCGCTCTCATCGATCTCCTCAAGAGCGTCTACACTGAACACTCTTTTTAAGAATTTATCTGACCCAAGATCTTTCTGTAATGATTTTAAAGATTCTTGTTGTACTTTTCTTTCTGTCTCGATCTCTTTTAATCTTGTGACATTATTGAACCTTTGGAAACCAGCTGTTTCTTTTAAAGCGTTTCTATAAGAAAGTTCCGCCTCTTCTTGAGTTTTAACATTTGTCAGTATAAGCTTTTGATTTACAAATGATTCGGCTTCTATTTTTGCTATATCAAATTTTATTTTTTTGATGTTATTAGCAATAACTTCCTGCTTAGATAAAGCCTTGGAACCTTTAAGTATCTCTTCGAGAAGTTTTGCTATTTCTTCTTTAGCCGAAGCTACCTTTACATTTCCATCAACTTCAGATGCAGCTTGCTCTGCTGTCTGAGCAACCTTCTGTCCACGACCGTTTCTTTTAGGTTGAGCATCGTCGACTTGAGCTTGTGCTAGTTCTAGCCTTTGTTGAGCTGCCCGAAGTTTTTCCCTCCCTCCTTCACCAAGAAGGCCTATTTGTTTGTCTAATAAAAATTGTACCTTTTCGAAAGTAGGATTATTCTCCAGATCTTTCAAATCGACGTCACTAAGAGTTTTAAGCAGAGCTGTTTCAACCTTCTTATTTATAGAAGGTCCTAATTCCCTTAGGCTATCAAAAGTTTTTTTGCTAATTTCTATTTCTTCCCCCTCTATTTTAGAGAAATATTTCTTAACGCCTCCTTGTTCTTGAAACTGCTGGTTTCTACCTGGCCGTCTTTGCTCTATTCTAAAAAACGATGCCGAATCTTGTCTGCCCTCGCTTCTGGAAGATAGCACTGACTTCAGAATGTCGTTTGCGCTTTCTAGAACTTTGCCTTCTGGGTTTTTAAATTGCTTACTCTCTTCTTTAAACAGGTTTCGCTGACCACCAGCAGTAAAAATACTTTCTAGAGCTTTTTCGCTAAACTTATTTATGCTTTTAGCTGCTTTTTCGGCCTCAGTATCTACAAAACCAAGTTTTTGACCAAGAGATTTTAAAGGTGAAAATAGCAACTTGCCTAAATCTACACCAAAACTTTTAAGTATCGGATTTAACAATTGAAAAGCTGTCACAGCTGTACCTATGATAGGTATTAATCTAGCCCCGAAACCAACTAATTTACCAATAATTGGGGCAAGCTTAGTGAAAGATTTAGAAAGAGGACCAATAAAACTTCTTCCTTTTAAACCTTGAGCGAAATCAAGGGTCGATTTTTTTGCACTCCTTCCAAACTTATTTCGCCCATTTTTTGAGCCTCCAATACCTTCTATAATATTTCCAGGCCCAGCACCAATAGTTGATAAGGCAGATCCAGTAAATATAGCTGCAGTTACGCCCTCTCCAAAAGCTGCCATTTTACTTGATAAACCGTCAGTAGTAGACCCTAAGCCACCAAAAATTTGTTGCAATCCGAAAGCAGCAGAAGTCAACAATATCATTTTGTTAGTTGAACTCTCTCTCTGAGTAGCCTCACCTTGAGTCACCTTGGAGCTTTTCTTTAAAGATTCTGTTTGCTCTTTAAGAGCACCTACGTTAGCTTTGGCAGCTTCACCTACTCCTGCTCCTATAAAAAAGTTAGGAACGAATCCTCTAGCTGCATTTTTAGGTATAGCGCCAGTAGGCTCATCTCTAGTATTAGTTACAGCAATACCGCTTGGGTTTTGACTGTTGCGAAGTTTTCCGTCTTGATTAATCCTGATTTGGTTGATTGGAACACCAGCATCTTTTTCTCGCTGGATAGCCTCTTCAACTGGACTCATGCCTTGAGCGTAGTTAGGTATGTATCCAGATGCAGCTTTTTTAGCCGCTCTCTTAGCAGAAGCAGTGCCTTCTTTATATTCAAAAGGCGCTTGAGGTCCCTCTTTACCACCGACTAATATTTTAAAAAGCTTGTCAGCTGTAGATTTTAATTGATCATTACCAGCTCTGTTTTTTACCTCTGCCCCTGAAGTACCCTTGCCTTTGCCGACTCCAAACAACTCGAAGAGTTCAGGAGATGCAGGGAGGTCAATTAAAGAGGTGTCTGTTCTGTCTTTATAATCTCTAAACTGAGAGCTTGTCATTATAGAAGCTATACTAGCTTCAAATATACTCCCAGCAAAACCACTTAAAGAGCCTTTGTTAAAAAGAGATCCTATTTCTTTTTTTGTTCTTGGCGACAGAGTGTTGGTATTGCTTATGCTTTTGGCGTAGTTATAACCTATTAAAGAAGCTTGTTTTGTTAAATCAGCCTCTATAGAATCAACATCATTTTTAGCTCCTGGATTCTTGTCACTTCTTTCATTTTTCGATAAACCATAAGTAGGAACATTTACTTGAGAAAAACCCGCCCGAAGATAAGTTGTTGCATCTTTTATGTTTTCGTAGCTATTAATCTTGCCACTCTCTTTCAACAAGCCTGAATAAAGTGTTTTATTTGGCTCGTCTGGAGCGTCCGCTCCAACCAGGAGTATATACTGACCCCCAGTATTAACAAGATTGATTCCTTGTGGTACTTTACCTGCTTTACGTTTTTTATCAAATCGGTCTCTTACTGCTCTGCCTCTTCCAGCTGCCTGATTAGCTTCATCTGCAGAAAGATCACCAAAGGATTTTTGTCTAAATGGAAACTTATCTGTTCTTGCTTGTCTTGCTACATTAAGACTCTGTGCGAACTTGCTTGAGTAATTTGGAACATAACCACCAGCCGCGTTTATCTTTTTTGCTCCATCTGGTAAGCCCATCGACTTAACCATGTCCTGATTAAATATCGCATCACCACCACCCGCAAAATTAGGAACAAGATACTCACTAGAGTTAGCAACCATTGTGCCTTTCTTACCGCCACCAAATGCAAAGTTAGGAATAACAACTGGCTTTGCTGAAGAAGGAGCGCCACCAACACCACTGCTTATGTCTTTTTGTTCTGCGCCAATTGGCAAATATCCATCCGCAGCTCTTTTAGTGGAGCCCGATCTGCTTCTGCCAATAATTCCTGGAGCTATACCAGCAGAAATAGTATTTAACTGCGAGGTTATTTTTACTCTTTCCCTTAGCGCTGTATTAAAAAACTCAGCTTGCTGTAGTCTCTTTTGTTCGGCGGACACCGAAGAATTCTCAATCCTAAGGATTGCTTCCCTAACACCCTTGTCTCCCAATAGTGTTTGAACTATTTGAGACTGTATACTCTTTAGTTTTTCTGCTTCTTTATTTAAACCAAGAAAAGCTTTAAATGAATCCGCTCCAAATTTTAGTAAGTTTTTAGAAAGATTAAATAGCAATAAACCAAATACAGCTATACCACCTTTAATTAATATCCCACTGATTCCTTTTAGGATACCATTCGCAAATTTAGAACCAAAAGCTTCGCCATCACCCAGATATTCGTTTACATTCTGTGCAAAAGCATTAACTGAATTTAAAATCTCCTTAAAAGGATCTAAAATACCCAATTCTCCTAAAGAGTTCGCCAACTCTTGAATTGACAGGGATGTGGTGTTAATCGCTGCAGATAAAGTCTGATTTAAAATTATATTTTTTTGGTAAGCTTGATCTGTAGCACTTCTAAAAGCCTCTGTCGCTTGTATTGCTACAGATGTCTCACTACTATAATCAGACAAAGCCGCAAGTAGTGGAGCTATCTGGAATCCGCCACCAATCTTTTCTGTTATAGACCTAACTTGTACATCGTTTAAACCTTCAAGTCTTTTGGATAAGTTTTCTATTAACTTAGTAGCTGGTAATATTTTACCTTGTAAATCTGTGACTTCTACCCCGACACTCCTTAAAAGTTCTAGGTTGTCGGCTCTGCCTATCCGTGTGAAAATTGTTTTAAATGAGTTTCCTATGACAGCTCCCCCTCGAGCGGTTTTTTGTTGGACGGCAGTAATAATACCTCCTAACTCATCAATACTTACACCAGCTTGTTCAGCAACAGACGCAGATCTCTTAAAACCTTCAATAAGGTCTCTCTCTGAAACCGCAAATTGGTTCGCTGCGTTACTTATCTTGTTTAAAACTTCGCCAGTAGTTAAACCTGCTTTAGAAAAACTGTTTACCGCAGCAGTTAATCCAGCAACAGCCTCAGCGGCATTAATTCCTGAAAGTCTAGAAAGTATAAGAGCGTCATTTAATCTTTTAGTAACTTCGGTGGCACTCAAACCTTGCCTAGATAATTCTAGCGCTGCATCAGCTACAGTATCAAAAGTTTGCTCTGTGCTTCTTGCTATGTCGAATATTTGACTCTTTAAAGCATCCAAGCCAGAAGTGGATGTTTTTAGGATTGAGTTTATTTTTGCGAGACTTTTCTCGACCTCGATGGTTGTAGATACAAGGGATTTGAAAGATTGTACAACGGCATTTATAATTCCCACTGATGCTCCAAAAGCAATAACCCTTGCATTCGCAGCCTCCATTGATTTACCAAAATCATCAGCCTGTCCAGTTATTCTGCCAAGAGGTTGCTCCAAAGATTTAATATCTTTGGCGTTGGTGCCTAAATTTATATTTAAATTTCTACCAGCTTTTTTTGCTATTGAGGCGACCTGCCTCTCTAGTTGAGACTGGTTTGTTATGCGTCCTTGTAATGGTAATGATACTGATTCTGGCATATTGGTGAGACCTTTTTTCCTTTTAAGGTATTACACCGAAAGTTATATTAATGACCTGCCAATTTCATCATTTGTTCCATGTCAAGCTTGCCTCCAGCTTTGTTTATTTCTTCGGTTAGAGATATCTCAGAGCTATCACCAGCAAGATCTTTTATGTCTTCCGTGCTAGCCCCAAAAACAGTAGAAGCTGCAGAGTCTTCATCTATAAACTTCTTCGACTTACTTGAATTACTCTTAGACTCAGAAAACGCCAATAATCTTTCTGGATCATCCTTTATGTCCTCTGGTATCCCTTCGACATGCTGGAATATACTATGAAAAACCTTGCCGAATACGCATGTCTTTAATTGATAAACAGAAAGATCGACCAATGGTTTGCCATAAAAATCTTTAGGGCTATCGCAAAAAGATAGATACAAATTAAAAAACGGCCTTAATACTGTTTTTTGAATATCTAATTCATTTAATCTGTTAGAGGTTTTTAATTGAATATCTCTTAAATTCAACATGTCTTCGTCATCCATGTTGTCAAACTCTTCTTTGTTAAATGCGTTTTTAGTTAATTCTCGATCTCTAAAAACAAAATACCTAACTATCTCATTAGCGGCCATTGCAGAGGCATAATCTTCCGCAGTTTTACCTATAATTTCTTTTCTTTTGGTAAGTAGAGATAACCATTCGTTCTGCTTTTGATCTATAGTCTCTTGTAACGTTCTTTTTTGAGAGGGTAACAATAAGCTATCTTTAGTCTTTTTTAGATTTTGAATTTCTATTTCCAAAGAAGATATTTTTAAATCATCGTCCTCAGTCCAAAGATTGTCTTCTTTTACTTTAATAAGTATTTTTTCTTCTGATTGAACTCCTTTTTTAATAGCTCTATTCTTATAATGCTCGTAGTATAAATGTAAATTTCTTTGATCTTTTATACTTGTGTGTTTTAGATACAGTTCTTCACCCTGGAAATCAAATGATGTATAACCATCAAATATTTCTCCAGCTATAGAGATGTAAAACTCTTCATTCACACTAATGAATTATTGAAGAACTTATTTTTCAGAAGCCTCCTCTTGTTCTTCTTCTTGGCTATCTAACTCACCTTTCTCGACTTTATCCATTAGCTCCTCAAACTCTTCCTGGTTTGAAGCTTGGTTAAAGAACCAAAACGCCAACGTTGTTGAGGCTTTCTGAATAAGTTCTGTGTAAAACGGATCATCTTGCTCTTCAAGCTCGTAGTAATACTCTGTTTTTTCCTCAAAAGTATCACCAATAAAATAAGGCTCAAACTTATCCTTTTCCTCATTGTACACATAGGTTAAATGGAGGCAGTACCAAAGCAAGACTTTGTTTTGAGCTTTTACATCTGCAGTATGATCAAATAGAGATTGGAAATTAGATTCAAACTCTACAATTTTTTTCCTGTTAAAAGAAATTTCTGACTTCAGTTTATCAAAACGTTTTTCTTGAGCTTCGGTTCTTTTCTTTACTGTATCTAGACGCATATACTCGTTTTGCATATCAAGAGCCTCTTTATACATATCTGCATAATCGTTAGAATCCTCTTCGCTAAATAGTCCTCCAGTATCGCTATACTTTTTACCAAGCATAGCTTTGGTTAAAATACCCTTTTTAATACAATTACTCATCTCAACGGAATATTCAAGCTCCGCTTCTTCGAGTTCTCTTCTGTTTGGTCTTTTAATCTGAACCTCTACAGGCTCTTTCTTTTTGACCTTACGTTTTGTGATTGTCTCTTCGCCAGTTTTTTTGTTTTTTCTGATCGACTCAACTGTTTTCTCAACGTCCTTATCAATAGTGAATTTATATAATATTTTATTTTCCATAATCCTTTAATTAAATTTAAATGTTACCTTGAAATTTTCAATTTCTTTTTGCATATTTCTTACAGATTCATTACCATGGTCAAGTATTCTCTTTCTTATCCATGCCAACTTTTCTGGGGTGAAGTGATCTGCTGCCCTAATAACCGAATGATATTCCTGTGGGATCTCCTCGTATAGCTTTTGGTAGTGAAAAACATGATCTTTCTTCATGTCCTCAACCAACATAAGCATTGTTTTAAATAACGATTTAATCTCCTTATCGGAACTATCGTTCAGAATTTTTTTAGCATTCATACCTTTATCCTTTATTATAATATAAAAAAAAGTGTATTTTTCAATATGGCAAGCTTTTTATCAGCATCTCAAAAAACAGAAATAGAACGTTTGTATGGAAAACTTCATGAAACATTCGCTCAAACTATAACGGTTTACAAGAACGGTAGAAAAACCCTAATAGCTCATGACCCAAAATACAATGCGGTCTATGGAAGAAACAACTTAGGTAGGAGAGATAGTGTCGAATACGAAACTATTTCAAACACTTTTGATGCTAGAATTTACTACGTAAAAACAGAGGAGGAGCTATTCAACAATGAAAGCAGCCAAGTAAAAGTCATAATGCCTAAGGGTTCTGTCAAAGTTATAGTAAAAGAGGACGGATTTAAATTCATACAAGAATCAAGAAGAGTGGAGTTTGATGGTAGAAAATTCAGCATACATACTGATGGATCACCATACGGCTTGACTGGAAATCTTTTTTATACATTTTATTTAACACCATTAGATGAGGCTACAGATTAATGATTAAAATACCAAAAAGCGTCATAAAAGAATTGGAGAGAAAATCTCAAAAAACAAAAAAAAGAGATTATACCAAAACTTTTAAAAAAAACTTCGATACAACGAAACAGGAAATGATAGAAGAGTTCATGTCTGACCCTGTTACTGTTGAACTTCTATCAGGTGCTTCTGGATCTAATATCAGCGGGACTTTAAACATAAATTCCAACCTGTTTGCTTTTATAGGTTTTAATTCTGGAGAAAATCCAATAGAACCAATTTTAAAATTATTAAATGACATTACATACAAAGACTCTGGGGAATCAGCTGAAGGAAGAAAGTTTAGCATTATAATGCCAACTAGCGAAGATGTTTTTTCAGTAACTCCTATGCCTTGGGCTTCTGGTAGAAGCTGGGCTAAAGGTATTGAGACTGGCATTTCTGGGGTTGGCTACCTTTTAAATAAATCAAGTTCCTCAAGCAGATCTGGTGTAGCTATACAGGCAGGATCTAAAGTTAGAAGTGGTAAATTTAAGAATAGACCATACATTTCCGCTTTACTAAAAAAATACAAACAAAAGTTTAAAGAAATAAGATGATAGAGCAGTATCACCATAAATTAACTAACTCGTTTATGCTTTGGTTCGACAACTATCTTTTAACAAAAGGTAAGGCTTACACAAACCATACAGGGGTAAAGCTTGAATACTATCCTGATGACAGAATAGATTCTAATTACAAAGCCTATGGAAGCCCATATAAACAATGGATTTTTGATTCTTCTGTTGGCGGGGTGACTGTGCCAGATGGGGTGACCGTTGGTAATACACCTACTGGATCTTATAATCCATCCATAAGCGGAAGAGACGGTATAGCGTTGGATTTTGATAACGGAAGGGTTTTGGTAGAAACAACAAATGAAAACTACGACATAACAGCGGATTTCTCAGTAAAAGACTTCAATCTATATTTCACAAACGAAACAGAGGAAGACCTAATAGTAGAGAATAAATATACAATAAATTCTAGAATACCCTCTGCTGGCCTTGGTCCTATAGAGCCTTATGATCAAGTTATCCCCGCTGTGTTTTTTAATACCTCTACATCGAACAACAAAGGATTTGCCTTTGGGGGTATGGAAGAGACGACTACTACAATAACAGCTACTGTAATGTCCGAGGACAGCTACATGCTTGATGGAGTGCTTTCAATATTCAATGACTCAAAAAATGAATCAATAGCATTGATATCAATGTCAGAACACCCATTTAATGAATTCAATGACTTAAAAGAAGGTTTTTTTAATTACGAAAATCTATCAAACGCCAATAATAAGTGTAATTCTTTATATGTAAACAATGTCAATACGTCTAAATTAACAGATAGGGCTAGAAAGTCTTTATCTAACAATATATTTGTTGGCTTCATAGATTTCGAAATACAACAACACAGATTCAGGCATCAATAATTTCACAAACACAAAAAACAACTGTAAACATTTAAAATAATAACGTCATGTCAAGAAACAGAGTAATTTATCAATCGGAAGCTCTCTTCGTTAGCAAAGAGCACACTTCTCAAAATGCTGCGGACCATGAGCAACTTCATAGAGTTCAAAGCGCCAATTACGGATTTTCAGTCAGTCGTCAAGATGTTAACCAGTTTGGAAACCTAGCCAGAATTGATTCGATCATTCTGGAAGCTCCAACTGTTAACTTTGATGTAACTTACTATCCTACAAACGGCTTTAACGAAAAAGCTTTAGACTTTTTTGTTAGAGATGGCAATACACCAGAAAACACCTCTGGGCAATTTGCTTCTGGTCACCTAGCTGCTGGATCTGGAAAGAATTTCTATATTCTTACTGTACCAGAAGGAAGAGACGCTAACCTAAATAGACAGGTTGGAGAAACTGAAAACAGTGTTATCGGAATTGGAAACGCATTCCTTACCGATTATACATTAGACCTTTCCGTAGGATCTCTGCCGACAGCGACCGTGTCTTTTGAAGCTTCCAACATTATCGCCGATACCGCTATATCAGGAAACTCAAGTCTGTTTTCAGGCATTAGTTCTCCTGGTGTCGACCCTGAATTAGGAGAGTCGTTAGGTCTTGAGGTGGAAGTACCAGTGGCTTCTGGCAATGCTGGAGGTACTGATGCAGATCTCGTTTCAGCTCTTCGTCCTGGAGATATTAAAATCGATATCTCAAGTTTCCAAGGTGAAACTTTGAGTAGCTTGATTGGAACTGACGGTTTGCACGTTCAAAGTGCATCTCTTTCTATACCTCTTTCAAGATCTCCAATCGAAAGACTTGGATCTAAATTCCCATTCGCAAGGGTTGTTGACTTCCCAGTTAATGCTACATTAAGTGTTAATGCTATTGTTAACACAATGGAAGCTCAAAACCTCGCTAATGTAATCAGCGGCTGTGGAGAAACCAACAGAAGAGACGTAACATTAACTCTTGAAGAGTGTGGCGTTTCAAAAACAGGAATGGAATTCCTTCTTAAAGGATGTACTGTAGACGCAGAAAGTTTCTCTTCTAGTATTGGTTCAAACAAGAGTGTAGATATTACATTCTCAACTCAAATCGGAGGAACAAGAGACGCCAATAATGGTATCTTTGTTAGCGGAAGCAATACAACTGTTCCGTATGTATAAAAATCAAAAAAACAAAATCTAAACCATGTCAAGAAATAGAGTAATTTATCAATCGGAATCTCTTTACGTAAGTAAAGATGCATCATCCACATCCTCTGGAGATCATGAGGAGCTAATTAGGGTTCAGAGCGCAAACTATGGATTCAACATCAATAGACAGGACGTAAACCAATACGGAAACCTCGCTCGCATCGACTCTTTGGTGCTCGAGGCTCCAACAGTCAACTTTGACTTCTCCTATTATGTAGGAGACGGATTCAATGAAAAAGCGTTGGGTTTTGATATTACGTCAAATGCCCAATTCCCAAGTGGATTCCTAGAAACAACAAGTGGAAGAAACTTTTATATCGTAACCTCTAATGAGGGTCAAGACTCGGTCAACTTCATTAAAGATGACCCTTACAGCTTGATCGGTATCGGAAACGCTTTCCTTAGTGATTACAGCGTAGATCTTTCTGTAGGATCTCTTCCAACAGCCACGGTTTCTTTCGAAGCTGCGAATATTAACTCAACTAACGGAACAATTCAAGGCAATGTTCCTAGCGACTTCAGAATGACTGGCGATAGTCCAGCAATCGATATTGAGTTAGGAACTCCTATTGGAAAATCTGTAGATATCCTTAAGCCCACTAATACTGGTCAAGGAGGCCCAACAGCACTTCGTCCTGGAGATATTTATATAACCTTCCCAGGATTTACAGATGACAACTCATCATTGGTTAGAATCAGTGGAGACGGAAAATTCAACCTTCAGAGCGCGAACCTTTCTGTTCCTCTATCTAGATCAGCTATTGAAAGACTTGGGTCTAAATTCCCATTTGCTAGAGTTGTTGACTTCCCTGTTAACGCAACCATGTCTGTCAACGCTATTGTCAGTGAGCAAGAAACTAGAGACTTGTCAGCGTTGATTTCTGGATGTTCCAGCTCAAACGGAGAAGTTCAAATAACCATGCAGTCATGTGACGGTGGAGACGCTATGATATGGAACCTTAAAGGGGCAACTCTGGATTCCGAATCATACTCATCAAGTATTGGATCGAATAAGACTGTAGACTTAACATTCGGCGTTCAACTTGGCGGCGTTGATGATATCGAAAACGGAATTATTTGTAGTGGATCTGGTTTGAATAGACCTATCTTCCAATAACATTAAGATAACAAACAAAAGCCCCGCTATTGCGGGGCTTTTTTAGTTTAAAGTATGCTTAGATACGAAAAAATACTATACTTATCCCATGCTTGTGCAATCCTGAAGAATGGAAATGTAATATATAAACTTTATCCCACATCCAGAAGGATAGATAAAGAATATAATAATGCACTACTAATAAGAGACCTTCCTTTCAATAAGTCCAGACTCTTAAGCAAGCAAAAATTCAAAACAAATGAAGCAATTTGTTATGAATATATAGAAGGTGACGAAAGAGATGCAGATATAGAGCTTTCAATTGACAACTTAATTTTTAAAGAAGTAAACGGCGAAGAAATAGAACACAATATATTTGAAAAATATTGCTTATATGCATCATCCTTACATAAGGATATACTTAAAAATAAAGTACGAAACGCCGATTGCTATAAGAAAGACCTAAGAAGGAGAATTATTTGTAATAATGAATTTCCTAAAGATGAAGTCGCAGAAGCAATCAAGGTGTTAGACAGACTTCCAACTGGCGACACTTTGCTCCATGGGGACTTTTCAATAAGTAATATAATTGTTAAAAAAAACGAACCCTACGCTATTGACTTCGGATCAACCTGCAGAGGACCAGAGCTTTATGATATAGCTAAATTTATTTACAAAGCTTGCTTTTCCAACCCTTTAAATGAAGTTAATAATTTTATAAAGTTCAGTAGGAAGTTCGAAAAAGGTTTAATAGAGCCACTTTGGGATCAAATTTTAATAACAAAAAAGAAACAAAGAAAAATTTTAGCTAATATTTACCTAAAGCAAATGAACACTTCTTGGGAAGAAATTGAAGATTATTTATTTGTATTAAATTACACCCACGCTGGTATCAAAAAGACACAAAGCATAAAAGAGTTTAAAAAACACCTGCATAAATACTACCCAGTTATAGATGAAAGTTATTTTAATAATTTAGATGAAATCAATGGCACTTCACGCTGGTCAGCAGACTATAAGCTTTAAGCGTCTCCTCCAGATACCTGTCTAGGCTCGGATTGATACATGTTGTATTTATGAATCAATTCATCCATCATGTTTTTAGCATCGTTAGCAAAAGCCCTGATTACTTTAGCGGATTCATTCTTATTTGTGAATGTAACTCTGCTTTCACCATCGCTTATTGATGCCACCTCCCCTTGAGAGTCCACAGATGTGTCCATAATGCCACGTAGAGCGTTCCTAGCCTTCTTGGAGTAATGATGATATAGATAAGCTTGCTTGTATATCGCTTGCGCCTCCTCGTCCATATTTTCGCCATCTAGCTCATAGCACTGATCGAGCAGTCCATTAAGAACACCAAGGTTGGCTCTCATCCAAGAAAGAATAGACTGGATAGAGTTCAAACAGGAATCCCCATCAAACTCATCTTTCATTAATTCTTCAGCCAGTTCTTCTAATACTTGCATTTATTAAATTTCTCCTATAATTTTTATAGTTTCTTGATGGTCTGGGTTGTTTGGATCCAGCTTAATAGCATCTGTTTTTGAAGGCAAAGAGTTACGCATGCTATTTCTATTATAGCTCTTGAATTCGTTTCTAAGAACTCCTTTGAGTTGTGGTCCTGGTATATATGGGTTTAAACCCACCTTGTAAGCAAGGTCTTGCAAATCAGATTCGCTCATTCCCTTAAGTTTATCTTCGAATACGTCCAGCTCATTTGTGCCAAATGGATTGATTTCACTCACGCCCAGAATATTTTCAAGCTCGCTCATTTTTTTAGAAAACTCAGGAGTCCTGGTTTCGTTGTTAGCTTTCATTTCATTGATCTCTGTGATCAAACTCGGCTTTTTAGGTTCTGCTTTTTCTTGTTTAGCTTTGGACTTTTTCATCTTCTTTTTAGATTTCTTGTAAGAGTACTTTGCGGATTCACTATCTTGATCTACTCCATAAGATACGTCCATTTCATTTGAGTTTTCTTCTTTCATACTAATATTATAGGTTTGTTATAATATATTTACACAAAAAAAGGCCATCCCGTTAAGGATGACCTTTAAATTTTTGTTTTAGGCTATTACAGTCCGTTACAGATGATTCCAGCCAGAGCACGATTGTCAAGAACCATACGGCCCTCTTCAAGTCCTCCGAACCAGCCAATCTTATTCTGACGAATGCTATACTGATCGTCAGCGGTAAGTTGGAATTCAGAACCATTCTCTTCGTCGACAGCGATTGCTTTAACGAGTGAGTCACGACCACGATCAAGACCAAGCATGATTTCGTCGGAAGCTCCATCGAATACTGCGCTATTAGCACCATTAGCATCAGAGTAAGAAGTTGCATCAGCAATAGTATCAAAGATAGTATTGAACTTCTGGCCTACACCAAGCTCGTTAACCTCCATGATGGAGATACCGTAGAAGTCAGGAAGACCTCCACCAGCGTTGTAAACAGACTCACGAAGACCTTCTGGAGCTGCGATTCCGTTATCGGAAGATCCAGGACCAGTCTTGGTGTTTACAGGGTTGTAGGACATCTCACGAAGAGACTTAACTGCCTCTGGAGAAACCATAAGGTCAGTAATACCACGACGACCACCTTCTGGAGTACCTTTGTTCCAAGCGGTGTTAATGCGCTTTGCACGGGTAATCAAGTTGTTGAAGTCATCAAGAAGGAATGAGCCGTCAGTACCAGCACGGAAGATATGATCCTTGCCGTTAGTTGATGCATTGGCTACTGCGCCCATGATAAGGTTAGCAGAAGTACGCTCTTGCTTAAGAAGAATCTCTTGAGCCATACGAGTGAATGTCTTGCTTACAACGTCCATGCGGCTCTTAGCTGCATAACGACGATCAAAGCTTACTGCTGTATCCAAGCTGTAGGTAGCGACCTTAAGCTCAGAAACTGTAGGTGTTACCTGATTCTGAGGTAGACCACCAGCAACGCTAGTGCTGTAAACGTTAACATAATCTTCGTCAGTAACATCGTAGTACAGATCCAACGGAATTGAAGGATTGTCCTCTGAGTTGTAACTAAGAGAAGTAAACAGGTTACTGAGTACTGGAGCATTATTGATTACTTCAGCAATAACTGGACCGATAAATTCGGCAAGAGCTACTTGAGCTTCATAAGCAACCGAACGATTCTTCGAAGCCATAGCTTTGATAAGCTCGACTTGTTCTGGAGTTCTTTTGAGTGAAATTTTCATGTTATTATATATATATTTCTTGTTAAATGTTAAAGATTACAGACCAAGAGCGATAACTGCATAATCACCAGCAAAAGCGTCAGTGATAGTACCGCTTGAGCGGCTACCAGTTCCGATTACTGTACCAACTTTTTCTGCTGCAGTTGCGGCGCAAGCCTTAACTTTACCAGCTGTAGCGCTGAGAGCTACACCTCCACCAACTGAAAGAGAGCCAGTGTATGCATCAGCAGTGATGGTGAACACACCACGGGTTGCAACAGGAACAGCTTGTCCAGGCATAACACAGCCAAGCTCTTCTGCTTTAACTGGATTGTAAAGAAGCTTTTCTCCGTTTTCGTCAGTCTTTGCAGTTTGACGAAGAGTAATTCCAAGAAGAGCATCACCGCTAGAAGCAGGAGCACACTCAAGGTTTACTTTTGGATATTGAGCTTTGATGAATGGGTAGTCGGTCTTACCAAGGTAAGAGTCGTCTGAGTATGAAACTGGGTCTTGGTCAAAATCTCCTGCGGAGACCTTAACAAATACACCAGCATCGCCAGCACCAGAGTCCGTAGTGGCCTCGTTTGCGCTAGCACCTTCAAGGGCGAAAAGATTGATTACATCATTTTCGTCATATTGTCTAAATGGTAGAATTCTAAGTGACATATTATTATATTTTGTTAAATTGTTATGAAATTTCTATGTTGCTGCGATCAAAAGCTGCAGCGAGCTTTTCTCTAATGGTTTGCTCTTCGCGTGAAGACTCTTCGTTAGAATTACAAACGGCCGCTTCCGTAGTTTCGGCCCCATCAAGGATTTCTTCTTGAGTTTTGCTAGCTACAGCTTCTTCAGTAGGCTTTGAGATTCTCTTCTCAACTTCTTCCTGAATGCGAGCTTCCACTTGCTTCTCAAACTCAGCTTTAGCTTCTTTACTCTTGTGTCTCCACAAAACAGAAAGCTTTTCTTCAAAAGACGCAAAAGCTTCTTCAGCTTCGTCGATTGATTTAAGCTCCTGAGCTAAAAACTCTTTATCTTGGTCTTCAAGATCAAATTTTTGATCGAGGATGTCCATACGCTCATTGAAACGGGCTACAGCTTCTTCAGCTTTAATTGTAGCTTCGTATTCGGCGATTTTGTTTTGGGCTTCCTCAAACTTTGCCTTCAAGTCTTCGACTGAAGTTTTAAGTTCTTGGTGCTCTGCAGCAACAGCCTCTTTTTCTTCTTGTGCTTTAGTAAGCTCTGCACGAAACTCTTCGTCTTTTTCTTTGATAGCATCTGCAAAGGTGCTGGTCATAGAAGCGACTGCTTCTTGCGAGAACTTCTTTTCGTTAAGAAGATCCTTCAGTTCGTTGATAACTTTTTCAGTTTCCATAGAATTATTCTTTTTAAGGTTTACATTAGTTTTTTCACTTTGTGAAATATTTTTATCTCTTTTATCTTTAATGATAATTTGTTTTTTCTCTTCAGGTTTCATATAGACACCCTTAACGTCGGCTGCTGGGTTCGTTGTGTAACCAATACCAAGCGGGTAAATTTTACCCGTTATAAGCCTACTTACAACTTCACCCTTGTCTGTTTTTCCACATCCACCTAGAGATTTAAGGCATCCGACCATCTCTTCCATCTCTTTTGGATCTGATACTATTCTGGCTTCTTCCAAATACTCACTACCAACAGCGAGAACATATTCGGAGAATCCAACTTCCCAACTCGTAGATACAGAATGATACATCTCATCGCCAGAGCTACATGATTTTTCTAAAGCCTCTGCGAATGTTGGGTTAGCTGATTTATAAACCAAAGCTCCCAAAGCAATGTTGAATGGTTTTTTATAACCTTCAAGCTCATTGGCTTGCATAACTCTACTTGTCCCGTACTCACTCCAACCAGCGCTTGCAATATGACCGACAATTCTATCTTTATCGTGTTCTATATTTGTTGGCTTATGTATAAAGTTTTTTGTATACTCAATGGCTGTGCTGGAATCAATTCCATCGCCATTTTTATTAAATTTATTTACTACAGCTGCGTTAAAAGCAACCCCCATAAGATCAATGTTATCTGCAAAGTTTACACCTTTTGGCACTAGCGACTCAAGATTATCGAGTGATGCTTTTGATATAAAAGAATCTCCTCCTATGTCGCAAGAAAAAACTTCTGCTTCAAAAGTGGTTGTGTATTTGTAGGGTAGTTTTTTGCTTTTATTTGTTTTCATTACTATGGTACAATATTGCAGATGAATAATTATCTAGTTCGTGTTTCGCTGATATATCAAGAATTTCAGGTAAAACATCTAGATTTTGTATTTCTTCTAAATTAGATACACAAGAAACTGCTTTTTGCGTCCAACTTTCAATGCTAGTGGAACAAACTACAGCTTCGCATAAACTGTCCAACATCTTTTCGTTGTTTTTTGTAAACCTCTTAATCTTTAATTTATCTCTCATCTCCTTCTTTACTTCAGCCCTAACTGTTTCAAGATTATGGATTGTTTTTTCTATATTGCTTCTTGAATACTTAGCTTCAGAATTTTCTTGAGGTATGCCAGATGTTCCTTCTGGTCTTCCTGCTTGACCGTTTGGTCCTTTTGGGGTATCGCCAGTGGCTGGCTCTAGCATTGGCACACCGCCCACTATAGGGTTGTAATAACCTTCTTCCCTTTCCTCTATAAACTTCTTTTGGGCTGGGCTTATATCTTCTACATTGGGGAATTTACCCGTGTGGAACATCTCCATGCCTTGTTGAGGTGTAATAACACCAAGCTCCATAAGTCTTGTCGCAACTTTCATTAGTTGAGCCTCATCTCTCATATCCACATCTTTAAATGTCGCTGTGGGGTAAGATCTAAAACCTAATTCTTTAGATATTCTTTTGATTTCTTTTTGTAAAAAGTCTGCCAAGAAAGCATTTCTGGCTTCTTTGAGTCTATCAATAAATATCTGAGCCTTAACTTGTGTTGCGCCGTATTTCTCCTCACCAACAACAACGTTTTGCAATCCTTGCTTAATATCTTCGTTTAGCACTTTGTATTTTTCAGACCCAAGAACTTTATTAAGGTCGGGTATAATAAATTCGGCTTTGGTTGTATAATCTGATACAAGAACACGCCCAACACTTTCGTTTTTGAAAAGGTTTTGCATTGCGTTTAAATTTTGTGCATTGATGCCCCCCTTATCAGGCTCTGCCCCCATTGTTATCAAAAGTATTACGTTTTCAATGGTTCGTGTTATTGCTTGATCCATTTTTTTAAGCTCAAGCTTTGCATTAATGTCTTCAAGAACTGGATATCCAAATGGAATAGCAAATGGCTCGTAATCTTGTTTTTTATAAAAAGAATGAGACACTTTTTCTGGGTCTAGTTTAATTTTTAGACCGTCTGTGTTATAATTTCCTCTTTTTATGTTTTCTTGAACATCTTTAGGTAGAGAGTCGAATATTTCTCTATCTTCATCTGTGGATGGGTTTTGCAGCCTTGACATCTCATACTCAGAAAGTATTTTTTCGTAAGCTCCATCATTAAACGACGAAGCTCTTGTAGCTACTATATCGTATGGGTTCATCAATATATATCTTATGGGTATACTATTCTTAGATATACCAGTTGGTGATATTGATCTAACCAAATCTATGAAATCGTCCTCTTGAAATTTACCATCAAGTCTATACAAGAATATATTGCCGCTTCTATAATATTCTCTGAAGTATTGATCTTTTAAATTAGTTAAATTTATCTTCTTAAACCACTCCTGGAAAAACTCTCTGCTTTTCTTTGTGCCTCCCTCTAAAAACAAATCTGTATTGGCGAACTCGGACATTATATCCACAGCATTTCTGAAAACAGAAACGTTTGCGTAAGCTTTTTGACAAAGCTCAATAGCATCCCTCACATTAACTCCATCGGCCGAATACTTATATGGAAGAAGGCCTCCTCTAATACTAGAAAACCTATCTGTTTTTTTATCTAAAGCTGACCTATTAAATCTTGATACACCTTTTTGAGTAGATGTAGCTCTAGACGCTTTCGACGTTCTGTAAGAAGCCGAAGCTGTGTAAAAAGCTTCGCCCAGCATATCTGGTTGAAAATCTTCTGATGCGCCTGCTATTGGTTGGCTCTTCTCACTAAGCTTGTTCCAATATTCAGATTTTTTTGTATATTTCCTCTTTGCCATAAAAGATTATACACGGAAAAGTGTAAAGTTAAACTTTTAACTTTTAAAAGTAACTTTTAAATTAAGGTATAAAATCTATCATCAAAATAGTTCTTCTTTTTCTGCTTTTATTCCAAGCATGATGAAGTTTTCTATCATCGAAGATAAAAGATTCTTTGTCTTTCCATCTGTATATTTTTCCTTCACAATTAAGACCTATATTACCACTTGGACAATCAATCCCTAGGTGGTATCTAAGATGTGGCGTTTTATATCCGTAGTGTGGCTTAAGATAAGCCCCAGGCTCCATTCTAGAAAACCCACAAGCTCCATGAGTTGGTATATACTTTTTTATTAAAGATGTAGTTATCGGAATCATTGGTTGGAAAGTCTTTTCAATATCACACCCAACTCTAGCCCCTATACTCTCTGTTCTTCTATCGAATATCGGAAACAAAGTCCAAGTGTCGCCTTTGTTTATGTATGTCGCTGGCCAAGCAGAAAACTTCTCTGCTATACCATCATACTCAGCTCTTATGTCTTCCCACCTATCTTCTATAGGTTTAAATCTTTCTTTTAGTTTTTCGAAATCGTATTCCATTTTATTCTGTAAAATCAATTATTAATATAACTCTGTCTTTGCTGCTTTTATTCCAAGCTGAATGAACTTTCCTATCGTCGAACACAAAGGACTTTCCGTTCTCCCATCTATACACCTTACCTTCAGATCTTAACCCACAATTTCCTTCATATACATCAATTCCCAAATGATATCTTAAGAAGTCTCCTTGATGTCCCATATGAGGCTTGATAATTGTTTTAGGTTTTAATCTAGAAAACGAAGCCGATTTATGATTTGGCACATATTTCTCTATAAGTTTTGTCGTCTCTGGCAATAGCTTTGATGTCTCTTCTATAATCTCCCCATGAGGCCAATTAAAAATAGGAAAAACTTCCCAACCCGCATTATTGTAAAGGTTTGTTTCTGGATAATTCAACATGCTGTTTTTTATCTGTTCGTATTCTTTTTTAATTGTGCTAAAATTAGCCTCTAGAGATCTGAAATCTTGCATATCTAATCTATAAACATGGGTGTAAATGTGCCTTGGCTTGAATCAATCTTATCATCCATCATGTCGTAGTAAACATTCATCATCCAATTCCCCAATATCATTGCAGAATAAGAGTCCTTCCTTGCTTTATCTGCACTGCTTTGTTTTCTTAGGTTTATTGGTAAATCAAAACTTTGGGTTCCCTGAACAGATGTGTTTACTTGTATCAAAGCACACTCGACCTTAATAAGATCCATCATATCCTTTTGGTGTTCAACAAAATCAATCATTTTGGAAGGTTCGGAGTTGTTTTGATAATTTGGCAGAAAGCTTATTTTTTTTATAGGTATTTTTGCTTTTCTTTGTTTATTGTAATCATCATTCATGGCAGCGCCAGCAAAGAATATCCTCTTATGATCAAAAGAAGCTTGTAGTAATTCATTAGCGTATCTAATCCATTTAGAGGTTGGCTTCCTTAGGAAAACATAAGTACTTGTGTCTTTATTGTACTGCCTTTTCAAGCTGCGTAATCCTTTGTCGTATTCTTGGTGGTTATCAAGATCAGCATCTATTACATTTAGTTTTAATTTTTTTGTTTTAAATATACTACTCTCATTACAGGAGTTTAAAAACTGTACACCTCCATTATAGTCACCCACAACTGATACTATATTGAAATGCGTCAGAAGGTAAGCCATGTACTCTATATGTGTTTTTAGATTAGCTCCTGGCAAAGCGTAACTATGAACTACAGTGCCTTTTTTAGATTCCTTGTTAAGCTTTATAAGCATAATAGCAAAATCATCAGATGATTCACTCTCAGACCAAGATGGGTCAAAAGCAAGTATATATTCATCTTGTGGTAACCCAATAACCTCAACAGATTGACCCTCTCCGTCTGGAATTGTACATGCCGCCATTTTACTAACCTTGAAATAGCCAGAACTATCATCTGTGAATACAGCCATAAACTCTCGGTCGAACTGAGATTGGCTCATGGTCGCCTTTGCTTGGTCAATAAGGTTTTGATCATAAAGCTGTTGTGGCGCACAGTCATAACTAAAGTGCATTATTGTCCTGTGAGCTTTATCTTGTTCGTTTTCGTTTAAAATCAATGATTCATATTGACTATACATCTTGTACAAATGCTCAAACTTGTAAGAGGCAGATGACAACCCTATAATTTTGTTGTTGGGCCACTTTGTTCTCTCTTCTTCGGTTAACTTACCTTGTTTTATCATCTCTGTTTCGAGATCATAAGTTTCTTGTCTCTCTGTTGGATTCTTGATAACAGAAAGGAACGGCATGATGACCTCATTCAAGACTTTCTCAGGCATCAGGAGTAGCTCATCAATAATCATCCTCTCAAAACGAAAACCACGTAGCTTCTCGCCATCTCCTAAAGGCAAAGCAGTAATTTTGCTTGATCCGATTTCCATGACCCATTGGTCGTTAGCTTTAGACACCCTTGTTATGCATTGAGATAAAAACTCAGCTTTGGGGCTTTGAGCTATCTCTTCCATCTTAGTAAATATCATTTTTGACTGACGAAAAGACTTAGATATGATTCCTATGTGGACGCCTTGGTTTAAAATGGCGTCTAATAGCGCAAAAACGGCCGTAGAGAAGCTTTTGGACATTCCACGACTCCATATCCCCAAAAAGTAATCGGTCTCCATCATGCCCTTAATAGCCATATGCTGGAAAGGGAACAATCTAACACCAGTTATGAACTCTGCAGCAAAAGATGGATTCTGTCGTAGAAATTTATAAAACAATATCTTAGCTTCGTCTTCCTCGAGATATCCTTCTATCTCTAAAAGCTCTTTATTAATATCTGGAAACCTGTTTCTAGACTCTTGTATTCCTTTTACCCAACTCATAATTCTTTTAGATGTTTAGACCAAAAATAATTTATATCAGTCTTCCAAGATTTCTTACCGCAAACAAGTAGTTTGGGAATAAGCTCTTCGCTTAACTCTCTAGACCCAGCAAACACAAATTGACAACAGTCTTTATATTGCTTTTGTATTTCACGCATATTATGAAGCACATAATCAAGTTTATACTTTTTGAAGCTTTTGTAATTGCACTCATCAATGCCTTCGAACGAGAATTCCATTACCACAAACAAATAAGCCCCCAAAGACCTACATCTATCAAGCTCTTTGCAAAAACGAGAATATCCCACGGTAGTTGTGCCGCAAAAATCACCAAATGACTTTCTATCCACGTAAGTGTAATCATAATCTTTGGCAGTAACGCCATAATCGCCCACATCCAATTTAAAAGACTCTGAGTTTTTAAAAGAAAGAGGTTGCTGCTCCCTAGTATCAATTAATATTTTGACATCAGAATAATCATTAAAGAACTCTTTTGGCAATTGACTCCCTAGTAATGGCATTACGCCAGCCTTATCACATGCATATGTGTAACTGCCAAAATACTTTTTGTAAACCTCAATTGATGGTAATCCAGCTGATCTTAGCTCCAACTCCGTTGGGCCATAGCCCATATCTTTATTAGATACTCTCTTTTGTAGTATTTCAATTAAGTATTCTCTTACTTCTTGAGCTGGTGACTTGTTAACCCACTCCATGAGTTGGTGTGGTTGAGAGAAATCTTTCGAAAAGTAATCCTTATAGTTCTTAAAGGGGAGAAGGTCTCCCGTAAGCTTGTTCTTTCGGGCGTAATGCTTTACGTAGTAATCCCCAAGAAACATGTCGTGTTTCTTTATATGAGTATGAAGACCTCTTTGTGATTCGAAGTCCTTTCCACATTCTTTGCATTTAAATGACATCGTCTTGACTTATACCTAAAATTCTAGCTTTCCACTCAGCCATACCCTCAAGCCTTTCTGCTTCTTTTTTGACTGTCTCTTTTTGCATTTCAGCAATCCTC
>Ga0233432_10000035_pt1 | contig 104255 bp, 99 predicted proteins | sample SI_122_August201_6_FD_179870 | JGI IMG/M metagenome (GOLD analysis project Ga0233432, IMG submission 179870) | Seawater microbial communities from Saanich Inlet, British Columbia, Canada - SI_122_August2016_10_MG | ecosystem: Environmental > Aquatic > Marine > Inlet | place: Canada: British... | reverse complement strand
CTACAATGTAAGCATGCTCACAGATATCGAGTGTTTCGCGAACATTGTGGTCAGTGATTAAAACACCGATATTTTTACTTTTAAGTTGACGTATAATTTGTTTTATTTCATTTACTGAAATTGGATCTACTCCAGCAAAAGGTTCATCGAGCAGAATGAAGTCCGGTTCTGTAGCCAGAGCTCTTGCAATCTCAACTCTTCGGCGCTCGCCCCCAGAAAGACTAAGACCTATAGAATCTCGAATATGAGAAAGGTGAAACTCTTTTAATAAGTCCTCAGTTCTCAGTTTTCGTTGATCATCATCAAGATCATCTCGTGTTTCTAAAATAGCTAAAATATTATTTGCTACAGTCATTTTTCTAAAAACCGAGGCTTCTTGAGGGAGATATCCAATACCTTTTTGTGCCCGACCATGCATTGGAAGGTTAGTGATGCTTTCCTCATCGATAAATATTTCTCCCCCATCCTGTTCTATCAAACCAACTATCATGTAAAAGCAAGTTGTTTTACCAGCTCCATTTGGTCCGAGCAAACCGACAATAGCACCACTCTCTACTGTGAGTGAAACATCACGAATGACAGGCCTTTTTTTATAGCTTTTAGAAAGATTTTGAACTCTGAGTACCGCCATAAAAAATTGCCTTACTATCTAGTGGGAGGTATGACCATCTCTATACGTTGTTTTGTGTTCTCTGAAGAGGAAGCTTTTACAATCTCTGATTTCAGATCATAGTCAATTCTATCCCCAGTTATTGTAGTACCGTTCTGTTCAAGGCTAGCATCCTGAATTAATCCAATTTTTTCTTTCTTTAAAAAATATTGAATAGTATTAGCACTGGCTAAAACAAGCCCGTCTGCAGTATTAATAATTTGCTGGTATTTAGCTGGGTTACCTACGCATACAATCCTATCACCATCTTCTATATCAGTAACTATTGTAACCTTGTCTGCATGAATTATTATGCTTCCCTGTCGAACAACGACTGACCCTTGATAAATAGCAGTACCATCTTTTTCGTTTTGTTCTGCACGATCAGAAACTACTTTGATAGGCGATTTTCTGTCGTCTGGAAGTGCATTAAGGTTAAGACACCAAAAAATTAAAGAGGCGAATACCGACAACTTACTGCCCACGGTATACCCCTTGGACTTCTGATAAAAGTTCGAATATTTCAGTATCTAGATTTCCTTTCATACCAACGCCTATTGATTCTCCGTTTGGGCTAATCATTCTGATTTTAACATCAGTTTCAACAGTCTGTTTATTAGGATGCAAAATCAATTTCTCTGTAATGATTTTATTTCTCTTACCATCCTTAATATCCTTCCATGCGTAAACGTTGTCTGTAAATATTGCACTTTCACCATTATTTATACTCGCACCCTTATCAGCTTTAAGTTGCCAAGGTTTAGTTGATTCATCTGATGCATAATATTTGAGCTTCGGTTTTTCAAATTCGAGCCTGCTAGTTGATTTAAAGCGTTTAGTATTTATTGCATCTAACTTCGAAGCTAATCTTCCGCTTTTATGAAACTCTAACAAAGAAATATTTATCATGTAGCTATCAAATTTATAATCAATAGTGGTTTGATTATAGTCAGTTTTTTTTCTAAAAACTTCAGGCTGCCCAAGCATAAATAACAGAAAACCTCCTGCGGAACCTAAAAGCATGATTGTTAGAAGAAAATTACGCATAGTAGATAAATTAAGTTTAAGTAAAGTAAATTAATATTAATAAATTGAACCTTTAAAGAAAGTCTATCAAGCTTGAATCAAGCTTATTTTGTGCTCCCAAAATTAGTTCAGCTAGCTCTCTTACTGCACCACACCCTCCATTTGACATTGTTTGCCAGTTAGAATTTTTGACCACAAATTCATGAGCGTCTCCAACAGCGACTCCTAGTCCAACCTTTCGAATTATTGAAACATCTGGCAGATCGTCTCCAAGAAATGCAATTTCTCGCATAAGATAATTGATGCTTTTTTTATCGTCCTCAAGTATTTCATTTAGAGCAGCTAACTTATCTTCTCTTCCTTGTATAATTATATTAATTCCAAGATCTTTCGCCCTTTTAGTAACAATTTTAGAAGACCTACCAGTTATAATTCCAACTTCAATACCATTTCTTTGTAACAGTTTAATACCCAAGCCATCTTTAATGTTAAATGATTTGAACTCTTCACCATTATTTCCAAAATATAATTTGCCATCACTTAAGACACCATCAACATCTACCAATAATAATTTTATTGATTTTGCTAGGTTAAGAGTTTTTTGGTTATTTGTTACCATTTTCTATACGACGCCTGCTTTCAGAATATCATGCAAATGAAGTATGCCAACAGGCTCATGATCTGAATTCTCGATGACTAAAGTGGTAATTTTAAGATCTTCTATAATTTTTAGGGCCTCAGCAGCTAATGCATCTTGATGTATCGATTTACAACCCGATTTAGTAACCTCACTTAGAAGAATAGATTTTACATTCTTATCTTCATTTATAGCTCTACGAAGATCACCATCAGTAAATACTCCAAAAAGCTTACCAGTATCCTTCACTACTGTGGTCATGCCAAACCCTTTTTTTGACATTTCAAGTAATGCTTCCTTTAAAGGCTGATTAATATTTACCCTCGGAAGATTTTCTCCACTATGCATTATATCTCTGACCTTTAAGAGTAGTTTTTGTCCTAATGCACCACCAGGATGTGAGAATGCAAAATCTTCGGCTGTAAAACCCCTTGCCTCTAATAGTGCTATAGCCAATGCATCTCCCATTACAAGTGTTACAGTCGTACTTGTAGTAGGAGCCAATCCAAGCGGACAAGCCTCTGAGTTGACCTTCACATCCAAATGAACTTCTGCTGCCCTAGCTAGAGTAGATATTTGATCACCTGTCATACAAATTAAGGGGACACCTAGGCGCTTGATTTGGGGTAGGAGAGTAACCACCTCAGCTGTGGTACCTGAGTTTGATAAAGCCAATACCACATCCTTTTTTGTAATCATACCTATATCACCATGGCTCGCCTCACCTGGATGAACAAAAAATGCAGGTGTGCCAGTACTAGCGAAAGTGGCAGCAATTTTACGTCCGATATGTCCAGATTTACCCATACCAGTAACTATCACGCGACCAGAGCAATTAATTATTAGTTTACAGGCCTCTGTGAACTCATTACCAATACGTTGCTCCAAAAGCGCAACAGCTTCTGATTCCATCTTTATCGTGCGTTTAGCTACTGTTAAATAATCATTCTGGATCATTCTCTACTCTATTTTTTTGACTGTTAACAAGTTTAGATAAAAACAGCGAGACTAAAAGAAAAATATTCCTTAAACTCAAATCATAAGTAAAGCATAGTAAAGTGCGTAAAGCATTAATAATAAAAGCCCTAATTTTTTTGAAATCGTTGCTTGATCACCTTTATTTCTTGCAATATAGGACACATACAAAATTATAACAAGCAGGACCAATGTGAGCGATCCCATTGACACGTAATCTCGGTAAAAAACTTCTTCAGTTAGTTTTGGTGTTGCAATAACTCCAGGCAGAGCCATAACTATTAATAAATTGTAAAGATTAGAGCCAAATATAGTTCCTATAGCAATATCGTGATGCCCCTTTAAAGCACTACTTACCGAAGCAGCTAGTTCAGGTAAGCTAGTACCAATAGCAACTACAGTTAAGCCTATAATCAGTTTGCTTACACCAAAAAATTCAGCAAAATTTATAGCACCCCAAACTAATAAATCTGCACTTATGAGTAGCACTAGAAGACCGCAAAAAAAATAAATCACAGCTTTCTTTGTAGACATCAAGACTATTTCTTTTCTCTTATTCTTTGGCTCCTGAGTGGGTTTATATTTTTTTCTGTAAAAAATGTATGTCATTAGTGGAAGGGCCGCAAAAATAAGAATCAACCCCTCAGTATTAGTCAGGTTCCCATCATACAAAAAAAATCCACCAAGGAGAGTGGCAACGACGAGAGCAACACCCTCTGTTTTAAGCAAATTTTTACTAAAAGGGATTGGACATATTAAAGCAGTGACCCCTAAAACTAATCCAATATTTGCTAAATTCGATCCAATAGCGTTACCTATTCCAATATCACCAGCCTGATTAAGTGACGCGTCTATAGATACGATAATTTCTGGTGCAGATGTCCCAAAAGAAACAATCGTTAAACCAATAACTAAAGGGGAAATTTTAAAGTTATAAGCAGCTCCGACACTACCTGAAACAAAATTATCTGCACCCCATACAAGTCCTATGAGCCCTAATATAATTGCTAAAGATGCAAGACCTAATATTTCCATTTTAAATTTTATTCCTCGGTCTTGTTTCAGAGATTATTCCTAATTCATGTTTCCAATGTTATAGTGCGGACGTTCCTAAGTCAGCTATTATTTGGATCTATTAAGAGAATCTCTCACCTCGTGTGATACTGGGCAATAACGTCATCGTTCTAAAAGGGTTTATGGGGAAAATAAAAATGCTATCAAGGTATTCAAACAAAATAGGAAAAATATTTTTGATTCTCGCTTGCACTATCCAATTTGCTTGGGCAAATTCAGTTATAGATGCTAGCGCAACGTCCATTCCAATGAAACCTCATGATGTAGTCGAGCAGGTGACAGAAAAACTTCTTAAAACTATCGATAACCATAGAGAAAGTTTTGCGAATAACCCAGAAGACTTCTTTGATGAATTAGATCACCTATTAATTAATGTCATTGATTTTGATTGGATTGCGTACAGGGTTATGGGTAAATATGCAAAAATATCGAGCCCTGATCAACGAAAACGTTTTGCCTATATATTTAGAAGAGAGCTCATTGAAACCTATGGTCGGGGGTTATTGTCTTATGGAGAGCAATCAATTTTAGTGGTCCCACCAAAAGAAGATATTGGCGACCTTAAGTCAACGAGGGTTGTACAAGAAATCCGAGGCCCGGATGGTGTATTCCCATTAATCTACTCAATGAGCTTAACTCGTTCTGGTTCATGGAAGGTTACCAACCTAGTTATTAATGGGATTAATCTCGGTAAAATATTTCGCAATCAGTTTTCTCAAAGAGCCAGAAAACTCGAAGGTGATATAGATAAGGTTATAAATACTTGGTCATCTTCTGGTAACTGATCACTAGGAATATTTATGGAACCGCAAATAAAATTAGAAATACAAGATTTATTGAATAAACAGCTACCTAATTGCAATATTAAAGTTAAGGGCAGTAATGGCCACTTTGATATTAATGTGACTGGAGAAATTTTTCTTGGTCTTAATTCCGTAAAACGACAGCAGTTGGTTTATCAGATTATTAATGAGTATATCAAAAATGGCACAATACACGCTGTGTCTATCAAAGCCTCTACAGTTGATGAGCTTTAACGTTAGTTATTAGTAATACGATTGACTTAACTATGTAGATTTAAATTGAAAATATGCTGAAAAAAAGGATCTTTAATGGATAAATTGCTGATTTCGGGAGGAGAAAGACTTTCTGGTGAAATTCGTATATCCGGCGCAAAAAACTCAGCTTTACCCATTTTAGCAGCAACTCTACTCTCAGACGCACCAGTAATGGTGTCGAACATACCTCACCTGCATGACATTACAACTATGTTTGAATTACTTGGTTGTCTTGGGGTGACTGTCATTATGAATGAAAAAATGAAAGTTGAGATAGACTCAACAACACTCAAAAATCATACTGCTCCTTATGATTTAGTAAAGAGGATGCGTGCCTCTATTTTAGTTTTAGGTCCCATGCTGGCTAAGCATGGTCGTGCAAGAGTCTCTTTTCCAGGCGGTTGTGCGATTGGTAGCCGACCTATTGATCTACATTTATCTGGTCTCAAACATATGGGGGCTTCAATTGAAATTAATGGAGGCTATGTTGATGCAAAAGTTTCCGGTCGCTTACAAGGAACTAATATTAAAATGAGAACTGTTTCAGTTGGAGCGACTGAAAACTTGATGATGGCAGCATCTTTGGCTGAAGGTAGAACCATTATTGAAAATGCAGCATGCGAACCGGAAGTGGTTGATTTAGCAAAATTCATTAATATTCTTGGGGGAAGAATCACCGGAATAGGAACATCAAAAATAATTATCGACGGGGTTGAATCACTATGTGGTGGTAGTTACACAATAATGCCAGATAGAATTGAAACGGCAACTTATTTAGCAGCTGCAGTGGCTACTAGAGGAAAGATTACTTTAAAAGATACAGATCCAAATATCTTAGAGGAAGTATTAAGAAATTTTCGAGAGGCAGGTGCTAAAATAAATACAGGAGCAGACTGGATCGAACTTGATATGGAAAACAAACAACCAAAATCAGTTAGTTTTAAAACTTCTCCATATCCAGGGTTGCCAACCGATATGCAAGCACAGCTTACGGCTGTCAATGCTGTATCCAAGGGGACTGCAACAATTATAGAAACAATATTTGAAAATCGCTTAGTTCAAATAAATGAACTGAATCGCATGGGAGCAATAATAAACGTAGATGGCAATACTGCTACAGTAAGAGGCGTAGATTGCCTAAAGGCTGCTCCAGTAATGGCATCTGACTTACGTGCATCGGCAAGCTTAATCATTGCAGGCCTTGTTGCAGAGGGAGAAACAGTAGTCGATAGAATTTATCATATCGATCGAGGCTATGAGCGTATTGAAGAAAAATTACAACAATTGGGAGCTAAAATTCGTAGAATCGCCCAGTGAATTCAAACATTAGAGACTTTAAAAATTATGGAAATAACAATCGCTTTAACTAAAGGAAGAATTTTAGAAGAGACAATTAGTATTATGGCTAAGGCTGGAATAATACCTGCTGAAGATATTAGTCTCAGCCGCAAATTATTATTTAATACCAATATAGAAGGAGTGCGTATATTGATATTACGCAGTTCTGATGTCCCCACATATGTTAGATTCGGTGCAGCTGATCTTGGAATAGTTGGAAAAGATACATTGCTTGAACATGGGGCTGACGGTTTGTATGAGCCATTAGACCTTAATATCGCCTCCTGTAAACTCATGACAGCAGGAATAATTGGAGCTTCACCAAGGTTAGGGCGTATCAGAATTGCAACAAAGTACGTGAATATCGCAAGAAAATATTACGCCGCTAAAGGTTCCCAAGTAGATATTATAAAACTCTATGGCGCGATGGAGTTAGCACCAATTATGGGCCTCGCCGATGAAATAGTTGATATTGTTGATACAGGGAATACCTTAAAAGCAAACGGTCTTGAAGCTAGGGATACAATTTCTGATATTAGCTCCAGGCTTATTGTCAATAAAGCTGCGATGAAAATGAAACACGCAGGTATAAAAGAAATAATAGATAGCCTTGAGAAGGTGGTAAAATAAGATATGAAAATGAAGATGGGTGATATAAGACAGTTTTCATCTATTGATAAAGATTTTGATAATAAGCTTCAAAAATTACTAAATTGGCAGAAGACTGAAAACTCAAAAATCGATCATCAAGTCGGTGAAATATTGACTAATATTAGGCAAAAGGGTGATATTGCCTTGGTAGAGTATACAAACCAGTTTGATAATAGAAATGTTTCTACCATAAGGGATTTAATAGTTTCTTTTGATCAAATGAGTCAAGCGCTTCAAAATATCAGTGAACCTGAAAGATCAGCTCTGAATGTCTCCGCTGAACGAATCATAGAATATCATGAGCACCAAAAAATAGATTCATGGAGTTATTGTGATGAAGATGGAACAATGTTGGGGCAGCAGGTAACTCCAATAGAAAGGATAGGTATTTATGTTCCAGGAGGTAAGGCAAATTACCCCTCTTCAGTTTTAATGAATGCTCTTCCAGCAAAAGTTGCTGGGGTAAATAAAATTATCATGACAGCACCAGCCCCTGACGGCCAGCTAAATCCAATGGTTCTAGCTGCAGCTGCAATTGCAGGGGTTGACGAAATTTATACAGTAGGAGGAGCACAGGCAATAGGCGCGTTAGCCTATGGCACGGATACCATAAAAAAGGTCGATAAGATTGTTGGGCCAGGAAATATATTTGTTGCGACAGCTAAACGTATGGTTTTTGGCCAAGTAGGATTAGATATGGTTGCTGGGCCATCAGAGGTATTAATAGTGTGTGATGGAAAAACAAATCCAGATTGGATCGCTATGGATCTTTTTTCTCAGGCTGAACACGACGAGAATGCACAAGCTATTTTAGTAAGCAACGATAATAAGTTACTTGAGCAAGTTAAAATGAGTATAGAAAAATTACTGCCATCTTTAGAGCGAGCAGATATTATCCAATCATCCTTGAAAAGAAGAGGAGCATTTATTTTAGTTCGAGATTTAAATGAAGCTGTTGAATTAGTCAATTATATTGCACCGGAACATCTAGAGCTATCGGTTGATGATCCTGAAGATATGCTCCCAAGAATTCGTAATGCAGGAGCAATTTTTATGGGTCGGTTCACATCAGAGTCAGTAGGAGACTACTGTGCAGGGCCAAGCCATGTGCTCCCCACATCATCAACAGCGAGGTTTTCTTCACCATTGGGTGTATATGATTTTCAAAAACGTTCATCTATAGTCATGTGTAATGAAAAAAGCGCCTCAAAGCTTGGGAAAACTGCTTCTATAATAGCGAGAGGTGAATCTTTAACAGCTCACGCTCGTTCTGCTGAGTACCGCATAAAGAATTAGTTATAAAGATTTAGCGCTTGAATATTGAATCAATGTAAATATATTTAGTGAATATATGAAAAAAAATAAGTTTTGGAGCCAAGCTGTTCAGCAATTGACACCCTATATACCTGGGGAACAGCCTATTAGCTCAAACTTAATAAAATTGAATACAAATGAAAATCCATATGCGCCATCCCCAAAAGTTCGAGAGGCGATTATTTCTGAGCTAGATGAAAAGTTGCGTCTGTATCCAGACCCTGATGCTTTTTCCCTAAAAAAAATAATTGCAAGCAAGTTGAATATTCAGGAAGACCAGATTTTTGTTGGCAACGGATCAGATGAAGTATTAGCACACATTTTCTATGCATTTTTTAAACAAAGCTCACCAATTTTTTTTCCAGATGTCACTTATAGTTTTTATAAAGTTTACTGCAGTTTGTATGAAATCCCTTTTAAGCAAGTTCCACTAGCAGATGATCTTTCCATTAATACTGAGCAATACAAAAAACCTAACGGTGGAATAATATTCCCAAATCCCAATGCTCCGACTGGTAGATTATTATCTCCAAAAATTATCGAGGATCTTCTTAAGAGTAATAAAAATTCAGTTTTAGTGGTTGATGAAGCCTATATAGATTTTGGAGGTATAAGCTCCGTACCATTAATTTCCTCCTACCCAAACCTCTTAATAACTCAGTCTTTCTCAAAATCGCGCTCTCTTGCAGGATTAAGAGTCGGCTTTGCTGTTGGAGATAGCTCACTTATTGAAGCTTTGGATAGTGTGAAAAATAGCTTTAATTCTTATCCCTTAGACCGTTTAGCTATTATTGGTGCGATGGCTGCGTTTGGTGACACAAAATATTTCAATGTAACCCGTAAAAAAATCATAAAATCTAGGGAAAAACTCTCATTAGATTTAATCGATTTAGGATTTACGGTACTCCCATCAGCAGGCAACTTTTTATTTATAACACATAAAAAATATGATGGTGCTGAATTAACGTTATTTCTCAGGGAAAACAATATATTAATACGCCACTTCGATAAACCTAGGATAAGAAACTATTTACGAATAACTGTTGGGCTACCAGAACAAAACGAACATCTTGTAAACACAATTAAAAAGTTTACTTTATAAAAATTTTCAATTCAGTTTTGGCCTTGTTCCAGCTACTGCATCAATTACTTTTTCATCACCGTTTCTCAATACATAAAGTTTTATTGAATCGCCTGGCGAAAGACTTGCAATAACATTCATAGCTTTGTCGTTATCTACTATACCATTATTGTTTATTTTGAAAATAACATCACCAGGTAATAATCCAGACGAATATGCCGGGCTACCTGGATAAATATTGGTTATAACTAAGCCTAGAGGTGGATTAAGACCAAGTTTTTTTGCTGCAAAAGGTTTTAATTGGCTTGCTTCTACACCAAGCCAGCCTCTAATTGGTCTCCCATGAGTTATTATATCAGTAAGAACCTTCAATGCTGTTTTTGACGGAATAGCAAAACTTATTCCCATTGCATAACTTGTTCTATCGAGTATTGCTGAATTAATTCCTACAAGATGTCCAGTAGAGTCAACTAAGGGTCCACCAGAGTTCCCTGGATTAATTGCAGCATCTGTTTGAATAAAATTCTCAAAAGTATTTAAGCCGAGCCCTTTTCTTTGAGTCGCGCTTATGATTCCCTGAGAAACTGACTGTCCAACTCCAAAAGGATTTCCAATGGCAAGGACCACATCACCTACTGAAGCCTTTTGATTTGCTAATTCTATTGGAACAAGGTTTTCTAGATTAATTTTTAAGACTGCGAGATCAATCTCTGGATCTGTTCCTATTACTTTAGCAGCAGCTTCTCTACCATCCTGTAGCTGGAGCACGATTGCATCTGCACCATCTACAACATGATGATTAGTTAAAATATATCCATTGGCTGTCATTACCACCCCTGAACCAAGTGAAGATTTCATACGAGCTTGTCTTGATGAATTTTTTTGACTATAAAATTTCTTAAAGAGTGGATCCGAGTATAGCCTATTGCCGGAGGGTAATTTTTTTTGCGTATAAATATTAACAACAGACGGTGAGGCTTTTTTTACTGCTAAAGAATAGGAGAATGGTCTGGTAACTTTTTCATCTTTCTTTTCATTTGAAGTTATCTGAGGGGCATAAAAACGGCTATCGAGCCATTCAGGAAAAAAATTAAAAGTTAACGTAGCAACAAGGAGGCCTAGGACAACCGGCCAAGCCAAATAATTGAGTATACGCTGCATATCTTTAGCCTTAAACCCTTCCTGAAGAGTGTTAATTTATATTTTGGGTTGGGTCATCATCATTTTCAGCTACATAAGCTGAATCGCTAATGGTGGGGTTACTCACCGGACTTGCTGCCTCTTTAAGACCATATTCTTCACTTAAAACCCCACCTGGTACTTTCGGGGCATAATCTTTTGGAGGTTGTATATCGGTACTTGAATCAAGGTTAACATCTTCACTTTTGTCAAATACAGAATTTAAAATTTGGCGGCTGACATCAGTGCTTGCAAGATGAAGGGCTCCCCCCGCAAGTTGTTCAACTACACATTTATAGTTTTTTGATAAACTCGATACAGCTTTTGATGTGGCACGAAAGTGGTTGGCTACTTCCTGTTGATAGTCCTTCAATTCTCTTTGGGCCTCTATGAGTTTGTTTTCTACTTCTTTTTGTTCTTGCTGGATAGGTTGAGAGGCCCTAGAGACGAAATAACCAGCTATAGCGCCTACCACTAGAAGTGATAAGTAAATAATCAAGTTTGAAGTTAGCAAGATTTGACCCCCATAAATTTTACTTATTTTTTTTATGATACCTTATCTTCATATTAGTTAAAGTTCATAATATAATAAGATCTCTAGTAATATTTTTACCCTCAATTTTCGATCAAGGGCTTATGAATTTTTCTTTTTCTCTATTGAGAAACAATCTCTGATCACCTATTCTTGAAAGGTTAATTGAATCTTGAGTTAAATATAAACTACTTGCAGTCAATCCATGTTCAAGTATACACACATTACTTTACCTTCCCCTAAGCAACGATATTTGTCCGATCTCGAAAGAGAAGAGTTCAATTATGACTCATCACAAGCCGTTGCGGTAGATCTTTTGCAGTCTCTTTATGAGCGACTAGTTCAGCAGGAAGGCGTAAGTTATAAAAAAGGCTTATTTACTAAATTCAAGAGTAAATTTATTTCTTTTGATAAGATTGAACCCATAAAGGGATTATATTTATGGGGTGGTGTCGGGAGAGGTAAAACCTATTTAATGGACAGTTTTTTTGAGAGTCTGCCTTTAGATAAAAAAATAAGGTTACATTTTCATCGATTCATGAGACGGGTCCATAAAGACCTAAAAAGACTTCAAGGAGAAAAAAATCCATTAACTATAGTTGCTGCTAATATTGCTAATGAGGCTCATGTAATATGTTTTGATGAATTTTTCGTTTCTGACATTGCTGACGCCATGCTTCTGGGAAAACTTTTTGAGCTCCTATTTTCACGTAATGTCGTTCTAGTAGCTACGTCTAATGTCGAACCTGATAATCTTTATTTAAATGGACTTCAGCGCAAACAATTTCTTCCAGCAATTAAATCATTAAAAAAGAATACCAAGGTATATAATGTGGACAGCGGCATAGACTATCGCCTTAGAAGCCTGGAGAAAGCTGAGCTATATCACTATCCTTTAGATGCCAGAGCAAATAACTCCTTGATAGAGGCTTTTAATCTATTTTGCCCCTTACAGGATAATATTTTACTAGATCTTAGTATTGAGATTGAAGGTCGAAATGTGAAATTCCTTCGTCAAGGGAAGGATGTTATTTGGTTTCACTTTGATATTATTTGTAGTTCTCCCAGAAGCCAAAATGACTATATTGAGCTATCACGGGAATTCCATGCTGTATTGATTTCTGGAGTACCAAGGATGGGAAAAAATAATGAAGATCAAGCAAGAAGGTTCATAAATTTGGTGGATGAATTTTATGATAGGAACGTAAAAGTTGTTTTATCTGCCGAGGTTGACCTTGTATCTTTATACGTTGATGGCGCACTAAACTTTGAGTTTCAGCGCACAAAGAGTCGCCTTTTAGAGATGCAGTCCTATGAGTACCTTTCAAGACCACATCAACCATAATTTAAGTCAATTGTTAGTGATATTTATGCTACTTACTAACTCAATTAAGTGCAATAATAATCGAATAAATTAAGTTATAATTTTTTAAATGTAGAATATCCTTGAAATGGTTGTAACTGCTCTGTAAAATGCCGTCTCCCACAAAGTAGATACACTACTTTAAAAACACCATATTAGGCAGATTTTGATGAAAACATACAATGCCACAGCTGAAACAGCTCAACATCATTGGTACGTTGTTGACGCGGCTGATAAAACACTAGGTCGAATTTCTACAGTGATTGCTTCATATCTTCGTGGGAAGCATAAACCAGAATTCACGCCAAATGTGGATACTGGGGATTATATCGTTGTAATTAATGCTGAAAAGGTGCAAGTTACTGGCAATAAAACAAAAGATAAAATTTATCACAGCCACACTGGATACCCGGGCGGTTTAAAATCAATAAGCTTTGAAAAATTGATTGAAAAAGCACCAGAGCGTACTATCCAAAATGCTGTTAAAGGCATGTTACCAAAAGGTCCGCTTGGTCGTGCTATGTTTAAAAAACTGAAAGTCTATGCCGGGCAAAATCATCCCCATAGCGCTCAAACACCCCAGACTTTAGATATATAACGGAAAGTTACTTATGTCAGATACACAATATTACGGAACCGGACGACGAAAAACATCTTCTGCAAGAGTTTTTTTAGAAAGCGGAGGTGGGAAAATAACGGTTAATGACCGTACACTCGATCAATATTTCGGTAGAGAGGTTGCAAGAATGATTGTTCGACAACCTCTTGAGTTAGTCGATTGTATTAAAAAATTTAACTTGAAAATTACTGTAGTTGGCGGAGGAAGTTTTGGACAGGCTGGCGCAATAAGACACGGTATTGCTCGTGCATTGTTACAATATGATGAGGGCTTAAGAAGCGATCTTAGAAAAGCCGGATTTTTAACTCGTGATGCGCGTGAAGTAGAGCGTAAAAAAGTAGGTCTTCATAAGGCAAGAAAACGCCCTCAATTTTCTAAACGTTAATAAAGTAATAATATGTAAAAATATTTCAAGTTGCACAATTTTAAATATTATATATATACTTTTCATAAGAAATTGATCTCTCATAGAAATACTACCTATTTTATGCAAAACGGGCATATGCCACACATTATTTCCTTGTAAAAATGACCAGTTTTTATTAAAATTTGCAACTATTCTGAACATGAAAATAATCACAAATATCAGCTGCTAGGAGAGCGTCATGATTAATGACGGAATTGATCACGGAGACGGTATTGACTTTGCGCGAAGACGTTTTTTGACAAATGCTACATGTATAGTAGGAGCAGCAGGAGCAACTGCTGCGGCTGTACCTTTCGTTGGGTCGTGGAGTCCAAGTGCTAGAGCAAAAGCTGCAGGTGCTCCGGTAAAAATTAATATATCTAAAATAGAAATGGGACAGATGGTGACCTTCGAATGGCGAGGCAAGCCAGTTTATGTTGTCCGACGTTCACCTGAAACGATTCAGGGGCTTAATGGTCACGACGAGATTTTTAGCGACCCTTCGTCATTAGCTTCAAATCAGCCATCGTATGTTAATGGTATTCATCGATCTATCGAAGGGAAAGAGGAATTTCTGATAATAGTTGGCCTTTGTACACACTTAGGTTGCGCACCAATGTTTCGCCCAGAAGTAGGTGCTCAAGATATGGGAGGAGATGATTGGTACGGAGGGTTTTTCTGCCCCTGTCACGGTTCGAAATTTGATCTTGCTGGACGTGTATATGCAGGAGTTCCCGCACCTACAAACTTAGATGTACCCCCACATTCTTATGAAACAAATAATATAGTAGTTATTGGCGTAGATCAGGAGGCTAGCTGATGTTATTAGCATTACGTGATTGGATAGATGCACGCTTACCAATTATGCGTGCATGGAACACTCATATGGCTAAATATTATGCCCCCAAGAATTTCAATTTTTGGTATTATTTTGGCGTTTTATCCCTAGTCGTATTGATCATACAACTAGTATCTGGTATCTGGCTTTTAATGAGCTTTGAAGGATCATCAGAAAGAGCCTTCGCCTCTGTTGAGTATATAATGCGTGATGTAGACTATGGTTGGATTATCCGGTATATACATTCTACTGGCGCATCAGCCTTCTTTTTAGTTATATATTTACATATGTTTCGCGGTCTAATTTATGGTTCATATAAGGCTCCCCGCGAGTTAGTATGGATCTTCGGTATGACAATCTACGTGGCGTTGATGGCTGAAGCTTTTATGGGGTATGTTCTGCCTTGGGGTCAAATGTCTTTCTGGGGTGCGCAGGTAATAATTTCTTTGTTTGGAGCAATACCTGTTATTGGAGAAGATATTGTCCAATGGGTCAGAGGGGACTATCTAATCTCGGGAATCACATTAAATAGATTCATGTCTCTTCATGTCGTAGCTCTGCCGATCATTTTACTAGCGCTAGTTGTGCTTCATCTTCTTGCATTGCATGAAGTGGGTTCAAATAATCCAGATGGAGTAGATATAAAGAAAAATAAAGATGCAAATGGTGTGCCTATAGACGGAATTCCTTTCCATCCGTATTATACCGTCCATGATTTAGTGCCCATTACAGTCTTCTTGTTTGTATTTTGTTTCATTTTGTTTTTTATGCCTGAAATGGGAGGTTATTTTTTAGAATATGCAAATTTCGAAATTGCCAATCCTCTCAAAACTCCTGAGCATATAGCCCCAGTTTGGTATTTTACCCCGTTTTATTCGATGCTTAGAGCTGTTCCAGATAAATTTGCTGGATTTCTAGTGATGGCTGCAGCAATAGCAATTTTATTTGTACTTCCATGGTTAGATCGAAGCCCAGTTAGATCAATGCGCTATAAAGGCAGCTTTAGTCGTGGTGCTATACTGGTTTTCGCTGCCTCTTTCGTTGTTCTCGGAGTCCTTGGTGTAAAGGCTCCTACCCCAGAGCGTACTTTACTAGCGCAAATATGCACTGGTTTATATTTCTTGTTCTTTCTAGCTATGCCTTTGTGGACTAGAATAGAAAAAACAAAGCCCGAGCCAGAACGTGTTACTATGGATGGTGGAATGGGTCCATGGAAAACTATATCTGCTGCATCCATTGTTATGTTTTTGATATGGGCTCCCCTTAAAGCAGTTGGAGCTGAGTCCGCCTTCAAATGTGGAGCTATACCTTGTGATGAATTTACCGCTAATCTCAGCGATAAGGCTTCACTTCAGAACGGAGCTAAATTGTTTGTTAACTCTTGTATGGGTTGTCATTCTGCAAAATATTCTCGTTGGGACAGAGTAGCGAGAGATTTAGGGATACCTCCTGACATAGCTAAAGATAATCTTATACATGCTGATCAAAAGTTCGGTGCTTTAATGGATATTTCAATGCCAGCAGACAAAGCAAAGGCATGGTTTGGAGCAACACCACCTGACCTGACCTTAGTAGCAAGATCGCGTTCCCCAGAATGGCTCTATACCTATTTAAGGAATTTCTATTCAGATCCGAGTCGTCCTTTGGGGGTAAATAATAAAGTTTTTAAAGATGTAGGAATGCCACATGTCTTGTTGGAGCTTCAAGGTTTACAGGAGTGTGCACCAGGACCGGTGCTTGCTGCCAATGGAGGAATCAAGAGGAACATTTTCACTCGTGAAGAAATATTAGAAAATCCGTGTGGTCGCTATAACCTTATTAGTGAAGGTAGTCTGTCACCCGAAGAATTTGACACAGAAATTTACGATTTAGTGAATTTCTTAACTTATATTGCTGAACCTATGGCTGAAGATCGTAAAAGAATTGGAACTTATGCCCTACTTTTTCTTGCATTTCTATTCATCTGGGTTTGGTTACTAAACCGAGAGTATTGGAAGGATATTCATTAGCGTTTACTTGGGTTAAGTGATTTTACTGCCCTTATAATTTTAATCAAATTGAGGTTCTACTATGGGGATTGTTGCAAAACGATCATCCATGACATTTTATTCTGATCCGACGTGCCATTATAGCCACCGGGTTCGTATTGTCTTGGCAGAAAAGGGAGTTACTGTTGATATTGAAGATATCGATGGTGTAGCCGTTCCAGAAGAAGTATTGACCATCAATCCCTACGGTACACTACCAACACTGATTGACCGTGATTTGGCTTTGTATGAAACTAAGGTAATGATGGAATATTTGGATGAAAGGTTTCCCCACCCACCACTATTACCTGTTTATCCTGTAGCTAGAGCGTTAAGTCGTCAATACATTTATCGCATAGAAAAAGATTGTAGCACCCAAGTAGATATAATCGTCAGTTCCTCAGACAACAAGATGGTAGAAAAAGCAAAAAAAGAACTTCAGGATAGTCTCATCAGCCTCGCACCAATTTTTACTGACCTACCTTTTTTTATGAGCGAACAATTCACAGTAGTTGATTGTTGTTTGGGTCCAATTCTGTGGAGATTAAAGAATTTAAATATTGAGCTACCAGATACTAGACAAACGAAACCCTTACTTGATTATATGGAAAGAATTTTTGAACGTGAGTCATTCCAGGAAAGCCTATCTGAGATTGAAAGAGAGATGTAATTTGAATGATATTTATTTATCAAAAAATAATATCACTAGTTGTTTTCATAAGTTGAATAAGCGTAACTGACGACTATAACTATGAATATGACATCAAATAAACCTTATCTAATAAAAGCAATATATGAGTGGATTGTTGATAATGAGCTGACACCTTATATATCGGTTGATGCACATCAACCAGGAGTTGAGGTACCTCAAAGTTATGCTACAAGAGATGGAGAAATTGTTCTAAACCTATCACCTCGTGCAATTGCAGAGCTAGTTATGAATAAGGATAAAGTTTCGTTTAGTACCCGCTTCGGGGGTATTCCAGCTAATATCTGTTTGCCTATTAAGTCTATAGTTGGAATTTACGCTCAAGAAAATGGCCAAGGCATGATTTTCCAAGTTGAACATCCCTTTGATCCAGGGCCTTCCGGGCCAGGCCCTGTTAAATCAGTTCCTTCTTCTGATAAGCTATCCAAAGATAAAACATCTGGCGATAAAACTAAAAAACCCTCATTGAGGATTGTTAAATAGAGGTTTTCATTATGTTTGATCCAATAGTAATAGTAGGTATGGCAAGAACACCAATTGGAAGTATGCAAGGTCAATTTTCTGGTGTCCCATCTACTGAATTAGGAAGCGCAGCAATAAAAGCTGCTGTTGAGCGCTCACAAGTCCCATTAGATAGAGTAGATTCTGTTGATATGGGATGTGTATTGGCAGCAGGACTCAGGCAAGCACCAGCAAGACAGTCTTCAATAGGCGCAGGTTTACCCATTTCTGTAAATTGTACTACTATTAACAAGGTATGTGGTTCTGGCATGAAAGCTTTTATGAACGCATGTGATAGTTTATCTTTGGGCCACACTGATATTTCCATTGCAGGTGGCATGGAAAGTATGACTAATGCTCCATATTTAATGACCCAAGGAAGAGGTGGATATCGCTTTGGTGATGCTACTATATACGACCATATGACTATAGACGGCTTAGAAGACGCTTATACTAAAGGTGCTATGGGGATGTTTGCAGAGGAAACTTGTACTAAGTATAACTTTAGTCGCGAAGATCAAGATGCTTTTGCTATTACTTCACTTCAAAGAGCCCAAGATGCAATCGCTTCTGGAAAGTTTGATGCTGAAATTACCCCTTTTACTGTTAAAACACGCCGTGGTGAAGTCCTTTGCGATAAAGATGAGCAACCAGGTAAAGGCAATAAAGAAAAAATTCCACAACTAAGACCAGCATTTAAAAAAGATGGATCTGTAACTGCTGCAAACTCAAGCTCCATTAGTGATGGGGCGGCAGCATTGGTGTTGACTAGATTATCTGTTGCAAAAGAACTCGGTCTAAAACCTATAGCTAGAGTTGCAAAATATACAAGTAATTCTCAAGAACCAGAGTGGTTCACCACAGCCCCAGTTGGCGCTATCAGAAAATTGTTAAAGAATCTTAATTGGTCAAAAGATGATGTTGATCTATATGAAATTAATGAAGCCTTTGCGGCTGTGACGATGGCGGTGATGAAAGAGATAGATTTACCGCATGAAAAAGTTAATATACATGGAGGTGCATGTGCACTTGGTCATCCAATTGGTGCATCTGGAGCAAGAATAATAGTGACGTTACTATCAGCCATGCAGGCTTACGATAAGCAAAAAGGTGTGGCTGCTATATGTATTGGCGGTGGAGAGGCATTATCTGTCGCTCTTGAGTTAATTTAAAATTAATCGGTATATTCGAGAACGGACACCACTTTCACGGCCCCGCCAATTTCACTGGTAAGTCGTAAAGCTTCTTTAGCCTTTTCTTGTGAAATAAGACCCATTAAATAAATTATCCCATTTTCTGTTACTACTTTTATAGAAGAAGATTCAACTTGATCGCTACGCATTAGTTTGTGTTTAACTTTTGCAGTTAGCCATGCGTCATTTGTTCTTGCAATCAAAGAGGTAGGGCCACTAATTTTAATTTCATTATAAACCTGACGCACACCTCGATATTGTCTTGCAACTTCTGCTGCGCCGCTTCTCGCTTCTGCTGATGGAGCTTGACCCGTCAAAAGTACAACACGATTGTATGAATTTACATTGATATTTGAGCTTTCTAACTCAGGGCCATTTTTTTTAATATTAACGCCGATTGAAGTTTCAAGCTCCCAGTCGTCAATATCGGTTCCTATAGAAATTTTCTCTGGTTCCGGTTGTATTGGATTTTCAGTTGCAACATGAATGATTTCAGTGCACCCAGCTAAAAAAAAAGTATAGACCAAGATCATACTTTTCAAGCGAACTGTCATGAGCCCTCTCCTCCAAATAGTTGTTTATCTATCAGCTCACAAAGACAAAATATACTTAACATCTGTAACTCACTTATTTGATGTATATCATTATGTTCGATTCTTAGTTCTATGTCCTCACTATTTAGTAGAGCGGAGACATCTGTATCTTGCTGTCCAGTAAGGGCTATTACCTCCATAGATTTATCATGCGCTGCTTGGATTGCTTGAATTAGATTACTGGGATTAGTGCCGGCACTAAATACGATCAATAAATCACCAGACTGACCTAATGCTAAAATCTGCTTACTAAATACATGGCTTTTTCCACTCTTATGACATATTGATGTGAGTATTCCGCTCTCATTCAAGGATATTGCCGGCAAACCAGGTCGTTCGAGCTTATACTGTAATAAAAGTGATTCAGTGATTATGTTTGCTAGAGCCGCAGCTAAACCATTACCACAAGATAGCACTTTATGACCATTAAGTAGCTGCCTTACTATTTTTTTGCTTGCACTGGTTATTTGTGGAGCTAAAATCTGAGCGCTATTCTTTTTTGCCTGAATACTTTGATTAAAATGTGAAAGAACAATTTTTTCCATAACGCTATGTTTGTCCACTCAAATAGATCATATAAAAAGTTTGAACTCACATTCTACCTTATCACTCATTAGTTTGTCGGCGCTTAAAATAATAAACTATCGAAATACTTCATATATTTTAAGTTAAAGAGTTAAGATGTTATCGGTATGCGGCAAGTGTATAAAATTTAATTCCAAAAGTTGATATGTGATTTTATGATTGGTGAACTCTATCTCGTAGCAACCCCTATTGGTGATATGACCGATATAGCTCCACGTGCCTTGGGTATTTTAAGCACTGTTGATATAGTAGCCGTTGAAGACAAAAGAAGAAGTAGTAGATTATTTAGTCACTTCGGTATAAAAACACCTATGATTTCTTATCATGATCATAGTGAAGAAAAACAAGTAAAAAAAATAATTGATGAGCTTTTATGTGGTAAATCTGTTGCACTGATTAGTGATGCCGGAACACCATTGATTTCTGATCCTGGCTACAAACTAGTAAATGCTGCTAAGGATAAAAGTATAAAAGTATCCCCGGTTCCCGGACCCTGTGCACTTATAGCAGCAATAAGTGCATCAGGATTGCCAAGCGATCGGTTTATTTTTGAAGGGTTTTTGCCGTCAAAATCTATCCCTCGTATCACAAAAATACAAAATATCTCAGCAGATTCTCGAACTATAATTTTTTATGAAGCGCCACATCGAATACTTGAGACTCTTATAGATATGATCAAAGTTATTGGCCCTTCGCGAAAAATTGTCTTAGCTAGAGAGTTAACAAAAACCTATGAAACTTTTATATCTGGGACCCTAGAGAGCGTATTGCAGATCATCGAAAAAGATTTAAACCAACAAAAGGGTGAAATAGTTATAGTTTTAGCAGGAGCTGATTTCTCAGAAAAAAAAATAGAGACTCAAGATTCAGAGCGGATACTATCTGTTTTATTAGAAGAGCTACCTTTAAAGCAAGCTGTATCCTTGGGATCAAAGATAACCGGGATTCAAAAAAATATATTTTATAAATTAGCTCTTGACCTCAAGAAACAGTAGATTAAATATCGTTTCATAATGTTGTTGACCATCACCCGTAGTTAAAATATTTATCAGATTATTTTACATTTCATGGTAATCTATCTGTAGAGTTGGTTGGGCAGCCGCCGCTGTATTTTTCTTGATATTTCCCTAGGTGATATCAGGTTATCAGGGGAGGAAAGTCCGGGCTCCATAGGGCAGAGTGCCAGGTAACGCCTGGGAGGCGCGAGTCTACGGAAAGTGCAGCAGAAAATATACCGCCGATGGTCAATTATTTTTTGATACAGGTAAGGGTGAAATGGTGCGGTAAGAGCGCACCGCGCAACTGGCAACAGCTTGCGGCATTGTAAACCCCGCTCGGAGCAAGACCAAATAGGAGTCCTTTGGCGCGGCCCGCGTCGGACTCGGGTAGGTTGCTTGAGGCTCGTGGTGACACGTGCCCTAGAGGAATGGTTGCTCAAGACAGAACCCGGCTTACAGGCTGACTCTAAATATGGCTGATCCTTGTGTGTTTTTACGAATCTAATTTCTGCAAGGATTAGCTCCCCATCTTAGGTAATTGTAATTTTCTTATTAAATAAACAGTCACCCTGCCACAATGCACCTTAATAAAATACTATAAGCACACTTGCTTAGACCCTCATCAGTAATTTAAATATATATCTCCATTTAATCATTCCAACCACGATTTTTAGTGAAATCTGGCTAATTGACATCGTTTTTGTAGTCAATATTCGCAAGTGATTGAGTTTAATCTAAATTTTCTTTCATAGAGGGGTTTTTGGGCTTGACTTTGACTTTCTTGAGCATATAGTTGTAAAAGTGGGTAGAAGTGGGTAAGTGTGGAATTTTATTTTTATAGGATTAGGCCAAAAAGTGTTTAGAGGAAATAATGAAATTAATACTGATGACAAGGGTCGCATTGCTATGCCCTCAAGATACCGTGATGCACTATTAAAAGTATGCTCAGGACATCTCATTGTGACAATCGACCTACAAGATAAATGCCTTCTAATTTACCCTTTAGCAGAGTGGGAAAGGATAGAAGCTGAGATTGCAACACTGCCGACATTTAATTCAACAACAAGAAAATTACAAAGGCTTTTAATTGGACATGCAAAAGAAGTAGATTTAGATAGCAGTGGTCGAATACTCATCCCGACAGAATTAAGAAACTATGCTCAACTTGAAAAAAAAGTAGTTTTGATTGGACAGCGTCATAGATTTGAAATATGGAGTGAGGGTAATTGGAATCAAGGTAGAGAAAATTGGTTGGCTGATACCAGTGGTGATCTTGATGTTCCAGAAGAGATGCGGTCTATTTCTTTATAGGTAAAATATATGTTAGCAGATGGACAACACAAAACTGTTTTGTTGACGGAAGCTGTTTCAGGACTGATTACAGATACTGACGGGATATATATTGACGGTACATTTGGCAGAGGTGGACATACTGCATTAATACTATCACAGCTTAGTAATAGAGGTAGTGTAGTAGCAGTAGATAAGGATCCTGAAGCTTGTAAAGTTGCAAACAAAAATTTTTCTGGAGATGCTCGATTTGAAATTGTACAAACCTCCTTTGCAAATATTCGCGAATTAGTCGAACAGAAACAATACTCAGGAAAAGTAGCTGGAGTGTTATTAGATCTGGGAGTCTCATCCCCACAGATTGATAATCCAGCCAGAGGCTTTAGTTTTCTAAAAGATGGACCTCTCGATATGCGAATGAATCCAGAATATGGATTAAGCGCTGCTGAATGGCTATCAATAGCCAAAGAGGGTGATATTGCTCGAGTCATTTCAGAATACGGAGAAGAAAGGTACTCCAAGAGGATTGCTAGAGCTATCACCCGCGCTAGACTTGAAAAACCGATCACAAGAACTGGACAGCTAGCGAACATTGTCAAGGAAGCAAATCCAGTATGGGAAAAAAATAAACATCCAGCTACAAGAGTCTTTCAAGGAATCAGGATTTTTATAAATAAGGAGCTGGAAGACTTAAAAAATGTATTACCAGATATTTTAGAGATATTAGCTATAGGTGGCCGATTAGTAGTAATCAGTTTCCATTCACTTGAAGACAGGATTGTCAAAAGATTCATAAGAGACCAAGAGAAAGGACAGCACATACCAAAGGGTTTCCCTGTTTTGGAAAAAGATATTATTCGACGAATGCGTTCAATAACCAAAGCTATTAAATCATCTGATCTTGAGATAAATAATAATATTAGGGCTAGAAGTGCTGTTATGCGAATTGCGCAAAAATTGGTATAGGTATGATAAGTATAAGAAATATAAAATTTATGAAGAGAAACAATAGCCTAAAAGTTGGACGTTGGTTTTTTGCGGCTTGGGTGAGTGTAATCGGTTCTTCACTTTCTGTAGTCTATCTCAGTAACGCATGCCGCGTATTGACAAGTGAGATAGCAAATCTTGAAAGAGAGTCAAATATTTTACAAGAAACATGGGGTAAATACTTGATAGAAAAAGGGACACACACCTCATTGAATAATATCGAATCTTTAGCGATAAATAAACTTAATATGAAGGCGCCAAAAAGAGATGAGTTTATAGCTATTTTTCCATAGATAATTTAGTAATTAATAGGATGTGATAACAAGTGAAATCGGATAAAAATAAGTTACATATTTCACGCTGGCGATATACTTTGCTGGTAACATCTCTACTTGCATTACCTATTGCAGCAATTTGGCATATAGCTGGATTACAAGTATTAGCTGACGTGGATAAAGGATATGAATTTTTACAGGGAAAAGTCAAAAAGAAACTAGTGCATAACGAGTCTATCCCAGCTTATCGGGGTGTCATAACAGATAGGAATGGCCAGCCACTTGCAATCAGCAGTCCTGTAATAATCGTATCTGCTAACCCACGCCAAGTAGATATCGACCATCCTAATTTTTCAAATCTTGCTAGATATCTATCAATGACTAGTATAAATTTGAAGAAAAAATTATCTAAAAATTCACACAGAATACATCTCCGACTTAAAAAAGATCTTGAGCCTGCTAAAGCTGAAAAAATTCGTGCTTTAAGGATCTCAGGGATTTATATGAAGAAGACTTATAAGCGCTTCTACCCAGCAGGTGAGCTCACGTCACAAATAGTAGGAATAACAAATTTAGATGATGTAGGCCAAGAAGGTATAGAGAAATCATTTGATCATATCTTGGCGGGTTCACCTGGCAAGAAAAAAGTACTGAAAGACAGAAGAGGGAGTGTTATTAAGGATTTAGGGATGGAAAAAAATGCAAGCCCCGGACAGAATATAACATTAAGCATTGATATGAGATTGCAGCATAAAGCTTACACAGAGCTAAAAGAGGCTGTTATAAAAAATAATGCTAAGTCTGGATCAGTCTTAGTATTAGACGTTCATACAGGTGAAATTTTAGCTATGGCGAATCAGCCTTCATATAATCCAAATAATAGAAGTAGATTAAGTTCTGATGAATTAATCAAAGGCGCAAGAAATAGAGCTATTCTCGATTTTTATGAACCAGGGTCAACAGTTAAACCTTTTACCGTATTAGCAGCCTTAGAAAATGAAAAGATTTCTTCTGGATCAATTATTGATACGAATCCAGGGTATATTCAAGTAGGCAAAAAGAAAATAAAAGACCATCATAACTACGGAAAAATTAGTCTTGATGACTTATTAAAAAAATCTAGTAATGTTGGTGCGATAAAGTTAGGCCTTGATGTTGATCCAGAAGACATGCATGACCTGTTTTCAAGAGTAGGGTTTGGTGAAGTTATTGGAGTAGGATTTCCGGGTGAAGTGTCAGGTATATTACCTTCTCATAAAAATTCCATGAAACTAGAAAGAGCAAATCTTGCTATTGGGTATAGTATGAATGCTACTGCCCTCCAGGTTGCTCAGGCTTATGCGGTTTTAGCGTCGAATGGTCTAAAGAAACCACTTACGCTGCAAAAATTAGATATAGCACCACAAGGTGAGCAAGTGGTTAACTCAGAACTAGTTATAAAAGTTCGTAGAATGATGATGGGTGCGACACGTTCTGGAGGTACTGCAGAAGATGCTGCTATTTATACATACAATGTAGCCGGAAAAACTGGTACCAGTCATAAAAATACGGTGGGTGGATACGAAGAAAAACGTTATGTATCTTTATTTGCAGGCATAGTCCCCGCAGAAAAACCACGTTTGGTCACAGTAGTAATTATAAACGACCCAAAAGCTGGCCAACATTACGGTGGAAAGGTTGCCGGCCCTGTATATGCGAATGTCACTGAAAGAGCATTAAGAGTTTTGAGAGTCGCACCAAAAATTGAAAATAATAATAGAGCAGTAGTAACAAATCATGATTTGGACCTCAATCAGTCTGGGGGAGGTATTTGATGGCATTATCAACTGTCCAACATAACTGTATGTTAAGCTCTTTACTACCAGACCTAGATTTAAGCGAAAGTTTAGCAAATCTAAGTATTACTGGGCTCTCGCTTGATAGTCGGCTAGTTAAACCTGGACATCTCTTTTTTGCTGTACCTGGATTTTTACAAGATGGAAGAGATTATATTCACTCATCACTCCAGTCTGGTGCCGAGATTGTTTTATATCAACCAGATAAGAAGTTTCTTCCAGATAACGAAAGAATTATTCCCATAGCTAATCTAAATCAAAAAATAAGTGAAATCTCTGGCCGATTTTATTCACACCCGTCAAAAAAGATAGCGCTCACTGGTATCACTGGAACGAATGGAAAAACTACTTGCACCCAATTGCTAGCACATTTACTAAGTTTCGTTAATGGTCCTGTTGGTGTTATTGGGACTCTGGGTTACGGGTCTATAATGGCTAAAAAAACTGACCTTAAAACTAAAGGAATGACTACACCTAATCCAATCGATATTCAGTCTATCCTCGCTGATTTTGTAACAAGCGATATAAGCCAAGCAGTCATGGAGGTTTCTTCCCATGGCATAAGTCAGTTCAGAATAAACAGTTTACTGTTCGAGACAGCTGTATTTACAAACCTCAGTCACGATCACTTAGACTATCACGGAAACTTAGAAAATTACTCCAAGGTAAAAAAAGAGCTATTCACTATGCCTGGGTTAAAAAATGCTGTCATAAACATAGATGATACTGTTGGATCAAAGATAGCTGAAGAACTATCGTTGTCAATAAATAAAATTTCTTACTCTTTAGTGAATCCAAAGGCTAGCATTTTCGCTGAGGAAATAAATATATCGATTACAGGCTTTACAGCTAGGATTAGTTCTCCTTGGGGTCAGGGTGAATTAAAAAGTAGATTAATAGGAAAATTTAATCTGCAAAATTTATTAGCTGTAGTTGGTGCTGCATGCTCTCAAGGGCTTAATTTTGATAATGTAATAAAAGTAATACCGATGTTGGAAAATATCCCAGGTCGAATGGAGATAGTTAATGATACGGAACAGAGAACTGAAAAATTAATAGACGGTCCAGTGGTAATACTAGACTTTGCTCATAGTCCAGACGCACTCAAAAATGCACTAGGAACATTACGAGATTTATCTAGTGGAAAATTATGGTGTATTTTTGGATGTGGTGGTAATAGAGATCAAGAAAAGCGCCCCATAATGGGCAAAATTGCATCAGAATTAGCAGATCATATAATTATTACGAATGATAATCCCAGAAACGAAAGTCCAAAAAAAATATCGGAACAAATTCTTTCAGGCATCATACCGAATACAAAAAGTATGATTATACTTGATAGAAGAGAGGCAATTAATTTTTCTATCAAATCTGCCATGCAAGAAGATGTAATTTTAATTGCAGGTAAAGGTGATGAGTCATATCAGTTGTTGGGGTCTAAAAGATTCTCTTTTAGTGACAGAGTTGAGGCTAAAATAGCTCTCAACAATAGAGAGGAAATTTTATGATAGGAGAATTCACTCTGTCCCATGTAGCTCGTAATTATGGGGGAACGATAGTTCATCCGGATTGTTCTTTCAGTTCTGTATCGACAGACAGCAGAGTTTTAGAGAACGGGCAAATCTTTGTGGCCCTTAAAGGAAAAAAATTTGACGGACACGAGTTTATTTCATCAGTTTCAAAAAAAGTATGCGGCCTTGTTGTCGAAAAACCATTACTTGATTTAGAGATAAGTCAATGGGTTGTACCCAATACAACTACGGCGTTAGGACAAATTGCAAAAGCTAATCGTGATAAATTTAATGGATACTTAATTGCTGTAACTGGAAGCTGTGGAAAAACTTCAGTTAAGGAAATGATCGCCTCAATACTTAAAAAAACCGGATCAGTCTTAGTTACAAAAGATAACTCTAATAATGAAATTGGAGTTCCAACCACTTTAATAAATATATCGGCTGCACATAATTACGCAGTCGTTGAAATGGGGGCTAGAAATGCAGGAGACATTAATTATCTTTGCGAAATAGCTAAACCGGATATTGCACTTATAAACAATATTTTACCCGCACACCTAGAAGGTTTTGGTGATATTCAAAACATTGCTAAAGCTAAAGGTGAAATTTATAAAGATCTCAAAAATAATGGAACGGCAGTAATTAATATTGATGAACCTCATGCTCAAGTTTGGATTAAGTCAACAAATGCAAAAGTAATTACATTCTCAGCTCATAACATCCAAGCTGATTTTAGTGCTCAGAATATTACTTCAAAAAAAGAAGGCCACTTTAACTTTTCCCTAGTGACCCCCCAAGGAACAATTCAAATAAATTTGCCCTTAAGAGGTAAGCATAATATTGCTAATGCTGTTGCTTCGGCAGCTTGTGCTCACACTGCAGGCGCTAAACTACAAACTATCAAGGATGGACTAAATAATCTAACGCAAGTTGAAGGAAGAATGGAATGTACAAAATTATCTCCTGATCTCTTCCTTATTGATGATAGTTATAATGCAAGCCCGGGTTCAGTTAAAGCTGCTATAGATACCCTCATAGAAATAAATGGTGTAAGTATACTAGTACTAGGTGATATGGCTGAGCTCGGTCAGGACGAGATTCAGTTACATGCTGATATAGGAAAATATGCCTTTGACGCCGGGGTAGATATTTTTTTAGCTGTAGGACCCCTTTCTTTTTATGCAGCTAAAGCATTCGGTGTGAAGTCCCAACATTTTAATGAAAAAAAAGAACTTCTTAACTACTTAGACGATAGTAAAATTTTAAATGAAGATTTACCTGATATTAAAAAAGTAATTCTTGTTAAAGGCTCAAGATTTATGGGTATGGAAGACATATCTGATTTGATAAAAAATCAGGGGGTAAAGTAGGATGCTTATTTGGCTAGCAGAATTTTTATCTCAATATCTTGCAGCTTTTGCCGTGGTAAAATATATAACAGTTCGTACAGTCATGGCAGCGCTAACATCGCTGCTAATTTCCTTTATTTTATGGCCATGGATGATTTCTTATCTTAGAAATTTACAAATAAGCCAGTCAGTCAGAGATGATGGACCTTCTACTCATTTGATTAAAGAGGGAACTCCGACTATGGGCGGCCTCCTGATACTTTTCTCTATATTTATAAGCACACTTCTTTGGGGCGACTTAAATAATAAATATATTTGGATAATTCTACTCGTAACAATTTCATTCGGAGTAATTGGCTGGATCGATGACTATAAAAAAGTTATTAAAGGCAATTCTGTAGGAATCGTAGCAAGATGGAAATATTTTTGGCAGTCAGTAGTAGGTTTAGTAGTTTCTATTACTCTCTATAAAATCGGAAGTAGTGGTGTCGAAAACGAACTAATAGTTCCTTTGTTTAAAAATATAGTGATTCCTTTGGGGGGATTTTATGTCGTACTCACATACTTTGTAATTGTAGGAAGCAGTAATGCAATTAATCTCACGGATGGACTAGATGGGCTTGCTATTATGCCAATAGTCATGATTGGAAGCGCGTTGGGTTTAGTAGGCTACTTATCAGGACATATAGAGTTTTCAAATTATTTACATATCCCCTACGTAGCTGGGGCTGGTGAGGTGGGAATATTTTGTGCCGCTTTAGCAGGTGCTGGTTTAGCATTTTTGTGGTTCAACGTACATCCTGCTCAAATTTTTATGGGAGACGTTGGTTCGTTGTCCTTGGGAGCATCTTTAGGTGTCATAGCTGTAATAATTAGACATGAAATAGTTTTCTTCATTATGAGTGGGGTTTTTGTAATAGAAGCACTTTCTGTAATGTTACAAGTGACGTATTTTAAATTGACCGGTAAGCGAGTTTTTTTAATGACTCCTATCCACCATCATTTCGAGCTTAAAGGTATGCCTGAAACTCGTATAGTTGTGAGAGCCTGGATTATTACTGTGATGCTTGTTTTGATCGGATTAGTGTCATTGAAATTAAGATAAAAAGGAATGAGTGTACCAATGGGTCAGCTTATAGCTAGCAATAAGACGAAAATGATAGTTGGTATAGGATCTACAGGGTTTTCTGTCGCTCGACATTTAACCCAATTGGGCCAACATTTTATTATGATGGATACTCGAAAAGAGCCACCTTTGTTGCAAAAATTTAGTGTTGAGTTCCCAGAGATAACCTTATTACTAGGAGAATTGCCAACTGACAGCTTTTGTAATGTTGACGAAGTAATCCTTAGCCCCGGTTTATCAAGACAAATACCAGTTGTTCAGATTGCAATTGAATCAAATATACCTGTTATTAATGATATTGAGTTATTTGCAAGATCAGCCAATGCACCTATTATCGCCATTACTGGATCTAATGGTAAAAGTACCGTCACTTCTTTACTGGGTGAGATGTTCGTTGCTGCTGGGCATACGGTAGGTATAGGCGGAAACCTAGGGATACCCGCATTAGATTTGTTAGATGAGAAAGTTGAATTTTATATTCTCGAGCTATCAAGCTTTCAACTCGAATCAGTTGAAAATCTATGTGCTGAAGCTGCAACAGTTCTTAATATCAGCCCAGATCACCTAGATCGTTATGAGTCCTTACTTGATTATCATCAGTCTAAGCATCGTATTTTTCACGGCGCTAGACAAGTTGTAATTAACCGAGATGATAAACTAAGTACCCCCTTAATTGGAGAAAAAGTAAAATCATGCAGTTATGGGCTTAGTCGCCCAGATCTAAATTGCTTTGGTGTGATTAAAGATTCGAATGGAGAATCTTGGCTTGCTTATGAATTCGAAAAATTAATTTCTCAGAGTGAATTAGGGTTATCGGGGCCCCACAATATGAGTAATGCTCTCGCTGCCTTAGCGCTGGGAACTGCTCTGAATCTGCCTTTGGAGCCAATGCTAAAGGTGTTAAGGAGATTTAAGGGGCTTCCCCATCGATATCAAACAGTAAGAATTTTAAATAATGTAACTTATATTAACGATTCTAAAGCTACAAATCTGGGCGCCACTCTAGCTGCTATAGATTCTTTGCCCGCTAATGGAAATATAATTTTAGTTCTTGGAGGCCAGCCTAAGGGGCAAAATTTTTCAATACTTGCTTCCTCATTGTCTGGTTTGGTGAAGAATATTTTATTAATAGGCGAAGCAGCATCTGAAATAGACACCGCTATATCCGGAATAATTGACACCATTTATGCAGTTAATGTGGAAGATGCTGTTCTGTTATCTAATGAGTTATCTAAATCAGGAGATATAGTCCTGTTTTCTCCGGGATGCGCAAGTTTAGATATGTTCGCTAGTTTTGAAGAAAGAGGCGAAAAATTTATTTCTGTAGTAGAGGGTTTGAAATGAATATGGAATTCGTAAAGCGAAAGACATCTTTCTTTGATTCACTTCATGGTATAGACCAACAACTATTATTTGCTGTTTTAGCAATATTAAGTATTGGGCTTGTGATGATTTATTCTGCTTCAATTAGTCATGCTGACTTTAAATATAATGACAATCTGTTTTATTTGAAGCGTCATTTGATATTTCTATTGCTTGGTATTGCGGTTGCATTTATCTTTTTAATCACACCCTCTTGGGTCTGGTGCAAGCTTGGAGCACCAATATTCATAGTATCGATACTCCTATTAGTCGCAGTTTTATTTGCACCCAAAATTAATGGAAGTAGACGCTGGATCTCACTTGGATTCATCAATCTTCAGGCTGCTGAGGTTGCAAAATTTGCTGTTATTATTTTCTTAGCAGGATATTTCCAAAGACACCAACAAAAACTCAAAGAGTCTTGGAAGAGCGTATTATCACCTCTTTTCGTGATCGGTTTAGTCGTGTTACTTTTGTTCAAACAGCCTGACTATGGATCTATGGTCATCATAAGTACTACAGTATTCTGTATGTTATTTGTTGTAGGTGTCCCTCTTTGGCAGTTTGGCATAATATCTATTTTTTCTATTTCTGGCCTTGCTTACATCGCTGTAATGGAACCATATCGAATCGAGAGATTAAAATCCTTTTTAAACCCTTGGCTTGACCCCAGAGACACTGGATACCAAGTAACAAACTCTTTGATGGCTTTCGGAGAGGGAGAATGGTTTGGAGTTGGCCTAGGGAATAGTGTTCAAAAATTACATTATTTACCTGAGGCGCATACCGACTTCATTTTTTCCATTTATGCTGAAGAATTTGGGTTGATTGGAGTAACATTCATCATACTTTTATACGTAATTCTGATACACCGAATACTTCATGTAGCTCGACGAGCAATGAGAAGAAGAGCCTGGTTTTGTACTTACACCTGCATCGGTATTGCGATAATACTAGCACTCCAGTCTTTCATAAACATAGCAGTTACATCTGGCTTACTACCTACAAAAGGCATCACATTACCCTTTATAAGTTATGGGGGTAGTAGCCTCTTAGTATGCATTGGAATGATTTCATTAGTATTAAGAATTAGCTCAGAAGTTGATGTTGTTGGAAAAACTATGAAGAGAGTAAGTCGTGTTAAAGCAGAGAATTAAAAAAGTATTGATTATGGCTGGGGGCACAGGTGGACACGTTATACCAGCCATTTCAATAGCAGAGGTCTTTAAAAATAGGAAGATTTCTGTTGTATGGCTGGGGACCCAGCAAGGCATCGAGTCAGAATTAGTTCCAGCTAATGGATTTGATATCAATTATATTGATATAGAGGGATTAAGAGGTACTAGAATTTTGAAATGGCTGAAAGCACCTTATACCCTTATTAAAGCCATTTTTCAGGCTATGATAGTGATTCATCGAGAATCACCAGATATGATTTTAGGTTTGGGAGGTTTTGCATCAGGGCCTGGTGGAGTTGCTGCAAAAATTATGAGGCTTCCATTAATCATTCATGAGCAAAATTCAATTCCCGGAACCACTAATAAGATATTAGCCAAAGTAGCCACTCGTGTGTTGACCGCCTTCCCTGATACTCTCCCACATGGGGAATGGATTGGAAACCCAGTCCGTAAAGAAATCTCATCTTTGCAACCGACATTATTGAGCAGGATTGATAGAGATCGTCCTCCAAGAATACTTATTTTAGGCGGTAGTTTAGGAGCGACATCAATCAATAAAAAAATACCTCAAGCTCTTTCTGCTGTAGAAAAAAAATATAGACCCGAAATACGACATCAGTCAGGTAAAGCTAACCTCCAAGAAACACAGCAGATATATAAAGATTTAGATTTAAAGGCGAGAGTTGAATCTTTTATATCCGATATGGCGGAGGCATATAAATGGGCTGACTTAGTTATCTGCAGAGCGGGCGCCTTAACAATCTCAGAGCTCGCCGCTGCAGGCGTAGGCGCTCTACTCATACCATATCCTTATGCTGCAGATGACCATCAATTCCATAATGGTAAATGGCTCGTAAGTCTTGGTGCGGCATACATGGTAAAAGAACAAGATTTAACAGATAAATTGTTAGTATCAATTTTAAATGAATGGCTAGGAAACCCAGTAAAATTAGATTCCATGGCAATGAATGCAAAAAAATCAGCAAGGCTTGGTGTGGCAGAATTAGTAGCAGATATCTGCATGGGGCCTTTATGATTATAAAAAAGAAAATTTTTATGCCTGAAATGCGACAAATGAACCATATTCATTTCATCGGCATCGGTGGTAATGGTATGAGTGGAATAGCAGAGGTATTACTCAATCAGGGCTATAAAATTTCTGGATCAGATCTATTAAAAAATGATAATACACTAAGATTAGAGGTATTAGGGGCAAAAATACAAGTAGGCCATACTTCTACGAATATAGATGCTGCAGATGTAGTCGTAACTTCTTCAGCGATCGCAGCTGATAATCCGGAAGCTATACGTGCACGAGAACTTCGCATACCTGTTATTCCAAGAGCAGAGATGTTATCGGAACTTATGAGGTATCGCCATAGTATAGCCGTTGCAGGTACACACGGTAAAACTACAACTACAAGTTTGTTGGCTGCAATTTTAGCTGCAGATGACAAAGACCCCACATTTATAATCGGAGGATTAGTAAAATCAGTTAATACAAATGCTGGGTTGGGTATAAGCCCCTATTTAGTTGCTGAGGCGGATGAAAGCGATGCTTCTTTTCTGCATCTGCAACCCATGGTTACAATTTTAACAAATATTGATAGTGATCATATGGAAGCTTACGACTCAGACTTTAATAAGCTAAAACAAACTTTTTTAACATTTCTTCATAATTTGCCTTTTTATGGACTAGCTGTTTTATGTATTGATGATCCAGTAATTAAATCCATGCTACCTGATATCTCGAGACCCGTTTTGACATATGGTTTCTCAGAAGATGCAGACTACTGTATTAAGAACGTTACCATAAAGAAAGAAAAAAGTAGCTTTGATTTATTTAGACCTGGTGACAATAAGCCACTAACTATTGATATGAATATCCCAGGCATCCATAACATTTTGAATGCCACTGCAGCAATAACTGTAGCTATTGATGAAGGTGTTTCCGATAAGTCTATTAAAGAAGCACTAGGAAAATTTCAGGGTGTTGCAAGGCGTTTTGAAATTTATGGTGATTATCCGATTGGCAATGGATCAGCAATGCTAATTGACGATTATGGTCACCATCCAAGAGAACTAGCCGCTACTATTAAAGCAATTATGGATGGATGGCCGAATAGACGACTAGTTATGATATTCCAACCCCATCGATATAGTCGAACAAGAGATTTATTCGAAGATTTTGTACAAGTTTTATCAAGTTGTGATGCTCTCCTTTTATTAGAAGTATATTCCGCAGGAGAGGATGAAATCCTTGGAGCAGACAGTAGAACATTATGTCGAAGTATAAGGCAGAGAGGCTTAGTAGATCCTATTTATGTCAAAAATATTCAAGAAGTTAATGAGATTCTTAGAGATATTATCCAGGCAGACGATATTATTATTACTCAAGGGGCAGGAAGTGTGAGTAAACTTGTAAAAATTCTTGCAGATTCAAACTTATCACAGGACCTTTAGAAAAAATGATAACTAAGCAACAAGAAATCAAAAAATATGGTCGAGTTGGAGTTCTAACTGGAGGCATATCTGCTGAGAGAGAGATCTCATTACTGTCTGGAAAATGTGTGACTGATTCATTAGTAAGATCTGGTTTAGATGTCCTTTCTATAGATATAGATGAAAGATTTTTTGAGCAGCTGCCAAAATATGGATTAGATAGAGCATTAATTATGTTGCATGGTACTGGAGGGGAAGACGGAGTGCTTCAAGGTGCTCTAGAATTACATGATTTACCTTATACTGGAAGTGGCGTTTTAGCATCTGCAGCGGCTATGGATAAGCTCCATAGTAAAATTTTTTGGAAAGGATCCAACATTCGAACACCGGCGTTCTCGTTATTAGATAAAACAACTAATTGGAAGGAAACTCTAGAAAAACTTGGCGGCGAAATAATTGTTAAACCTGCACGAGAGGGTTCAAGTATAGGCATGAGCAGGGTCAATGATGTCAAATCTTTTAAGGAAGCATGGAAGAAAGCGTCAATGCTTGACAACAAAGTAATTGCTGAGCAGTGGATCGAGGGAGAAGAATATACAGTTGCTATATTAGATGAAAAAGCCCTCCCTCCTATTAAGCTTGAGACTAGCCATGAATTTTATGATTATTCTGCTAAATATCTCTCTGAAGAAACTATATACAGATACCCATGCGAGTTAAATGAAAAAAAAGAAAAAGAACTCATGAGGCTAGCAATACAGTCTTTCGAAAGTCTTGGATGTACCGGATGGGGTCGTGTTGATGTAATGACAAACTCACATGGTGATTTTTTTATTCTAGAGATCAACACGGTTCCAGGAATGACCGACCATAGTTTGGTGCCAATGGCAGCAGCAGCAGCAGGATATAATTTCGATGAGCTAGTACTTAAGATTTTAGATAGCTCAATGTAATTATCTGTTAATTATTAATAGGAAACACTGAAACGTGAAAACACATATGAATCGTATAGGAAATAGAGGCCTCAGATTGCAAGATCGTTATCACTTCCTGCGTGATCATCTTGATTGGTTTTTTAAGGGAGTAAAAATTCTTCCGATCATCATTGTGGGCATTGCTATGATATGGAGTGCTAAATATCTTTTTGTCAAATTCGATATACCTATTAATAATGTTTCAGTTATTGGCACTTTCAGCAATATTGAAAAAAAAGAAGTTGAAAAATTAATTATAACTACAGTCTCTGATTCGGAGATTCTAAGTTCAGACCTAATGAAAATAACTTCTCTTCTCGAGTCACACCCATGGATAGAGAGAGCCTTTGTTAGACGCAAGTGGCCAAGCGGTATAGAAGTTAAAGTAATTGAAGAGGTTCCAGTAGCAAGATGGGGAGATAAAAATTTTCTTAATAGCAAGGGTGAGATACTAGATCTGAATAACAGAAACTTATCTGGTTTGCCTTTACTAACAGGAGTGAAAGACTCCGAACGTTTAATCATGAATACCTATCGAGAGATTATTCTATTATTGCGGCCTGCAGGTTTGAAAATTACAGAATTGAGCTATAACAATCAGGGTGTTTGGAAATTAACCTTATCTAATGGTCTTGAGATTTTAATTGGCCGTGATCAGATAATTGAAAAAATACGTCGGTTTCTAATTATATGGATGGCGACCTTGAAAAGTAGCAGCACTGATATGGATGGAGTTGATATTAGGTATGACAATGGGATAGCTGTGAGATGGAAATAAATAATTTAAATGAGGTCAAAGATGGCTAATACAAACGAAGAGCAAATGATAGTTGGGTTAGATATTGGAACCTCAAAAGTCGCAGCTATTGTCGGAGTAGTGAGTCCAGAGGGAACTTTAGAAATAATAGGAGCAGGATTGCAACCATCTTCTGGGTTAAAAAAAGGTGTAGTTGTAAATATAGAGGCAACTGTTAATTCTATACAGCGTGCTATTGAGGAAGCAGAGTTAATGGGGGACTGTAATATACATTCGGTTTTTGTAGGTATTGCTGGGAGCCACATTCGAAGCTTAAATTCCCATGGTATAGTCGCGATTCGAGATCAAGAGGTTTTGCCTTTAGATATAGAGAGGGTAATAGATGCAGCAAGAGCTGTGGCTATTCCTGCTGATCAAGAAATTCTCCATGTTTTACCTCAAGAATATATCATTGATAATCAGGAGGGTGTCCATGAACCACTTGGTATGTCTGGTGTCCGCCTAGAATCGAAAGTTCATCTTGTTACCTGTGCAGCAAATGCTGCACAAAATATAAAAAAATGTATTCGTAGATGTAATTTGGAGGTTGACGATATTATTCTAGAGCAGCTCGCCTCAAGTTATGCTGTGTTGACTGAAGATGAAAAGCAGCTTGGTGTATGTTTGGTAGATATTGGTGGAGGCACTACTGATATAGCAATCTTTTCTGATGGTGCAATTCGACATACTGGTGTAATACCTATCGCAGGTGATCAGGTGACTAACGATATCGCTCATGCACTAAGAACACCTACAGCGCATGCTGAAGAAATAAAGATTAAATATGCATGTGCTTTGGCAAAATTAACAGCTGCTGAGGAAACTATTAAGGTCCCAAGTGTTGGGGATCGACCACCTCGAGATTTATCTCGGCAAGCCTTAGCTGAGGTTGTTGAACCAAGATATGAAGAATTATTCTCACTAGTTCAAGCAGAGCTACGTCGAAGTGGGTTCGAAAATCTTGTAGCGGCAGGGATGGTTCTTACTGGTGGAACATCAAAAATGGAGGGTGTGATTGAGCTTGCAGAAGAAATATTTCATATGCCAGTAAGAGTGGGGTCACCACAAAATACCAAGGGGCTATCTGAAATAGTTAATAACCCAATTTACTCAACAGGCGTAGGACTAGTTTTATACGGCGAACAGCAACTTTTAGAAGGTTCTGTTCCGGGCAAGGGATCAAAAAATGGTGGGAAAGGTTTTATGGGGACAGTAAAAAGCTGGTTTCAGGAAAGTTTATAGAAAATTTTATATTTAAGATTAAATAAGAGGTAAGAATTATGTTTCATATAATAGAAAATACAATAGATAGTGCAGAAATAAGAGTAGTAGGTGTTGGGGGTGGAGGTGGTAATGCCCTGAAGCATATGATTAAAAGTGGCGTAACCGGGGTCCAATTTATATCTGCAAATACCGACGCGCAAGCACTTCAAGACATCGATGCTACAACTTTACAAATTGGTAGCGGTCTCACAAAAGGATTAGGTGCAGGCGCTAATCCAGAAGTTGGTCGCCAAGCAGCATTAGAGGATCGTGAACGAATTTCTGAAGCGCTAGTTGGCGCTGATATGGTCTTTATTACTGCTGGTATGGGAGGTGGTACTGGAACCGGAGCTGCACCAATTGTTGCCGATATAGCTAAAGATTTAGGTATCCTTACAGTTGCTGTAGTTACGCGTCCTTTTGTTTGGGAGGGGAAAAAGAGGATGACTATCGCAGAAGAAGGATTGAAAGAACTTAAAGAAAAAGTCGACTCTCTTATAACAGTACCAAATGAGAAACTTCTTGAGGTTTTAGGTAGATCTGCAACTCTACTTAGTGCATTTAGTGCAGCAAATGATGTTCTTTTAGGTGCAGTTAAAGGAATTGCTGACTTAATGATAAGACCCGGTCTTATTAATATGGATTTTGCAGATGTTAAAGCAGTGATGTCTGAAATGGGGCAAGCTATGATGGGAACAGGTGAAGCATCAGGATTAGATAGAGCTATTGAGGCAGCTGAAAAAGCCATACAAAGTCCGTTACTTGAAGATATAAATTTGCAAGGAGCCAAAGGCATATTGATAAACATAACAGCTGGAGAGGACGTCACTCTGGGAGAATATAATGATATTTTGGAGAGGGCTAACGTTCTTAGTTCTGAGAACGCTACTGTGGTAGTTGGAACTGTTATTGACCCTTCCCTAGAAGATATCCTTAGAGTTACCGTAATTGCTACAGGTTTAAGTCTTGAAGATAAACCAATGTTTATCCCTGTTGAAGTAGATCAGCCAGAAAAAGGTATACAAAAAATCGAAACAAAAACTAGCTCAGGAGGCGAAATAAATTGGGCTGAAATTGAAAGACCCACTATACTTCGCAATGGAAACAAATTATCCGATGAAGATGCAGATCCAGATGCAGATAAAGACTTATCAGTCGATTCAGGAGATTATCTTGATATTCCAGCATTTTTGCGCTGTCAGGCCGATTAAGGTACTGTGTTATTTGAGTCTAGTATAACTTTGTTTTATGTTGGAAAGAATATCTTGGAAAATAAGAAAGATGATGAGACAGCGTACATTAAATAATATGATACAGGCCACCGGAATAGGACTTCATACTGGAGAAAAAGTTTTCCTCACACTCCATCCAGCTCCAGTGGATACAGGTATTATTTTTCGACGCTCTGACTTAAATCCACCAGTAGAAATAAATGCAATAGCAGAAAATGTTGGAGATACAATGCTCTCGACAACTTTGACTAAAGGCGAAGTTCGCGTGTCAACAGTCGAACATTTATTGTCAGCTATGGCTGGTTTGGGTATAGATAACGCTATCATTGATATTACGGCCCCAGAAGTACCTATAATGGATGGTAGTGCTAGTCCGTTTGTTTTTTTACTTCAGTCAGCAGGCATAAAAGAACAAGAGAAACCGAAGGAATTTATACGAATAAAAAGAGAGATAACAGTAGATGATGGAGATAAAAGTGCATCCTTCAAACCTTTTAATGGCTTTAAAGTAGGATTTTCTATCGATTTTGATCACCCAGCTTTTAGTAATCGAACTCTCCAAGCCTCAGTTGATTTCTCTACAACCTCCTTTGTAAAGGAGGTTAGTCGAGCACGTACATTTGGTTTTATGCATGAAATTGAGTATTTGAGATCCCAGGGACTAGTTCGTGGCGGGAGTATGGATAACGCTATTGTGGTCGATGAATTTCAGGTTTTGAACGAGGATGGACTTCGTTATGAGGACGAATTTGTTAAGCATAAAATTTTAGATGCAATTGGAGATTTATATTTATTAGGAAATAGCCTCATCGGTGAGTATGTTGGCCATAAGTCTGGACATGGGCTTAATAATGCGCTTTTGAGGAAATTGATTTCAGAAAAAGATGCTTGGGAGCTAGTTACCTTTGAAAATAATGAAGATGAGGTTCCAATTTCTTACACAAAACCTTTACTGACAGCATAAATGAGTCAAATATTAATAATTAAGCATGATGACTTGTAACAAAAGATGGTACATTTAAAAAAATCTACACTAAATCTAGACTAATTCATGGGAGCGTCTGTACTGTATACCCATGTAGTTTTAGCAATGTGGTTTTTATAGTTATGTACATATTTACTGTTCTAAATAGACTAATTATTTGATCAGATTCACTCTGGAACAACAATGAAATTTTTTGCAAAACTTTTTGGTAGTAAAAACGAGAGAGAAATTAAAAGAATACGAAAAATCGTAGACCGAATAAATTCTTTTGAAAATCAGGTTTCTTCATTGGAAGATGGGCTTCTGAGAAAAAAAACAGAAGAATTTCAGCTTAGGTTTAAAGATGGTGAGTCACTAGATCAGATTCTTCCAGAAGCTTTCGCTATTGTAAGGGAGTCAGCCAAGAGAACTTTGGGGCTGAGACATTTTGACGTTCAAATGATTGGAGGAGTTGTGCTCCATGAAGGTCGAATTGCAGAGATGAGGACTGGTGAAGGTAAAACACTCATGGCCACTTTGCCTGCATATCTTAATAGTCTTAGTGGGGAAGGAGTACACATAGTTACAGTCAATGATTACTTGGCTAACAGAGATGCAGAATGGATGGCACCTATATACGAATTACTGGGTATGAAAGTTGGAGTTATTTCGTCAGGTATGACTCCAGATGAAAAATTAATAGCCTATCGAGCAGATATTACATTTGGAACAAATAATGAATTTGGGTTTGATTACCTCCGTGATAATATGATTCTACGCACCGAGGACAAATTACAGCGAGGACTAAATTTCGCTGTTATCGATGAAGTTGATTCAATCCTTATAGATGAAGCGAGAACTCCCCTGATTATCTCTGGAGCTGCAGAAGATAGTTCATCCCTGTATATAAAAATCAATAAGTTAATTTCAACTTTATTACCATCTACGGAGGAAAAATCAGGTGATTTTACTATAGATGAAAAAATGCGACAGGTTGAACTCACAGAAGACGGCCATTGCAAAATAGAACTTATTTTAGAGAGTGAAGACTTACTTCAAAAGAATGATAGTCTTTATAATTCTATCAATTTATCACTTTTGCATCATATCCAATCAGCTCTCAAGGCCCATCATCTTTTTAGCAAAAATATTGAATATATTGTAAAAGACAGACAAGTTGTTTTAATTGATGAGCACACCGGTAGAACCATGCCTGGGAGAAGACTATCGGAGGGCCTTCATCAGGCGATAGAGGCAAAAGAAGGTGTTGATATCCAGAGTGAAAGTCAAACTATGGCATCCACTACTTTTCAAAACTACTTTCGTCTTTATGATAAATTGTCAGGTATGACGGGAACAGCCGATACTGAAGCATATGAATTTCACCAGATATATGGATTACCAGTAGTTGTTATACCAACAAATCTTCCAGTGGCTAGGGTAGATCTGAATGACTCGATTTATCTCACGACAGATGAAAAATATGATGCAGTAGTTGCCGATGTTAAATCATGTATTGCGAAAAATGCACCAGTATTGGTTGGTACAGCAACTATTGAGAGCTCAGAAGAGATGTCAGCAAGATTGGAAAAAGCAAAAATACCACACCAAGTTTTAAATGCAAAACACCATGAAAAAGAAGCACAAATAATTTCTCAGGCAGGAATACCTGGAACAGTTACTATTGCAACAAATATGGCTGGTCGCGGAACTGATATAGTTCTTGGTGGTAACTGGGAGGCTCTTATATCCGAGCAAAAAACCCCCAATGAAGACAAAATAAAACTTATAAAAGCTGAATGGAAAATTCGACATGATAAAGTGATTGAGGCTGGAGGCCTCCATATCTTATGTACGGAGCGCCATGAATCAAGACGAATTGATAACCAATTACGAGGCAGAGCAGGTAGACAAGGAGATCCTGGTTTATCACGTTTTTATCTGTCTATGGAAGATCCATTAATGAGATTATTTGCTTCAGATAGTGTAAAAAATATGATGCGCTCATTAGGGATGGAAAAAGGGGAGTCAATTGAACATCGAATGGTTACTGGTGCTATTGAAAAAGCTCAAAAGAAAGTTGAAGGTAGAAATTATGACATGCGTAAAAATTTACTAGAATATGACGATGTTGCAAACGATCAGAGACAAGTTATATACCAACAAAGAAACGAACTTTTAGAAGAAGACGATATTAGTGATATTATAGAAAAAATTAGAGAAGATGTAGTTGATACTTCAATTAGCCATTATCTGCCTCCTGAAAGTCTAATGGAGCAATGGGATGTCTTAGGATTAGAAAAACACTTTTTGGCAAATTATAATTTAGAAATAAAAGTTCAAGATTGGTTAAATAATGATGATCTTTTAAATGAAGAATCTATTCGATTAAAAATTCAAGAAATGTCAAAAGATGCATATGCAAAAAAAGTATCTTCGGTTGGTGAGGATATTCGCATGATTGAAAGACAGCTAATGCTCCAGGTTTTAGATACTTTATGGAAAGAGCATTTATCTCGGATGGATTATTTGCGACAGGGTATAAATCTTCGAGCTTACGCACAAAAAAATCCAAGACAAGAATATAAACGTGAATCTTTTGAGTTATTTCAGCAGATGTTGGAGAATATAAAATCGGAGACCATTCGCTTTTTGAGCAAGGCGGAAGTTCGGAGCCGTGATGAAATTGAGGAATTAGAGCGTATCAAGAGAGAAAGTCAGCAGAAACAGAACCTTAAAATGCAACATGACTCTGTTTCATCTATTAGCGCAGCTAAACCTAGAATTGATGCCACTCAAAAATCAACCTCAATAAAACCATTTATTAGACCAACCCAAAAGATTGGAAGAAATGACCCTTGCCCTTGTGGTAATGGAAAAAAATTCAAACAATGTTGTGGTAAATTAAAATAAAAAAGCAGTTTTTATTTTAATGTAATATTAAAGTTATTGTGAGAAATGTATGGCTGTTGGTAAAGATTTTTTTCCAAAAATGTATCCTGTACCTGGCTTTAGATTAGGTGTTTCAAGTGCAGGCATCAAAAAATCAGGAAAAAAAGATTTAGTTGTTATGGAGTTAGCTGAGGGAAGTACCATTGGTGGATCATTTACAAAAAACTTGTTTTGCGCAGCACCAGTTAAGCTTGCTAAAGAGCGGATCTATTCAAATAAAATTCGTTATTTAGTTACCAATACTGGTAATGCTAACGCTGGAACTGGGGATTTAGGTAGACAGCATGCAGAATCCATTTGTGAGTCTCTCGCAAAGTCTATGTCGGTAAACAAGGAAACAGTTTTACCTTTCTCTACTGGCGTTATTGGTGAATATCTGCCTATTGAAAAAATTATTTCAGCTCTACCATCAGCACTGTCTTCACTATCTGAAAATGGTTGGGATACAGCTGCAATGTCTATACTTACCACTGATACAAGGCCAAAAGGAGCTAGTGTTAAGTTAAAGCTGAGTGAGAAAAATACTATTATTACAGGTATAGCAAAAGGTTCTGGGATGATAAGGCCAGATATGGCTACTATGTTAACTTATATTGCTACAGATATTGCAATTGACCAAGAATTAATTAAAGAGATTATCAGAAACGCAGTAGATTGCTCCTTTAATCGAATTACTGTCGATGGAGATATGTCTACCAATGACTCGGCAATTTTGGTTGCAACAGGATTGTCTGGAGTAGATTTTTCTGAATTATCTTTAGATGACCAGAAAATATTTATAGACAATCTAAAGGATATTTTCTTATCTCTAGCTTGTCAGGTCGTTCAAGATGGAGAAGGGGCAACTAAGTTCGTTACAGTGAGAGTATCTTCTGGAAAGACAGCATCGGAATGCTTACGGGTAGGTTACTCGATAGCTGAATCATCATTGGTAAAGACTGCTCTTTTTGCTTCCGATCCAAATTGGGGAAGAATTCTCTCAGCAATTGGCATGTCAGGAGTATCAGATCTAGACATTAAAAAAATACAGATTTATCTTGACGATGTTCTTATTGCTGAGAACGGAGGAAGGGCTTCTAGCTATATGGAAAATTTTGGTCAAGAGATTATGGATAAGGAATCTTTATCTATTAATATCAATCTAAATCGAGGGGATTCTTCAGAAATAATTTACACTACAGATCTGTCGCATGACTATATAAAAATAAATTCAGAATATCGAAGTTGATGAACAGGGTGCATGTTGTTGTAGGATTAATTGTAAGGTCCAATCATAAGATTTTAATCTCTAAAAGAAAGAAACATTTATTTCAGGGATGCTTATGGGAGTTTCCTGGTGGTAAAGTAGAAGTGGGTGAGTTACCTGTTGACGCATTAAGAAGAGAGCTTGAGGAGGAATTAGCCATTTCTGTTATTGATCCAACTCCATTTATGAAATTTGATTTTGATTACTCTGAAAAACAGATATTTATGGATGTGTGGATGATAAAAAATTTTTCTGGTGATGCTATAGGTAATGAGGGTCAAGATATTGCTTGGGTTCCAATAGATGAATTAATTTCTTACAAATTTCCGGCGGCAAACGACCGTATTCTAGAAAACATAAAAATATTATAAATCGTGATATTGACTATCTTTATTCTCCTCTTTTTCCGAGTTACCAAGATTTGTATTATTTTCTTTATCTGGAATTTTAAAGCCTTCCGTGGCCCATTCACCAAAATCAATCTGCTTGCAACGAATAGAGCAGAACGGCCTATGGAGCGAGCTTTTACTCCAAGTGACACCCTTCCTACAGGTAGGGCAAAAGACTTCGGCTATATCTTTCATGCTGTCTGATTTTTTGATAAATCTCTCCATTTTTGCATTCTATAAAAAAGGTAAAAATTTATAGCTCCTCTGCTAAAGTAAGGTAGTTTTTGTGTAAACACTCTATCTTAAGCTTAAATTTTTCAATGCTATCAGTATTTTCGATAACATCATTAGCGAGTTTCAATTTTTGCATTCTTGGCATTTGTGATGTCATTATAGCTTCAATAGCATCCGCAGATATTCTATCTCGCTTTCGAACACGAAGAATTTGCACTTCTTTTGAGACATCTATTACTAAAATTCTGTCCGTTAGCTTATATTGATCGGTTTCTAACAACAGTGGTGACTCTAGTATTACGTATTCACTTAAACTACACTCTAGGGATTTTAAAACTTGATCTTTAATTAGTGGGTGCAAAAGTTCTTCCAGCCACATCTTTTTTTTTGAAGAGTTAAAGATTTCATGTCGTATATATAATCTATTTAAAGAGCCATCTCCAAGTAAACTTTTCTTACCAAAATATCCGGAAATTTTAAGGTGAAGATCTAAATCTGTCTCCACTAAATTTTTTGATATCAAATCAACATTAATTACCTCGATACCCAATGCTTCAAAATATTTTCCGGCAGTGCTTTTACCACTACCAATACCACCAGTGAGTCCGACAATAAATGTCATTATAGAAGCCTCATAGAAAAATCTATCGCTTGGCAATTTTTAGTTAGGCTTCCAGAGGATAAATAGTCCACATCCATAATTAATTGGTTAGATAGGTTATTTTTATCTATGTTTCCGGATATTTCTATTTTAGTATCCCCTGTGTTCATTGCTATTGCTCGTTGTATCATTTTTTTATCAAAATTGTCCAGCATGACTATATCAACCTGAGCATCTAGTGCTTCAGTGAGCTCTAATAAACTTTCTACTTCTACTTCAATTGGTTTATCAGGAGAAATTTCTTTAGCTTTAAGAATAGCGGACTTGATGCCACCACATGCAGTAATGTGATTCTCCTTAATAAGAAATGCATCATACAGCCCGAGTCGATGATTTTTACATCCTCCAGTAAATACAGCATATTTTTGAGCTAACCGCAGTCCTGGAATTGTTTTTCGAGTGTCTAGAATCTCAACTCCACTTTCAGAGGCTAATATGGCGTATTCTCTGGCTGTTGTAGCTGTGCCAGATAAGGTTTGAAGAAAATTGAGTGCGACTCTTTCTCCTGTTAAAAGGCTTCGAGCCGGACCGTTAAGCGTACATATATGCTGATCTGGTTCTAATCTTGCACCATCCTGAACTAGCCATTTTACTGCAACACGTTGATCTAGTTGATTAAATACTTCATCAAACCAAGCCTGACCACAAAGGATCGCTTTTTCTCTAGTAACAACGAGTGCATCAGATACTACATTCTTTGGAATAAGTTGGGCTGTAATGTCGCCATCACCAATATCTTCTGATAAAGATCTGGCAACATTGATTTCAATATCTTTTATCAATTTTTTATCGATTAACATAATAAATGACCTCATTTACTCCTATAATTAGTATAACAGTGCCACTCATTTGTAAAAACTCCTTAAAATTCTTATTGGCATTAGCCTATCACCTGATTTATATTAAATCATGAGGTTGATATTTTATTGGCCGCAGACTGTAGACGCAATAAATTCTATAGTAATCTGATCCTTGGAAATTTTTCATGATTCATTCAAACGGTTGGTATAGTCTAGCTCGTAGTGAGCTATCACCAAATCAGGATAACCGTCCAGATATAAAAAACATATCGCTTTTGGTTATCCATAGTATAAGTTTGCCGCCAGATAATTTTGATAATGGATATATTTGTGATTTTTTTAAGAACAAGCTGGATATAAGTCTTGATCCGTACTTTAAAAAAATTGCAAATCTAAAAGTATCTGCACACCTTTTAATTGACCGTGAAGGTGGGGTCATACAGTTCGTTAGTTTCAATGACAGGGCTTGGCATGCTGGAGTATCAAGCTACAAAGGTTTGACGAACTGCAATGATTTCTCTATTGGCATTGAGTTGGTTGGAAGTGATACGACACCGTATACTAATGCACAGTATGAGAGTCTTATTAAGGTAACCCAAGAAATAATAAAGCGATACCCGCTAATTGACAAAAATCGTATCTTGGGGCATTCAGATATAGCTTCTAGTCGAAAAACAGATCCAGGACCGTATTTTGATTGGGAGCGCTATACTTTAAACTTCGATGATAAAAATTAAATATTTGCATTAATCGTTATCCCAACGGAAAAAGACACCTGCAAGACCTATAAAGAAAAAAGTCATAATACCTAAAATAATTAATTGAAAACTTATATCGTTAAAGCTCGCACCCTCGAGCATGACCGCCCTAGATGCTGATACTAAATGTGTTAATGGAAGGAACTGTGAAAAACTTTGTAACCACTCGGGTGCGCTATCTAGAGAGAACCATAATTCTGAAAGAAGAAGCATTGGAAAACTTATAAGGTTGAGAAGACCATTTGCTAGATCCTCGCTAGAAGTCCTCGCAGCCATTAATAGTGACATGCCTATAATGGAAAGGTTTCCAAATGCTGCGACTAAAAGCAAAAGTAGGTAACTACCAGTCATCATGAAGTCAATGAAGAGATTACATCCAAAAAATACAATTGTGGTTACAGCAATCATTATACATAGCCTCGAAAGGGCTTGTGATCCTAAAAATTTCCACGCACTTAATGGCGTAACTTTCAATCTTTTAAGTACCCCATTTTTCCTATAGCGAACTATAATATAGCCAATTCCCCACAAACCGCTGAACATTATGTTCATAGCCAAAATACCTGGTATAACCCAGTCTATATAGCGTATTTTTTGACCTACTACCTCCTGTCTTGTCCAAACAATTTGAGAATTAGTCAATTTAGATTTAGCCAATAGCATTGTTTCTAAGAGGAGGCCCTTCTCAGATTCAGGATTTATCCAATAACGAGGGTTTTTTTTTGTATCCAAAAATATATCTAATTCATGAAGCCTAATTTTCTTCATAATAACTTCAATATTTTCGTATTCTACTAAATCAATTGTCGACTCAGAAGAAAGTAAATTTACAAGCACGTCTGAATTAGATTGAGGATAAAGAACTCCGATTTGGAATATCTTTTGATTTTCAGAAGAAAAAACCAAAGCTAATATGATGACAATTAAAGGGGTAGCTATAAAAGACCAGAATAATGATCCTTTATCTCTGTAGTATTCTCTATTTCTAGCCATCCACAACGCAAAAATTTCTTTCAATTTTTTCACTCCCTCAGATGGTGGCCTGTTAACTTCAAGAATAGATCGTCAAGAGAAGGCTTCCTTACTTGAAGTGATTGCAAGGTAATGCCCAGAAATGCCAACTCTGACAGGGTTTTTTCAATATTATTAGTAGCAATTGCAACACAATCTTCTCGTACCTCAATAGAACTGGAAATCTTATCAATATATATTGAGTTTTCAGTTATATTAAAATCCTCGTGATTAATACAGACATAACTATGCCCAAAGTTTTTTTCTAGTAGCTTAGTTGGAGAGCCATCCTCTATTATTTTCCCCTTATCCATTATCACTAATTGGTCGCATAGTAACTCGGCTTCTTCCATATAGTGAGTAGTGAGTAAGATGGTTTTACCATTTTTCTTTATATTTCGAATAAGTGACCAGAAATTTCTTCTAGCTTGGGGATCTAACCCTGTAGTTGGTTCATCTAAAAAGAGAATTTCTGGATCATTTACTAAAGCAATAGCTAAAAGCAGTCTTTGACGCTGCCCACCAGACAATTTTGTTGCGTAAGTCCCTAAAAATTCATCAAGTTGACATATTTCAATTAACTCATCGATGGATTTTGTATGACGATAGAGCTTTGAGAACAGTTTTAGAACTTCATAAGTTTTAAGATAATCCATTAAGGCTGTTGTTTGAAATTGAATCCCCATTTCTGATGAAAAATTACTATTTCGTTCTTTACCTTTGTATAAAATTTTTCCAGTTGTGGGTTTTTTTATACCCTCAATAATTTCAATAGTCGTAGTTTTTCCTGCCCCATTGGGGCCTAATAAACCAAAACATGAACCTTTGGGTATACTGAAAGAAACATCATCAACTGCCTTCAAGGAGCGGAACGATTTTGTTAAATTAAAGACTTCTAAGATCGCTTTCATATATCAATTAAGTGTATAGCATCATTAGCTGAATCTGTTAGGGTATAAATCTTTTTGGTCACTTTTTTGACATTATAACCTGAGAGCGATCACTACTATATGAAAATAAGCATTATTAAGAGGAATAATTAAATGAAATTCCAGGAAGGAACTGGAAGTTGGGGCGAAGCAGTTAAAATATATCGTCAACCAGAAGTGATACGAATGTTATTTCTAGGGTTTTCAGCTGGATTGCCGCTCTTGCTAGTTTTTAGCACATTAACAGCGTGGCTGACTGATCTAGATATCAGTAGAACTAGTATTGGTTTTTTTGGTTGGGTTGGAATGACTTACTCTATAAAGTTTTTTTGGGCACCGGTCGTCGATCAAATAAAAATACCATGGCTCACCTCAAAAATTGGACAGCGTAGAAGTTGGATTTTGCTTGGCCAAATAGGAATCATATTAGGATTAATCGCTATGGTCCTTATGGATCCTAGAGTATCTTTATTTAATTTCGCTATTTGTGCAGTTTTAGTTGCCTTTTCTTCCTCTACTCAGGATATCGCCATCGATGCGCTTCGAATTGAATCAGCAACAAATGAAATGCAGGGAGCCCTAGCTGCTGGCTATCAGTTTGGATATAGGGTTGGAATGTTAATAGCAGGTGCCGGCGCTCTTTATATGGCTGACTTATACAGCTGGAATATAGCATATTATTTCATGGCAACTTTGATGTTAATTGGGGTATCTACTGTTTTACTGATACCAGAGCCGAACCACATCCAAGACAAGCGATCTTCATACTTAAATGATAAAAAAATATCCTTGATTAGTCGTTTGATCTATTGGTTGCAACAGGCTTTTATGGCCCCATTTGTTGAGTTTTTTAAAAGAAATGGTTCCCATGCATTGATAATCTTAGTATTTATATCTGTCTTTCGACTTAGCGATATTACAATGGGTATTATGGCTAACCCATTTTATTTAGATTTGGGTTTCACCAAGTCTGAAATTGCAGGAGTAAGCAAGATCTTTGGTTTTTTCATGACACTCCTAGGTGCATTTTTAGGAGGCTTATGTGTTCTTCGTTATGGTATTCATAGGCCTTTAATTTTTGCTGCGATACTAACTGCCATAACAAATCTTTTGTTCATATACTTGTCTAATTTAGGCAACAATATGGGTGGTTTAATATTAGCAATAAGCGGGGATAATATCAGCGGTGGTTTTTCAGGAGGGGTGTTCATTGCTTATCTATCGAGTTTGACGAATCGAACCTTCACTGCCACACAGTATGCACTCTTTACGTCATTGATGACTTTACCAGGAAAATTTTTTAGTGGATTTTCCGGTATGCTAGTTGATGCTGCTGGTTACCAAGTATTTTTCTTTTATGCTGCACTGATGGGTATGCCTGCGATATTGCTCTCCTGGGTAGTCTGGAAAAAACATGTGGCTGCAACACAAAATCTATAGGGGATATTTTTTGCGATACCTTTTCTTATTTTTTATTTTAATTCCTTTCGTAGAAATATTTCTATTAATTGCTGTCAGTCATGAGGTTGGACTGTTTATCACGCTGAACCTTCTTTTATTCACAGCAATAGTGGGTATTTTCTTCCTAAGAAAGCAGGGGCTAAGGACACTTTTTCGAGCACGAGAAAAAATTTATATAGGAGAAATTCCTGCCAAAGAAATGATAGAAGCTATAATAATTTCATCCAGCGGGGTTTTTTTAATCATACCTGGATTCATTACTGACTTTATAGGCTTTGTCGGTTTAGTCCCTATACTTAGAACATATTTTTTAACTAGCTATACATCAAAGTTATTTGTTGCAACCGATGAAAAAAACTTTTCCCAAACACACTCTGGTAATTTTAGTGAAAATAACCCAAATAAGAATGAAGAATGCATAGATGCTGAATATTGGGAAGAAGAACGTGATAAATAAATTCCCACCCCCCCTTGAAATGAGTGTAAGCTGACACCATATATATAATGCCATGAGTATAACTTGGTTTTAACACCCTTTAATAATTTTTTCTGTGATATTTTTTATATTTCAGGATCTCAAATAATTTAGTGGAGAAAGATAATGAAAATTCGCCCCCTACACGACCGCATTGTTGTTCGTCGAAAGGAAGAGGAAGAGAAAACTGCAGGTGGTATCTTATTGCCTGGATCTGCAAAAGAAAAACCAAATGAAGGAACTGTAATCGCAATAGGGTCTGGGAAGATCTTAGATAATGGTGAGATACGCCCAGTGGATGTAAAACTCGGTGATGTTGTAGTTTTTGGAAAGTACGCTGGTAGCGATACCATCGAAATTGATGGAGAAGAACTAATAATCCTCGGTGAAACCGATATTAAGGCAGTTATATTAACTTAGTTCAATATTACACAGTTGTGAATATAGACTTAAGACCCAATAAATTTTTAGAAAGGAAAAATTATCATGTCAGATAAAGAAGTTAAATTTGGAGATAGTGCACGCAACCCAATGCTAAAAGGGGTAAATGTACTTGCTGATGCAGTAAAGGTAACACTGGGACCAAGAGGTCGTAATGTAGTTATAGAAAAATCATATGGGGCCCCCACAGTAACTAAGGACGGAGTTTCTGTTGCAAAAGAAATTGATCTAAAAGATAAATTTGAAAATATGGGTGCACAGATGGTTAAAGAGGTTGCATCTAAGGCTTCCGATGAAGCCGGAGATGGAACAACAACCGCTACAGTTCTAGCACAATCAATCGTAAATGAAGGATTAAAATCTGTAGCAGCGGGCATGAACCCGATGGATTTAAAGCGTGGTATAGACAAGGCTGTCTCTTCAGCTGTCGAAAAAATTGCTGCAATGGCTAAACCTTGTGTCGATAACAAAGCTATTGCTCAAGTAGGTACAATATCAGCTAATAGTGATACACATGTTGGAGATATCATTGCTCAAGCAATGGAAAAAGTTGGAAAAGAGGGTGTTATTACTGTTGAAGATGGCAGCGGGCTTGAAAATGAGCTAGACATTGTAGAAGGCATGCAGTTTGATAGAGGCTACTTATCACCTTACTTTATAAACAATCAGGAAAGTATGGGTGTTGAGCACGAAACTCCCTATATATTGCTATATGATAAAAAGATTTCAAATATCCGAGATTTATTACCTTTACTCGAAAGCGTTGCAAAAGCCGGTCGTCCGCTAATGATTATCGCAGAAGACGTAGATGGAGAAGCGCTTGCTACACTTGTTGTGAACAACCTGCGTGGAATAGTAAAGGTTGCTGCATGTAAGGCCCCGGGCTTTGGTGATCGTCGTAAAGCTATGCTTGAGGATATAGCTATCCTTACAGGTGGAACTGTAATTTCTGAAGAAGTTGGTATGGAGCTTGAAGCAGTAACATTGGAGCATTTAGGTACAGCTAAACGTATTAGTATGACTAAAGAAAATACAACTGTTGTAGATGGTGCAGGTGATAAGAAAAGTATCGCTGAAAGAGTTAAACAGATACGCGCACAAATTGAAGATACCTCTTCTGATTATGATCGTGAAAAATTACAAGAACGAGTTGCGAAATTAGCTGGTGGTGTTGCTGTAATAAAAGTTGGTGCTGCAACTGAAGTCGAAATGAAAGAAAAGAAAGCTCGCGTTGACGATGCTTTACATGCTACTCGTGCAGCTGTTGAAGAGGGTGTAGTTCCAGGCGGCGGTGTCGCATTGATTCGAGCTCTTCAGGAAATAGAGGGTTTAACTGGCGATAATGAAGACCAGAATGTAGGAATTAGATTAGCTCAACGAGCTATGGAGGCACCTTTGAGACAAATTGTATCGAATGCCGGTGGCGAAGGCTCGGTTGTGGTAGATAAAGTTAAAGCTGGCAAAGGTAACTTTGGTTATAACGCAGGAATAGGAGAATATGGCGATATGATAGCTATGGGAATCTTAGACCCTGCGAAAGTAACTAGAAGTGCATTGCAAGCAGCCTCTTCGATAGCAGGATTGATGTTGACCACTGAAGCTATGGTGGCAGACGCTCCAGCAGATGAAGGAGCTGCCTCTGCTGGTGGAATGCCAGATATGGGAGGCATGGGAGGCATGGGAGGTATGGGAGGTATGGGAGGTATGATGTAAACTTACCTAGCTCCAAAGGTAACGAAAAACCCGTATTTTTACGGGTTTTTTTTGTCAATTTAAAAGATACTCAAAATTTTAAATATTATTTACGTGATCAAACAATTTTAATGTAAATAATTATCATTATCATTAATAGTTATGTGGGTACTTATTATTATAAATAATATTTATAATAGGTTTCACGTAGTGTAGAATAAATAACTATTGGACTATTAACTTAATATTTTAGGTGTAAGTATGGAATTTTTTAATTTTCTTGTTCGCTGGAGTCATCTGCTAGTTGGAATTGTATGGATTGGTATGCTCTATTATTTTAACTTTGTGCAAGGTGGATATTTTAAGCAGGCAACTCCTGAAGGACTTGCAGACGCTAAACAAAAACTAGCGCCAAGCGCTCTCTGGTGGTTTCGTTGGGGAGCTATGCTAACCTTCATCTCGGGTGTAATACTACTTGGAGGTCTTTCACACAACCATCAATTCAATAATTCGATTATCATTGGTTCAACGATGGGAACCCTAATGTTCCTCAACGTTTGGCTCGTAATATGGCCTGCCCAACAAATAGCATTGGGTATGAAAGAAGGAGACGCTGCAGCAAATGGAGCTAAAGCACTCTTAGCATCAAGAACAAACGTTTTATTTTCAGCCCCTATGGCCTTTGGTATGTTAGCTAGTGGACATGGAGCACAGTGGGGTGGAAGTGGCTATGGGTCACCTATTGGAGGTTTAGATCTTATGATCTGCTTAGCTATTATTGTGGCACTTGAAATCAATGCTCTTGTTGGAAAACAAGGACCAATGGCCTCTGTCAAAGGTGTGATACACGGCAGTTTGACCCTAACAGCAGTGCTATTTGGAATACTTTATTATATTTAAAGATTATAAAATTTTTAAAGTGAAAAAAGCCCATGTTGAGGGCTTTTTTTTTGGAATTATTTTATAAAGTTGCTCTCAATCATCGAGTTTACCACCCCTTGTAAGAGAATACTTATTGACCATATTTTATACCTATGGCGTATAATGTCTTTATAGAATTTATTTTCCTTGGGAGTTCGCAAACAATGGTAAATGATGACAACAATAAAACTGATTCAATTGTGCCTGAAAGTGACGATAGGATTGGAAGGGGTGGGGTGTATATAAATCGACCAATATCTCGTGATCTTAGCTCTTCGAATCAAGACAATCTTACCCCTGAAGACGGCATTAGTTGGCATAAAATATCTAACCCATTTTTGATAATAACTGTTGTTGGGCTAATCTACTTAGTGTTTGTTCAGGATGCCGAGTTGAGTAAACTTCAGGAACGTTTTGATGTGCTCGAAACTAATGTTATTACGACAGATATAAATTCAAACCTTAAAGAACAAGACTTAAAGTTAGACAAACATTGGTCTGAGATAAAGAAATTATGGGGAATAGCTTACGATAGAAATAGCAAGAGTATAAAGAAAATTAAAACTACTTTGGAGTACCAAAAACAAGATCTTGCGAGTATTAGTAAAAAAATGGAAAAGTCGAATAAATCCATGAACTCACTAGTGAATTCTTCATTAGCTACTAAGTTAGAGGTAAATGATCTAGTTGCTAAATATGGAAGTAAACCATCAAAGGACGTAGAGATTCGAATATTAGAAAACGAGAAAGCAATTGAAGCGATTGACGCTCATCGATTGGTTATCAATCGAGACATACAGCAATTAAAATCTCAGCTCAATATTAAACCAGATTAGCCTTTAAGGTTAATAAAAATTACTTTGGTTTTGTCATTTCTTCGGGTCTTACCTTTTCGTCAAATTCATTAGATGTGAGAAGTTTAAGAGCAATCGCAGCTTCCTTTAATGTTGTATTCTCATCAAACGCTTTCTTGGCTACTTTTGCAGCATTATCATAACCTATGTATGGATTTAGAGCTGTGACTAGCATCAAAGAATTATTTAGATGCTCATTAATTTTAGATTTATTGGCTATAATTCCTACAACGCAATGAGCATTAAAGGATCGGCATGAATCGCCAAGAAGTCTTATTGATTGTAGAAGGTTATAGATCATCACAGGCTTAAAAACGTTTAATTCAAAGTTTCCAGACGACCCTCCAACAGCTATGGCAGCATCATTACCAATAACTTGTGCAGCAACCATTGTCATTGCTTCAGATTGAGTAGGATTTACTTTTCCTGGCATGATTGAGCTACCAGGTTCGTTTGCGGGTAAGGTTAGCTCTCCTATACCACATCGGGGACCAGAGCCAAGCCATCTGATGTCATTAGCTATCTTCATTAATGAACAAGCTAGTGTTTTCATTACACCGCTAGCTTCTACAACAGCATCGTGAGCAGCGAGCGACTCAAATTTATTTGGTGCTGTAATAAATTCTCTATTCGTTAGAAGTGCAATTTGCTTAGCAACTTTTACTGCAAAATCTGGATGAGAATTTAGACCAGTTCCAACTGCGGTACCTCCGAGTGCAATTTGACTGAGACTAGGTAAGCAGTTTTTTACTCGTCGTATTCCATTTGTAAGTTGCTGCACATAACCACTAAACTCCTGTTCAAGAGTGAGTGGTGTGGCATCCATTAAATGAGTCCGGCCGATTTTAGTGATCCCTTGAAATTCAGCACATTTCTTTAAGAGCACATCGCGTAGACTTGCTAATTCAGGCAGTAGATGGCTATATATTTGTTCAACTGCTGCAATATGCATCGCCGTAGGAAAGGTGTCATTAGAAGATTGTCCCATGTTTACGTGGTCATTAGGATGTATTGGTGTTTTAGAACCCAGCTTGCCGCCTGATATCTCAATAGCTCTATTAGCAATAACCTCATTAGTATTCATATTTGATTGAGTTCCACTGCCTGTTTGCCAGACTCGAAGCGGAAAGTGATCATCGAGATTACCATCTATAACCTCATTAGCAGATTGGACAATAAGGTTCTTTTTTTCTTTCTCTAGTAATCCTAGATCAGCATTAACAATTGCCGAAGCTTTTTTTAAGATACCCATACCCCTTATAATTTCCCGAGGCATAGTTTCTATACCGATATCAAAGTAAATGAGAGATCGAGCTGTTTGAGCACCATAATAACGGTCAACTGGAACTTCAATTTCACCCATACTGTCAGTTTCGATTCGCTTCATCATCAAAATTCCCTCCGAAAATTTTAAATTAAAAAACACATAATAATAGGCTCTATAAATAGAAAAAGTCTAAGAGTGTCGAGCCACTTGATTTAACTGTTTTCTGGTTAATTAAAAAAACATATCTTAATGCTTCAATTACAGAAATCCAATCACTTTGAGGGAATTGCGATTATTAGTTTTGTCATTTTTATGTTATTAATTCTATATTAGGTATCATAAATAGTATAAATATGGAGTTAACTGAAGAATGACTAACAGCCTTTATTGGTATGACTACGAAACTTTCGGATTAAACCCAAGCCGTGATTATATCTCACAATTCGCCGGCATAAGAACTAACGAAAATTTAGAAATAGTAGGCGAACCTTTAGTTATGTACTGCCACCCACCATCTCATCGACTTCCTTCTCCTGAATCTTGTATAGTTACAGGTATTACCCCGCAAATTTGTTTAGAGCAAGGTATCCCAGAGAGGGAGTTCATTGATAAGATACACCGAGAACTATCTTATCCGGAAACTTGTGGTGTTGGTTATAACAGTATTGGATTTGACGATGAATTCACCCGCTACTGCTTGTATCGTAATTTTTACGACCCCTACGCACGAGAGCATCAAAATGGGAATTCTAGATGGGATATCTTAAATTTACTTCGCCTAACTTGGGCACTTAGACCAGATGGTATAAATTGGCCAGTGAAAGATGATGGTTCTCCTTGTTTCAAATTAACTAGTTTGACTGAGGCAAATGGAATCGCTCATGAGTCTGCTCACGATGCTCTTTCTGACGTAATCGCTACTATTAACGTAGCTAAGTTAGTTATGTCTAAACAGCCGAAATTATATGATTATGTTTACAAGCATCGACTAAAAAAAGAAGTGAAGACCTCTATAGATGTTAATAAAAAAAGACCCTTTTTTCACGTTTCTGGTAAGCTTGGCAAAAAAAATTGTTATTCATCTTTAATGATGCCAATAACTATTCATCCAAGAAATAATAATTCTATTATTTGTTTCAATTTAATGGGTGACCCTCAGCCACTGATAGATTTTTCAGCTGAAGAGCTATATGAGCATTTATTCATTCATAAATCTCATAAACAAAAATTATCACTTCATACAATAGAAATAAACAAATGTCCTATTATCCTGACACCTACTTTGATAGATGATGTTGCTTCAAATCGATTAAATATTTCCCTAGAAAAATGTGAAAAGAACCAGCACGAACTTTTAAAGTATGACTTATCTGAAAAGTTAAAAAAAGCTTACTCTATGAAACAATTTGTAGAAAGTAAATATCTTGACAGATCTAGTCATGTAGGTTTTATTGAAGCCAAAAGTGATCAAAAATTACTTCAGCAAATAAGAAATTCTTCATCCACAGAATTAGCTGACGGTAGTATCAATATACAAGATAAACGTTACAAGGCATTATTGTTCATTTATAGAGTTATAAATTATCCTAATTCTCTCACCGAAATCGAGAAGGAAGCTTGGAGAAATATGCGTAACGAAAGGCTAAATAGCGAGATGGAGGATAATCTTTCTTTGAAAGATTATTTTTTCAAAATAGATGAGCAATTATTATCAAAGGATTGCTCAGAAAGAGATCGTAATATATTGTTATCTCTTAAGACATGGGGCCATGAAATTCTTGATTAGACTTTCATTTAACAAGTTGCTGGTTCGCGCATAGTAAAGTCGCTAAAATAGTTAAAACTAAATTTTTAGCTTTGGGGTAAAAGTGAAACTTAAAGGTCAAAGTGTTCTTTCCATAAGCCAGTTTGAAAGAGCTGATATTGATAATATTTTTCGTGTCGCTGACGATATGGAGCCCTATGCCCAAAGGCAAAAAAGAACACGAGTTCTAGAAGGGGCCATTCTTGGGAATATGTTTTTTGAGGCAAGCACTCGAACTCGCATAAGTTTTGGCAGTGCATTTAATCTTTTAGGTGGGGATGTGCGAGAGACGGTAGGACTAGAACTTTCAGCTCTAGCTAAAGGAGAATCTTTACATGATACAGCTAGAGTGCTGTCTGGTTTCAGCGATATTATATGTATGCGACATCCTAAATCCGGATCAGTTGCTGAGTTTGCTAAGAGCAGTCGAGTTCCAGTAATCAATGGTGGTGATGGTAGTAATGAGCATCCTAGTCAAGCTTTATTAGATCTATACACTATAGAGAAGGAGCTTAGAGCTTCAGGCAGAAAAATTGATGGACTTCGTATTGCTATGGTTGGAGATCTAAAGCATGGGAGAACAGTTCATTCGCTTAGCAAATTATTAATGCTCTATAAAAATATTTCTGTTCAGCTCGTTTCACCAAAAGACCTATCCATGCCAAAAGATATCGTAGAAGAGATGAAAAGTAATGGAGTATCAGTTATCGAGTCAGAAAAAATTGAATCGAGTATATCTCATGTAGACATCGTTTATTCTACTAGAATTCAAGAAGAGAGATTTACTAGCAAAGATGAAGCTGATGTATATCGTGGGAAGTTTAGGTTAAACCAAGCTGTCTACACCGCTCACTGTGAGCCTAATACAGTAATTATGCATCCGATGCCTAGGGATTCAAGAAAAGAAGCTAACGAGCTAGACAAAGATCTAGATGATAATCCAAATTTGGCTATTTTTCGCCAGACAGATAATGGTTTGCTTGTCCGCATGGCTTTATTTGCGATGACTTTAGATGTTGTACATTTAGTAAAGAAAAGCTCTTCAGATGTGCCGTGGCACAACCACCGCTAGCTTATAAAAAAAATACTACCTATATAAATAGAAAAGCCATTTTGATTATGAATGAATTTGACGATATTAGACCTTATTTCGACAGTGAGGTGAGTGCTGTTTTAGCTAGACTTTCTAATAATTCAGAATTTATAGATACATTGTTGTCTATTAAGTACCCGAGATTACATCGCTGGCTGCCTTGGCTAGTTAGACCCATCATTTCTTATACGTTGCGATTAGCATTTTTAAAAATCAAAAAGGTAAGCGATCTTCATAAGGCTATGAGAGTAAGTTTTGGAAAACTACTGATAGAGACTGATAGTTTTTTGACCATTAGTGGCCTTGAAAAATTAGAACGAAAAACACCTTATCTTTATATAAGCAATCACAGGGATATAGCGATGGATCCAGCTTTCTTAAATGTAGCCTTGATCGACGACGGCAGGGATACGGTAAGAATAGCTATAGGCGATAATCTACTTAAAAAAGAATTTGTGTCTGATTTGGCTCGCGTTAATAAAAGTTTCGTTGTTAAGAGATCTGTACAAGGGCGAAGAGAAAAACTTACAGCTTTAACTAAATTGTCTCGTTATATTCGATATTCTTTGATTGAGGATAAGTCTTCAGTTTGGATAGCACAACGTGAGGGACGAGCAAAGAATGGTCTAGACAGAACGGAACCAGCTCTACTTAAAATGTTAAACCTAAGCAAAGAAAAATCTCAAACCTTTGGAACTGCCTTGAGCGAGCTAAATATTGTGCCAGTATCTATTTCATATGAATTTGATCCCCTTGATATTGATAAGAGTATGGAGCTAGCTGAAAAATATAAAACAGGATCTTATGAAAAAAATGAGGATGAAGATTTCTTTAGTATATATAAAGGCATCGTTGGGCGAAAAGGCGAAGTACATATAGCTTTCGGGGACCCCCTGAAAATAGACTTCATGTCCGCTGATGAGGCTGCACTCTCTATTGACCAACAAATTATCAGAAACTATAAACCACATGCGACCAACCTGTTGGCTTACCATAAGCTACATAAATCTAATGATATAACTAAGGAGATGGCAGCTAAACTTCAGTGTGATTGGACCAAAATAACCGATGAATTTAATAAAAGAATAGAAGCCCTTGATCCTGTATGCCAAAAAATTATCCTTGAGATGTATGCTAATCCAATATTACAAAATATTGATAAAAAGAAATGACCCTAGAAATAGATATACAAAAAAAGATTCAAGAGGGCTATAGAAAGTTTCTAGAAAACAATAGTTTGCGTTCAAGAGTAGGACAAAAACAGATGATTTCTTTAGTTGCCAATACAGTTGGTAATATAAAGCAGGATGCATCAGGACAAAGAAATTCTGATAATGGTATTTGCGTAGTCGAGGCTGGAACGGGCACTGGTAAAACTATCGCATATTTATTATCAACACTTCCTTTAGCAAGATTAACAGGGAAGCAGGTTGTTGTGTCAACAGGAACAGTTGCGTTACAAGAACAGCTTGTTAATAAAGATATCCCTATGTTACTGAAAAGTGCAGATTGGAATTACAGTGTGAGTCTTGTAAAAGGCCGTGGACGATATCTCTGTCCCCTGAGGCTAGAGCAATGCCTAGATGGGGCTAAGGCAAAAGAGAGTGGCGTATTTTTATTTGATGATGAGGTTAATTTCAACCCTTCAGAAAATATAATAAAAAAATATCGCACAATGGATAAAGCTATAAGCGATGGCACATGGCTTGGTGATAGAGATAGCTGGCCTGATATTTTAGAAGACATAGACTGGAGACCTCTGACAGTCAATCGAAGTCAGTGCGCAGGACGAAAGTGTAGACATATTACAAAGTGTTGTTTTTTTAAAGCTAGAGATGATATAGAAAAATCTGAATGTATTGTTGCTAACCATGACTTAGTAATGGCTGATTTAGCTCTGGGCGGAGGAGTTATTTTACCAGCTCCAGAAGATACAATTTATATCTTTGACGAAGCTCACAAGATAAGCTCGACAGCAATTAATCATTTTTCAAGTCAATGTAGATTAAAAAGTACAACAAATTGGTTAGGTCAGATAAAAAAACAAATATCAACAAAGCATCTACTCTTTAAGGGTGCTCCAATAGTACAAGACTACTTTGAAAAAATTGGTGATGCCGCAGATATATCCGAAAAACTTATTGGGTTAAGCTACCCTGTATTTGAAAAATATATTGAAAAAAATGATGTCGGTAAGTCATTATTTAACTTTTCTCGTGGTGATCCTGGGGATGAGATTAGAGAAATATCTGAAAATATTTCAAAAGAGCTAAATACTTTTTCCAATCTTACAAAAACACTATCCGAGAAATTAACTGATATAATGGATGATCTTCACTTCCCTATTCCGAGGGTAGATCTAGAGCAGTTATTTCAACAAATAGGTTCCTGGCAAGGCAGAGCTGAATCAATTAAGCAATTATGGCAAAGCTATTCTCAGAGTTCTCATCATGATTTAGAAACTGAGGACAATGATATGACAATTCAACATGAAAGATCTCCAAGTGCTAGGTGGCTATCAATTGAAGAGTCGAATTTAGGAAATATAGATATCTGCCTATCTTCTTCTCCAACAGATGCTGGAGGTATACTTCAGATGAATTTATGGAAACATTGCTATTCTGCCATACTCACCTCAGCTACAATAAGAACGCTGGGAAGTTTTAACAATTTTAAAAAAAATGTTGGTTTGCCCGGTAACTCGGAGTGCAAAGCAGTGGAAGGCGCCTTTAATTTTTTCAACGCAGGTTCTCTTCTGATTCCGGATATAGGGGTTGATGCAGGTGATTCATCAGCACACACAGTCGCCCTCATAAAAAAATTACCTCAATTAATTGATTCCAATGAGGGAACACTAGTTTTATTTTCCTCTCGCCGACAAATGGATCAAGTTTTCGATGGACTTTCTGGAGATTTTAAGAAGAACATATTGACTCAAGGGCTGTTTACCCATCAAGAAATCGTTAGTCGCCATAAACAAGCTATAGACGATAATAATGGTAGCATTATTTTTGGATTAGCAAGCTTTGCTGAAGGTATGGATTTTCCTGGTGATTATTGTCGACATGTGATTATTGCAAAGATACCGTTTTCAGTGCCTGATGACCCTATTTATAGGACGCTGTCTGAATGGATTGAAGAGCAGGGGGGCAACCCTTTTATGGAGTTAATGTTACCTGAAGCATCGATAAGATTGCATCAAGCATGTGGAAGACTCATCAGAAGCGAAGCTGATACTGGGAGGGTTACAATTTTAGACCGGCGAATTTTAACTAAGCGTTACGGCGAAAAACTTTTAGCTGACTTGCCTCCATTTAGCAGGAAATTTTAATATATTAAAGTTTTTAATTAATAGTTGATTGAGTCCAGCTTTTTTTGGATAGCTAATTTAATATTTTCTGCGTCCAAGCCCGCTTGGTTTAATTGATATTTCCTGCTCCCATGAGAGATAAATTTATCTGGGAGTCCAATATGAAGTATGTTCACTTTTGCCTTTGAAAGAGCTAAGTGTTCACCCACAGCACTGCCGGCTCCTCCAGCGATTGCGTTATCCTCAATAGTCACTAGCAGAATATTCTCTTTGGATAGTTTCTCTATTAGAGCCTCATCTAATGGCTTAACAAAGCGCATATCGATAACCGTAGCATTAAGTTTAGAGCCTACCTCCTTAGCTGTTTCTAGCAGTGCCCCAAAATTTAATATTGCTATTAACTCCCCTTCTTGAACAACTTCACCTTTACCTATACGAAGAGCAGTCATTTTTTTGTTTATTTCTACTCCTGGACCAACCCCTCGTGGATATCGCACTGCAGCGCAGCCATCATGTATAAATCCAGTATAAAGCATCTGACGAGTTTGATTTTCATCAGACGGTGTCATAATAATGAGATTTGGAATACATCTGAGAAAGGTTATATCGAAGCTACCCCCATGGCTTGCACCATCTTCGCCAACAAGCCCTGCTCTATCTATGGCAAATAGTACATTTAAATCTTGAAGAGCCACATCATGAATGAGCTGATCATAGGCTCGTTGTAAAAAGGTAGAATAAATAGCAACTACAGGTTTAATACCCTCGCATGCCAAGCCAGCCGCTAGTGTAACAGCATGTTGTTCTGCTATAGCAACATCATAAAAACGGTCTGGATAACGCTGAGAAAAATCAACCATGCCAGACCCTTCACACATCGCTGGAGTTATAGCTACAAGAGACAAATCTTCATGCGCCATATCACATAACCAGTCGCCAAAAATTTGTTGGTATTTCTTCTTATTTTGTTTTGTTGGTTTTAATTGTTCGTCTTTCGTTATGCTTGATTCAATTTTATTTAAAGCATGGTAACCAACAGGATCTGATTCTGCCGGGCCGAAGCCTCTACCTTTTTGTGTTATAGTATGAAGTAAAATTGGACTTGAGAGTGATTTTAAGTTATCTAAAGTTTTTATAAGAAGAGGTAAATTGTGGCCGTCTATAGGTCCTATATAATTGAAGCCAAGTTCTTCAAATACAATTCCTGGGGCAACCATCGCTTTGAGATGAACCTCAGTCTTTTTTACAAACGCAGAAGCAGCAGGGACTGCCTTAAGTACCTTTTTTCCACCCTCACGTATTGTGTTGTAAAAACGACTAGACCATATTTTAGAAAAATATGTAGCAAGACCACCTACATTATGTGAAATCGACATATTGTTATCATTTAGCACAACTAATAGATCGGCATCGGTGTGGGCGGTATGATTGAGTGCCTCAAAAGCCATTCCTGCTGTCATAGCTCCATCACCAATAATTGCGACAGTTTTATTATTTTTCTCTTTAAGCTTTGAGGCAAGAGCCATTCCTAACGCTGCACTAATTGAGGTGCTTGAGTGACCAACCCCAAAGGTATCATATTTACTTTCTCGTCGATGGGGAAAAGGTGATAATCCTTCAGCCTTGCGAATAGTAGTAAGCTCTTCCCTTCTGCCAGTCAAAATTTTATGTGGGTATGCTTGATGACCAACGTCCCAAACTAGTTTATCTTCTGGGGTGTCAAAGATATAATGAAGGGCGATAGTTAATTCGACAGCGCCAAGTCCTGCACCGAAATGACCACCGCTTTGCCCAACACTAAATAAAAGGTAACTCCTTAACTCATCCGCCAACATAAGTAATTGTTCTGAATTAAGACTCCTCATTTCAGATGGATTATTTATAGTATCGAGCAGAGGGGTTTCTGGTCTTTCGAGGGGTATGCTGTCAAAGGTTTTTGTCATCTATTTCATGTCCACAGTTGGAATATAATAATACACTAAATTTCTGGTAAATTTATTTTAGGTGAGCTTCTTAATCGAGATCATTATTTTAAAATATAATGGGTGCCTAGAGTTTTCTGCTTATAATATAATCAGCAATCGCTCTTAATTGTTTTGCATTACCATCAAAAATTTCAAGCGCAGCTATTGCCGATTCATGAAGTTGCAGCGCTTTTTTTCTGGCGCCATCTACACCAAGAAGTTTAACATAAGTAGCTTTATTAAGTGCTTGATCTGAGCCAGCTAATTTTCCAATTATTTTAGTCTCACCTGAAACATCAAGAATGTCATCTTGGATCTGAAATGCTAAGCCAATAGATATACCATAATTTTTTAGAGCGTCGAGCTGTAATTTAGTTGCTTTCCCTGTAGATAGAGCACCCATAATTATACTTGCAAGAATTAATGCACCAGTTTTTTTATGGTGCATTAGCTCCAATTCTTCAAGCGTCAAAAACCGATTAACAGAATTAATATCTATTGCTTGGCCTTTAACCATACCCTCAGGCCCAGCAGCATTTGCTAGAGAGCTTACCAGCGTTAGAGATATCTTAGGAGAAACCTTGTTGAGTTTTGTAAGCTGAATAAAAGCTAAAGACTGTAAAGCATCTCCCGCAAGTATGGCAAGAGCTTCGCCAAAAACAACATGACATGTCGGTTGGTTTCTTCTTAGGCTGTCATCATCCATTGATGGCAAGTCATCGTGTATTAGGGAGTAAGCATGAATTAATTCAACCGCCATGGCTACAAAGTCGGTATCTTCTGTCAACTCACTTAAAGCCTCAGCTGTAGCGTATGTTAACGTAGGTCGTAAGCGTTTACCGCCATTTAAAACACTATAAATGATAGCTTCCTTAAGTAGATTATTACCATCATTTTTTTCATTTAGAACATAAGTTAACTTTTTATTAACTCTTTGTTGGCAATACTTTAAGAAATTGGCAAAATTTTCGTTTTTCATTAAGTTTTATCGGCGTCGGATTTTTCGTGAGCACTTATTTCCGAAGTTAATGCCTCAACTTTTAGCTCAGCATCTTTTAGGGCTTGCTGACATTCGCGGGTAATTTTAATTCCATCCTCAAAAAACTTGAGAGAATCTTCAAGACTTAAAGAACCCTTCTCCATATCATTTACTATTTTTTCTAGTGCATTTAATTTTTTTTCAAAATCAATGGTTTTGTTCGACTCTGTCAATTTTACGCCCCCCGTCGTTTAATACTGAACATTAGCTGAGGAATCTCGTTCGGTCAAATATCAATCAGTGAGATTATTTAAAAGGACGATTTTACCAGTATGCCCAAATACTTCCATTTGACTATGAGCTTTAATAATATCCGATAGAGGATATATAGAATCAATAATCGGTTTGATTTTATGTTTCGTCAAAAAATCTAACATATTACTGAACTCAGCATTGCTACCCATAGTTGTCCCTTGGATGCGTATATGATTAAAAAATACTTTCCCCATTGGAAGCCCTTCAGGTGGTCGACCTGCCGTGGACCCGAAGAATACATAACGACCTCCTGGCAAAAGAGTATCGAGTGCTTCATTAAATAAATTACCTGCAGCGCTATCTATCACGACATCAAAACCACCTGATTGCTCAAATAATTTTTTATAACAACCTTCAATATTGTAATTTTCACCTGCAGTTACACCGAGTTTTATAGCATCATTAATTTTTTCTCTACTACTACTACTGACATAAACTTTAGCCCCTAGATGCAAACACCAGAGCATAACAAAAGTAGATACCCCACCCCCTGCACCAGTTACTAAAACTTTTTGGCCTTTACATACTTCAGCTTGCGTAACTACTGCTCGCCAAGCAGTAAGTCCAGCGAGTGGAACAGCAGCAGCTTGCTCCCAACTCAGATATTCTGGCCTGGCATAAACATCTTTTGCAGGGCTACAAATATACTCTGCAAAAGTGCCTTGATCTGGCATTCCGAGCACTCGAAAATTTGGTCCATAATAAATTTCACTTTCTCCCCATTCCCTAGCTGGATATAGCATTACTTCTTTTCCAATCATATCGGGGCTTACACCCTCACCAACTTTATCAATAACACCAGCACCATCTGAACCAGCAATACATGGTGTTTTGGTGCCAGGGTATCCCCCTCTTGTAATCCAGTAATCTCTTCTGTTTAGTGCCGAAGCCACGATTTTTACACGCACTTCTCCTGATGAAGGTTCGGGCATCTTGATATTTTTTATTTCTAGGCAATTTGGCCCATTTATATCTTTTAGTATTGCAGCTTTCATAAATTCTCTTCCATAAAAATAATAGTTGCATTTTATAGGTTTTTTCAGTAAAAATTTAGTTTTGTGTTTAATATTTATATAGAATGGTTATTTATATGAGTAAATATAAATTCTTGTTAATTTAATTTTGGGAGCAATAATGTCATTACTTAAGAACTTAGTTTTTTTGCTTTTTATTTGTAGCTTTTCTCTAGAAACATACGGCGCACTTCCCTTATCGGACGACTCTGGCAATAAGCTCCCATCTCTTTCTTCAATGCTAAAAAAGGTAAATCCTGCGGTAGTAAATATTGCTACTTTTTCAACAAACAACCAGGCGCAAAACCCCTTAATGAACGATCCCTTCTTTAGAAAATTCTTTAACCAGCGTGGTCGGAATATGCCTGAGATGCAAAAGCCCCGTAAAAGAAGACAAAGCGCAGGTTCAGGCGTAATTGTTGATGCTGCTGATGGGATAATTATGACTAATTATCATGTAGTTAAAAGTTCTGATGAAGTTCGAGTATCGTTAGTTGACGGTCGAGAATTTACCGCTGAGATTAAAGGTGTTGATCCTGAGCTAGACATCGCCATATTAAAAGTAGACGCAAAAAATCTTTCTGAGGTCAAGTTTGGTAACTCTAATAAGTTAGATGTAGGGGATTTTGTTGTAGCTATAGGGAATCCTTTCGGACTAGGCCAAACAGTTACGACAGGCATAGTGAGTGCTTTAGGCCGGACAGGTCTCGGAATAGAGGGCTATGAGAACTTTATTCAAACTGATGCATCAATTAACCCTGGAAATTCTGGAGGTGCACTCGTTAGCCTAAAGGGAGATTTAATAGGAATTAACACAGCAATCATTGCACCCTCAGGTGGAAATGTAGGTATTGGTTTTGCAATACCTGTAAATATGGCTAAAGCTAGTATGGATCAAATTCTTAAAACAGGTGAGGTTAAAAGAGGTCAACTTGGAATTTCTATTCAAGATATTACACCAGAATTACGTCAGGCATTTTCTTTAAAAAATGGACAGCAGGGTGTCTTAGTAACTGGTGTAGCTGAAAACTCACAAGCAGAAGAAGCCGGTTTAAAAGCTGGTGATGTAATAACCGCTATTGATGGAAGACCCACTAGTTCAGGCGGTCAACTAAGAAGCCAAATCGGAATTAAAGAAGTAGGCGATAAAGTAAAAGTCAGTTTAATTCGTGAAGGTAAAATAAAAAAAATAATAGTAGGGATTGGGGAGCAACAAATTTCTTCGGTTGATGGAAAAATGCCACCTCTTCTTGAGGGCATCACGCTAGAAAAAAGTACCAAAAGTAGCGGTCTAATTGTTGCAGATTTGCAGCCTAATTCACCAGCTGCTTATACTGGATTGAGACCCGGAGACCTGATAGTTGGGGTTAATAGAAAAAGAGTCCAGGATTTAAGTGACTTCTACGATGCAATCAAGTTGAGTGAAAGATCAATACTGCTTCAGATCAGTCGCAATGGTAGGCCAATGTATTTGGTTGTTCGTTAGCCAAAGTTTGATGATAAAAACCTTTAGGCTATGTTCTTGGCAATAGCAGCATACAGGGGATCACCAAATTCTGGGGAACAGTCAGTGAGCTTTATTTCTTCAAAGCATTTGGCGTCAACCAGAAATGATTTGACTAGATAGGCACGCTGTTCTTCGTCTAATTGAAGCCATACAGAGGTTGCCTTTGACTCAAAAAACCTATTTGAAAAAGATATAACCAATGGCGCACCTTTTTTTAAAACTCTTCCCATATCTTTCAGAACAGACAAAGGATCAATTAAATAGTCAATGGAGACACAAATTACCCCTGCGTCGAACTGGTTGTCTTCAAAAGGTAGGATCGGATCGGTATTTAGGTTATGAACAGTCCATTCATCTAACTGTTTATTGTGAAACATCTCCCTTTCATTCATACCTAAACCCGTTACAGAGCTATATGTATTTTCATCTGGAAAATGTGAAAAGAAACTACTCATAAGATCTAAGATATGGCCAGTTTTTGGGAGATGTTCTCGATAGAGATCTGTCACGGCATCTATTGCGCCGAAGTCAATATGCGCAACAAATCGAGGTATTTTATAAAATTTTTCATCAGCTTCTTCATCCATACGCCCAAAGGCGTCATCGGGAAGCTTAAATGATATTTTTTTATCGAAATCCATATCAGCAAGAGTAAATAATTTAAGGAAGTATTACAAAGAAAATTTATCTTCAAAAAAGCAGTTAACTGTTTAAAACAAGATTAATTCGCGATATTTTAGGATGAAAGGCTTATGAGCAAACAAACTTATCAATTTAGATTGTAATTTATTTATACATTTATATAGTGTGTTTATTCAAATTAAAAATGAAGATCAGAATATGAGTAAAGATAAATCACGAAAAAATTCACAAAAAATAGTAGACGGACCAACTCAGGCTCCCAGTCGCTCTATGCTTAGAGCGGTAGGATTTAGTGATGATGATTTTAAAAAATCACAGGTGGGAATTGCCTCAACTTGGTCAATGGTGACACCATGCAACATGCATATTAATACTCTAGCAGATGAAGTGAGTAAAGGTGTGGATAGTGCTGGAGCCAAAAGTGTGATTTATAATACTATCACTATGTCTGATGGCATCTCTATGGGTACAGAGGGTATGAAGTATTCTTTAGTATCACGTGAAGTTATTTGCGATTCTATAGAGGCAGTTTCGGCTGGCATGGGACATGACGGCATTATTGCTATTGGTGGCTGCGATAAAAATATGCCTGGTTGTTTGATGGGCCTAGCGCGTTTGAACCGTCCTTCAATCTTTGTATATGGTGGGACGATTTTACCTGGAGAGAACCATACGGATATCGTCTCTGTATTTGAAGCTGTAGGTAGTCATGCGAATGGTGATATTCCTATTACACAGCTGGAGCATATTGAAAAAACGGCGATCCCGGGTCCTGGGTCTTGCGGCGGCATGTATACGGCAAATACACTAGCCTCAGCGATTGAGGCTTTGGGCATGAGTATGCCAAATAGTTCCGCACAAAATGCTGTTTCAAGCAACAAAAAACAAGACTGTATCGATGCAGGAAAAGCTGTTGTTTACTTGCTTGAAAACGACATTAAGCCATCTGATATTATGACAAAAAAGGCATTTGAAAATGCAATTACGCTTATTATTACCTTAGGAGGCTCTACTAATGCAGTGCTGCACTTAATAGCAATGGCAGACACTATCGGGGTTGAGGTGACACTGGAGGATTTCGTTCGTATCGGTAAAAAAACACCAGTGATTGCCGATTTGCGTCCAAGCGGAAAATACCTCATGTCTGAATTAATTGAAATTGGTGGAATTCAACCACTGATGAAGCGTTTATTGGATGCTGGAATGTTACACGGTGACTGTATGACAGTCACAGGAAAAACAATGGCCGAAAACTTGGCTGAGGTAACCGATTATCCTCAAGGACAAAATATTATCCTACCCCTTGATAAGCCAATTAAAAAAGATAGCCATCTGGTGATACTCAGCGGTAATTTAGCACCTGAAGGTGCAGTTTCAAAAATCACGGGCAAAGAAGGCTTAAGTTTTACTGGCATAGCTAAAGTATATGACTCTGAGGAGCAGGGCTTTTCAGCTATTATCGAAGGCAAGGTGGTATCTGGGGACGTAGTTGTCATTCGTTACGAAGGTCCCAGAGGTGGCCCTGGTATGCGAGAAATGTTAAGTCCTACTTCTGCAATCATGGGCAAAGGGCTGGGCAATGATGTCGCACTTATCACTGATGGTCGTTTTTCAGGAGGTAGCAGGGGGTTCGTGGTCGGCCATATTACGCCTGAAGCATATGAGGGAGGCGCTATTGCGTTGATTAAAAATGGCGATAAAATCACAATTGATGCCCAAAATAGTGAGATTACACTTGATCTCAGTGAGATAGAAATGGCTAAGAGAAAGAGTGACTGGAGAAGGCCTGCGCCAAGATATACGAGAGGGTTGCTAGCAAAATATGCGAAAACAGTAAGCTCTGCTTCCACTGGAGCAGTGACTGATAAGCCTGATTAATCTGTCAGAGGTTCTTCAAATAACGAATATACAGTTGCTAAAAAAATAAACTTCATTCACTTTAAGTTTAAATTGACTCTAAGTTGCTTCTTAAATTTGACTACGGTGTTAACATTCAATTGAATAAAGTAATGTCATTAGAAGCCCATATACACTGGGCTTTAACTATATTGGTGGAGGCGGCGGGAATTGAACCCGCGTCCGTCAGTCCTCTGCCGAAGGCTCTACATGCTTAGTTCAGTCATTATTTTAATAATATACAGCCCGACTGGCAGGGCAAGTAGATCACGATTCCGGTAAGTTTTTAGCGAATCCGCCCCAGACAAGCTTCATCACGATCTTATGAGTATGACACCTGATAGTCTCGAGAGACTCTGGACGCATAAGCACGGCTCCAGTCAGATGGCTCCCTACCGTTTCTTAGGCGGCGAGTGCGTAGTTGTCGTCGTTGGCAACTAATAATTTGCGACTTTGGATTAACGAGATTGGTCACCATCTCGGCATGCACCACAGGTTTTGTAACCGGCGTCGAATCCAGAACGCCCCCGTAACAAAATAAGTTTAACACATTTGAAAGCGATATAGCTTAAATAACTGGATAAGAAGACACATGCACCCATACAAAATTATAATGACATGACCTAAATTGATAACTGGAATGCCTCAATTTTTTTGGTATATTAGATATTATGCCGCATAATTTTTTGCTTTTGACGTTGCCAGTCATGATCTTTTTCAGAGGCTCTTTTATCATGTGACTGCTTGCCTTTCGCTAATGCGATCTCACACTTTATGATATGCTCTTTCCAATAAATTGATAAGGCGATACACGTGTGACCTTTTTGATTAACGCTATTAAATAGTTTGGATAACTCTTTTTTGTTTAACAAAAGTTTTTTATTTCTTCCAGGATTCACGACATAATGGGTTGAGGCAGTATTTAATGGGGCTATGTGGGTACCCATTAAAAAGGCCTCGCCATTTTGAAGTAATACAAAGCTATCAGTAAGTTGTCCTTTTCCAGCCCTTAAGCTTTTCACCTCCCAACCCTGCAAGACTAGACCGGCCTCAAATTTTTCTTCAATAAAGTAGTCATGTCGCGCTTTTTTATTTTGCGCGATAATAAGATTTTTTTGTGACTTCTTAGATTTTTTTTCCATAATGATTATTATAAGGATTGATGATGAAAGCACCTATAATTTTCTTATACTTCAAGATAAAGAAATAATAGTATAGCTTGACTGGTTTTTAAGAACGGAGTTTATCGGTACAATTAAACTATCAAACACATAGGAAGAGTTTTGAAGAAAAATAAAAATTTTCATGCATCATGGTCTAGTCGTTGGACGTTTATTTTGGCAGCCGCTGGATCTGCTGTTGGCTTAGGGAATATTTGGAAATTTCCATATATTGCTGGAGAAAATGGAGGCGGTGCATTTGTCATTGTATATATTCTTTGTATTGTGATTATTGCTCTACCAATTATGGTGGCTGAAGTAACATTAGGCCGAATGGGCAAAAAAAGCCCAGTCAACACCATTCGAGATTTGATTCAATCTTCAGATGCACATAAAAGTTTTAATATAATAGGCTGGATGGGAGTCTCCGCAGGATTATTGATTTTATCTTACTATGCAGTTATTGCTGGTTGGGCATTGAGTTATATCGAGCATATGATTTCTGGAACCTTCCATAACATAAATGCAGAGAATGCAGGTCTTATTTTTGATAATTTACTAAAAAATAAAAATGAATTAATTTTCTGGCAGTCACTATTCATGTTGATGACAGTCATCGTTGTAATTTTTGGAATAAACAAAGGTTTAGGCCTCGCCGCTCAGATACTAATGCCACTTTTATTCATCTTATTGATTGGATTGTTGATATTCGGATACCAGCAGGGTGATCTTGCAAAAGCCTTTAGTTTTTTATTTGGTTTCAATTTTGAATCACTAAGCTGGAAAGCTGTACTAGTAGCACTAGGACATGCTTTTTTCACACTTAGTATAGGTATGGGGGCAATGATGACCTACGGGGTCTACATGCCAGCAGATAGCCGAGTTTTTTCCAATGTTTTGATGGTGGGTATTTTGGATACTTTAGTTGCATTAATTGCAGGGCTCGTAATTTTTTCTATTGTCTTTGTAAACCCGAGTATTGAGTCAAGCGCAGGCCCTGGATTAATGTTTGTAAGTCTACCAGTAGCTTTCGGAAATATGCTTGGCGGCCTAATCTTCGGAACTATATTTTTCGTTTTAGTCACTCTAGCAGCATGGAGTTCCTCAATCTCTTTGATTGAGCCTGCAATTGCTTACTTAATAGAATCTAGAAAATGTACTAGATTGATGGCAAGTCTAGCCTTAGGTTTCATCGCATGGATTATTGGATTAGGAAGTGTTTTTTCTTTTAATATCTGGGCTGAAGAAAAAATTGCAGGATTCAACTTTTTCGAATTAATAGATTTCATAACTGCTAACATCATGCTTCCACTATCGGGTTTGTTGGTAGCAATCTTGATTGGATGGAAGATAAAGTCAAAAATGGTTGAAGACCAGTTGCTATCCGATAGCCCTAGATTGTTCTTTGCTTGGAAATGGGCCATAAAATTTGTCTCACCTTTAGCTGTAATAGTTGTTTTAGTCATGGGCATTTATCCGAGGCTTGTATAATGTCTACATCTATTAACCGAACAGCCCTATTGCCATATTCAGCACAAAAGATGTTCGATATAGTAAATGATGTAACTAGCTACCCTGATTATATGGATAACTGCATAGGTTCTGAGATAATTCAGCAGGACGAATCTTTTATGGTTGCGAGACTCGATCTAAAAAAAGGTTTTTTGCAGCACAGTTTTACAACTCATAATATTTTATTCGAGCCAGAGCGAATAAGTATGACTTTAGAAAAAGGTCCGTTTAGTAAATTTAGGGGAGAGTGGATCTTTAAAGAATTAGATAAAAATTCCTGTAAAGTTTCTTTAGATTTGGAGTTCGAATTTAGTAGTTTTTCTGTAGGATTAGCATCTAACCAGTTATTTACATCAGTAGCCAATAATCTTGTTGACGCACTTTCAACAAGAGCAAAAGAGGTCTATGGTTGATGGCTATAAAAAGTTATATTTTCGTTGAAGTTGCTTATGCATTACCTGAAAGACAGCAAATCATAGAGCTTCAGGTTCCACTTGGAACAACTGCGTTTAACGCAGTAAAAAATTCTGGTATTGTTAATGAATTCTCGGATATAGACATTGAAAATGCAAAAATGGGGATATTTGGAAAACGCTTAGGTGCGAGAGGTTTAAAAGCACCAAAAGAGTATGAGCTAAAAAATATGGACAGGGTGGAAATATATAGACCTCTTGTCCTAGATCCAAAGGAGATAAGAAGACTTCGTGCAAAAAGCAGCTAGAATATAAAACTTAAGTACTTTCTGTATAAACTATGATGCCCCTAGTCTACTGAGTTAACTTCTTGATTTAGACTTTCATCTTCGATCGGTTTGGGCATATAGTCTCCACGCAACGTATGTAACTTGTCATCCTTAAAAAAAATAACCATTCTTTCTCTGACTTCTTCTCCCTCAGCTGGTTTCAGTCCATAAAAATAATCCCAACGATTTTGATTGAAAGTATCTGCAATGAGAGGAGTTCCCATAATAAATTTAACTTGATTTTTAGTCATACCAGGTTTCAATTGATCAATCATGGCTTGTGATATTACATTACCTTGCTGTATATCGATTTTGTGAACCTTTGGTAATTTAATAAAGCTTCCATCAAATTTTGGCAGCTTAGGTATAGAGGGCATAGAAAAATTAGAGCAACCAGATATAGTCACAGCGACGGCTATATAAATCAAAATCTTCTTTATGTGGCGCATTATTGAATTTCCATGATAACATTATAAGGTAATAATACAGAATACAGGCTATCTATAGAAGGGTTTAAAAAGAATGAGTGATGAAAATCAAGATTTACGTGATGCTGGGTTAAAAGTAACTGTTCCTAGATTAAAGATTTTAAATATTCTTGAGAAATCAGCAGAGTCACATCTTAGCGCTGATAATATTTATCGACAATTAGTCGAGGCTGGAGAAGATGTTGGGATAGCTACAGTTTATCGTGTGTTGACACAGTTTGAGTCATCAGGACTTGTTATACGTCATAATTTTGATAATGGCCCTGCAGTTTATGAAATAGAACGTGGCATTCATCACGATCATATGGTTGACGTTAATAGTGGCGCTGTTATTGAATTTCAAAGCCATGAGATTGAAGAACTACAGAAACAAATAGCAAAAGATAATGGATTCGAGTTAATTTCTCACAGCTTGGTTCTTTATGTCAGAAAAAATGAGCTTTTGTAATCAATTTTTCTTATTAGATGAGAGCATCTCTTTTGCATGACCTAAAGTAGCATCTGTGATGTCAACGCCACCTAGCATCCGCGCAATTTCATGTAATTTTTCAGAGTCGTTTAAAGTAAAAATATTACTAAATGTAAGATTTCCTTTTGTATTTTTACTTACCTTCATATGGTTGTGTGCTTTTGAGGCTACTTGTGGCTGATGAGTAATACATACAATTTGTCCAAGTCCACCAAGATCTTGAAGTATCGACCCAACTATATCTGCAGTAGCGCCACCTATTCCAACATCTACCTCATCGAATACGAGTGTTGGAATGGAGGAGTTTTTTGCCGCTATCGCCTGGATAGCAAGACTAATTCTAGATAGCTCTCCTCCTGAAGCAATTCGTGCCAATGATTTGCAAGGCTCTCCAGGGTTGGTGCTAATAAGAAATTCAACTTCCTCTTGACCTCGCCCACCGAGGTCATTATTTGTTATCGGATTGAGGTTCACGTTAAATTGTGCGCCAGTCATAGATAAAAGTTTTAATTGCTTTTCTATATCTGAAGAAATTTTTATAGATGCTTTGGTTCTTATTTCAGATAATTCTTTTGCAGCTAACGAATATTCAGCAAATAATTTTTTTGTTTCTTGCTCAAGACGATCCTCTTCATCGTGACTTACTGACAATTTCTTTAACTCATCCTCAATACTTTTCTTTTCTAAATAAAGATTCTCTGGTGATATTTTATACTTTCTTGCTAGTTGGTATATTTCGGTAAGTTTATTCTCTACCTTATGAAGTGCCTCTGGATCAGCATTAAAATTATTAAGGTATTGCTGAATTTCTTTTCCAGATTCTTGAATTTCAATCTGTGCGCTAGTAAGAGAACGATGCGCTTCTTCAAGAGATTTCGATTTAGCAGGTATCTTTTGAAGAATCTGAATAGATTCATTGAGTAATTTTTCGAGATTACATTTCTCTGCTTCTGAATACAATTGAAGTACTTTATTGCAATCAGAAATTATTGATTCTGAATTTGCTAGACACGCTTGTTCCTCCTCAAGTGATTGGAGCTCTCCTTCAGAAATATTTATTTCTACAAGTTCCTGAAGCTGAAAAGATAAGAAATCTTTAGATGAAATTAATTCTATATTTGTGTTTTTAAGTTTTTCAAGTTCTTTTCTAGCGCGAACCCACTCTTGGTGAAATTTTTTTGTTTTTTTCGATAATTCAGAGCAATTTGCAAAATTATCCAATATATAGCGATGTGTTTCTCGCCTCAAGAGCGACTGATGTTCATGCTGATTATGAATATCAATGAGTGTTTCACCAATTCCTCTTAACTGCTGCATCGTAGCTGACTGACCATTAATATGCCCACGAGACCTACCTTCTTTTGTTAGCACTCTTCGTATCACACACTCATATTCTTGATTATCAAAATCATGTGCTTTGAGCCAACTCTTAGCTAGAGAAACCTGCCTAATATCAAATATTGCCGATACCTCGCACTTATCAGCAGCTCTTCTGACCTGGTCCGTATCTGCTCGATCACCTAAAGCCATAGCAAGAGCGTCAACAACCAATGATTTACCTGCACCAGTCTCACCTGTGAGAGCAGTCATACCATTATTGAAATCTACTTCTAAGTACTCAACTAAAGTAAAATTTTTAATAACCAGTGTTTGTAGCAAAATTATTCTCAAATTAAATAAAAAAATAATAACATTAATTTTATACAGATTTTTCTGATGCGTCTGCCCTTGAAACTTTTTCCTGTGTCCCAATATATGAATATACAGAAAGATAAGCTTTTGAAAACCTATCTTTCATAAATTCTTTAATTCATAAAAAAATTTGTTCTTAAGGAGATTATCTGTGGCGGGAAAAAAAAATAAAGAACCCAGTGAAGTAACTGACGAGCCAATAAAAAAACCTAAAACAAAAAACACAAAGAAGAGTAAGTCGAAAAGCTCTTCTGCTAAAAAAGATTTAGATTTAAGTTCTGAGATTGAACTTCTTTCTAAACAATTAACAGAAGCACAAGATGAGTCTCTTAGAAATCAGGCAGAAATGCAAAACATTATTCGCCGCTCAGAGAGAGATGTTCAAAATGCCCATAAATACTCCTTAGATAAGTTCGTGGCAGAGTTATTGCCGGTTGTTGATAATCTCGAGCGCGCCCTTGGGAGTATTGACCAAGATAAAAGTGAACTTAAATTATTAGCTGAAGGCGTTGAGCTTACACTTAAGAGCTTTCAAGATGTTTTAGAGCGCCAAAAGATAATCTCAGTCAATCCAGAAGGTGAAATATTCAATCCTGATCTGCATCAAGCTATGAGCATATTAGAGAAACCCTCGGTTGCTCCAAATACGATTATAGATGTATTTCAAAAAGGCTACACATTAAATGGTCGATTAGTTCGCCCCGCGATGGTTGTAGTTGCAAAAGGAGAAGCTCAATAATCTTTAAAAAATAAATACTTTGATAAAGGTTGAAATACAAAATAATGCGCCAATATAGTTATGTATAAATAATATTTTTGTTTTTTTAGTTACGTTAATCCCGGAGAAAAAAAATGGGTAAAATTATAGGAATTGACCTTGGTACAACAAACTCGTGTGTTTCTGTACTTGAGGGCAATAAGCCAAAAGTTATCGAAAATGCTGAAGGCGTAAGAACTACTCCATCTATCGTTGCTTACATTGATGGTGGCGAAATTTTAGTTGGACAGTCTGCAAAACGTCAAGCAGTCACAAATCCAGCTAATACATTATTTGCAGTGAAACGATTAATTGGACGGAGATTTGAAGATAAGGTAGTTCAAAAAGATATTAAAATGGTGCCATATAAGATAGTTAAGGCAGACAACGGTGATGCATGGGTTGAGGTGAATGGAGAAAAGCGTGCAGCTCCACAAATCTCCGCAGAAGTACTTAAAAAAATGAAAAAGACGGCAGAAGATTATGCTGGAGAAGATATTTCACAAGCAGTCATAACTGTACCGGCTTACTTTAATGACTCACAACGACAAGCTACCAAAGATGCAGGAAAAATAGCTGGCCTTGATGTTAAAAGAATCATTAATGAGCCTACCGCTGCTGCACTAGCATATGGATTAGATAAAACTCCAGGAGATCGAGTCATTGCCGTTTATGATCTTGGTGGAGGTACTTTTGACATCTCTATAATTGAAATTGCAGATGTGGATGGTGAGCATCAATTTGAAGTGCTCTCAACAAATGGAGATACCTTTTTAGGTGGAGAAGACTTCGATATGCGTTTGATCGAATATTTAGCCGATCAATTTAAAAAAGAGAATAACTTTGATCTGTTGAAAGATCCTATGGCAATACAGCGTCTCAAAGAAGCAGCGGAGAAAGCTAAAATAGAATTATCCTCAAGCCAACAAACAGAAGTGAACCTACCTTATATAACTGCAGATGCTACTGGACCAAAGCACCTAGTGGTTAAGCTAACTAGATCTAAGCTTGAATCTTTAGTTGAAGAGTTAGTTGAGCGCACCATGTCGCCACTTAAAATAGCTCTTAAGGATGCAGGTAAGTCTGTATCTGATATCAACGATGTCATTTTAGTTGGCGGCCAAACTCGCATGCCCATGGTACAAGAAAAAGTGACTGACTTCTTTGGAAAAGAACCCCGTAAAGATGTCAACCCAGATGAAGCAGTTGCTATGGGCGCAGCCATACAAGGCGCAGTTCTATCTGGCGACGTAAAGGATGTATTGCTATTAGATGTAACACCTTTGACATTAGGTATAGAGACAATGGGTGGTGTCGCTACTCCTCTAATTGAAAAAAATACCACAATACCTTCAAGAAAATCTCAAATTTTCTCTACAGCTGAAGATAACCAGACAGCAGTAACAGTTCATGTAGTCCAAGGTGAGAGAAAACAGGCAACAGGAAACAAATCATTGGGTCGTTTTGATCTTGCTAATATTCCACCTGCCCAAAGAGGTATGCCGCAAATTGAGGTAACGTTCGATATTGATGCAAACGGGATCCTTAACGTTAATGCTAAAGATAAGGCAACTGGAAAAGAGCAGTCGATCGTTATTAAAGCTTCTTCAGGTTTATCTGATGAAGAAATTGAAAAAATGGTAAATGATGCAGAAGCCAATGCTGCTGAAGATCAAAAGTTTGAAGATTTAGCGCAAGCTAGAAATACTGCAGATGGGCTTGCTCATGCAGCTACCAAAACTTTAGAAGAGGCAGGGGATAAAGCGACTGATGAAGAAAAAGAAGCTATTTCATCAGCCATAAAAGAGGTTGAAGAATCTGTTAAAGGGGATGATAAAGAAGCTATAGATGCAGCAGCAACAAAACTGTCAGAAGCATCTAGTTCTCTTGCTCAAAAGCTATATGCTGAGCAAGCTGCTACAGACGGGGATAATTCTGGAAATGATCCAGGTGCTTCGGCGACTGACACTGATGCTGTGGATGCAGAGTTTGAAGAAGTAAAACCTGAAACTGATGAAAGTGAACCTAAATCAGAAGAAACAGAGTCCAAACCTCAGAAAAAAAGTAAGAAGAAATAAAAAAATTTATGAAAGTAAATTTTTGGTTTTCTTTCTCAAGAGCTAAAGCGCGGTTTTCACATCGCGCTTTAATTTATTTTAGAGAGACAATAAATGATTAGGTTGTTTCCATTAAATTTTTCTAAGAAATTATTTATTAAAAAGTTGATTATCCATGTCTAAGCGAGATTATTATGAAGTACTGGGTGTACCTAAAAATGCACCTGTACAAGATATAAAAAAAGCCTACCGTCGTATAGCGATGAAAAATCATCCAGATCGAAACCCAGACAATAAAGATGCAGATCATCTATTTAAAGAAGCTACAGAGGCGTACGAAGTTCTCTCCGATAATGAGAAAAAAATGGCCTATGATCAATATGGACATTCTGCACCAGGAGTTGGCGGTGGACATGATCCTAATGGCAATTTTAGTGACATTTTTGGTGATGTCTTTGGCGATATTTTTGGTGGTGCCAGAAATCAAGGTCGACCTGGACCTATGCGAGGGTCAGATCTGCAATATAATTTAGACATGACTCTAGAGGATGCGATAAAAGGTAAGACAGTAAAAATTACAATACCCACACTATGCTCTTGTAAGGAATGTGATGGGTCTGGTAGTAAAAAGGGATCCTCTCCTACAACTTGCGGTACTTGTGCTGGACACGGCCAAGTGAGAATGTCGCAGGGTTTTATCTCAGTTCAGCAGGCTTGTCCCAAATGCCACGGCCGTGGTTCGATCATAAGTGATCCTTGTAGTGCGTGTCGTGGCCAAGGTAGGACAGAGGAGAATAAGACTCTTTCGGTCAAAGTTCCACTTGGAGTTGATACTGGTGATCGTATACGTCTTAGTGGTGAAGGTGAAGCTGGCCCCGAAGGCGGACCCTCTGGTGATCTATATGTCCAAATGAATGTTAAAAAACATAAGTTGTTCCAACGAGATGGACGTAATCTTCACTGTGAACTACCAATCAGCATAATCAGTGCTATTCTTGGCGATGAACTTGAAGTGCCAACTTTGAATGGACCCGTAAAACTAAAAGTTCCAGAAGAAACTCAAACAGGAACTACATTTAGGCTCAAAGGTAAGGGTGTCAAGACTGTTCGTAGTGCTGGAGTTGGCGATTTATATTGTACGGTGGTTCTTGAGACCCCTGTAAAATTAAGTAGTAAGCAAAAAACTATTCTTCGTGATTTACAGAATAGTATGGGTCTTGAAAAAAATTCACCTAAAAGAGATTCTTGGTTTAAGGGTGTAAAAAAGTTTTTTGACGGCTTCACTCCCTAATTTAGAGCAAATCACAAACATATAGCTGTATCAATAGGTCTATTATAGAATACTCAGAGTAAATTGATTTAATTAACTTTTGATAAGAACATCGATATTATGAAAAACAATTCCATTAGAGTTGCTGTATACGGTGCCGCTGGAAGAATGGGTCGGTCGCTTATAGAAGCTGTAATTAAGAATGATTCGGTTAAGCTGGGCGCTGCCATTGTAAGACCTGGCAGTCCTTTGATAGATTCTGATGCGGGTAATCTTATTGGAATCGCTGACACGGGTGTAGCGGTAACTGATAACCTGCTTGCTGCCTTGCCTGATTTTGATGTATTAATTGATTTTAGTTCAATTGAAGCATCCCTTGTTAATTCACAAATTTGTAAAGAGCACAGTAAAGGCATGGTGATTGGTACAACTGGCTTTGACGATAATCAAAAACAACAATTAACGTCTGCTTCGAAACAATCTGCATTATGTATTGCGTCTAATTTTAGTACAGGGGTGAATTTGTGTTTTGGATTAATTGATCTTGCAGCTCAAATTTTGGGGCAAGAGGTAGATATTGAGATTTCTGAGGCCCATCATAAAAATAAAATAGATGCGCCATCAGGAACTGCTTTGAATATGGGTGAAATAATTGCTGAATCATTAGGCTTGAATTTTGACGATGTCGCGGTATACGGGCGAGAAGGCCAGACTGGTAAAAGATCTAAAAATACGATTGGTTTTTCAACGCTAAGAGCCGGGGATATCGTGGGGGACCATACTGTAACTTTTGCTTCAGATGGAGAGAGAATCGAAATCACTCATAAAGCCTCCAGTCGAATGTCATTTGCGAGAGGCGCAGTTAAAGCTGCTAATTGGATATCTAGTAAAAAAAATGGTGTCTATGATATGCAAGATGTACTTGGTCTTAAATGATAAGTCGTTTTTTTGAGTTGGGATTCTCTGGACAGCTTGCTATGGTTCGCCTAAAATATTCTCAAATTTATTTGTACTTAATAGCCAGATATTAGGCAATTTAAATCTAGTATGTATATAGGGTGGGGTGAGACATTTAGTTTCATCTCATTTTTCGCTGGATAATATTTTCCAGAGTTTGTTAACCATCGAACAAATTTAAATTTAATTTTTTGTCGTTAAGGAGGTTGCATTGAACGCCGATCAATATCAGGCAGCTATCTTAGTCCTCCAGGATGGCACAATATTTAAAGGCAAATCGATTGGTGCTGAAGGCTACTCCACTGGCGAAGTAGTCTTCAATACATCAATGACCGGTTACCAAGAGATTCTTACTGACCCTTCCTATGCTAGACAAATCATAACTTTTACTAACCCTCACATCGGTAATACAGGTACAAACACAGAGGATGATGAGTCATCAAAGATTTGGGCAAAAGGTCTCGTAATAAGAGATCTGCCAATATTATTGAGTAATTTTAGATCAGAAAAGGCACTCGATAAATACCTAAAAGAAAAAAACGTCTTGGGAATTGCAAATATCGATACTCGCAAATTAACCCGTATTCTCAGGGAAAAAGGATCCTTAAGTGGCTGCATAATGGCTGGTGATGTTGATGAAAAAATAGCACTCAAGAAGGCATGTAAATTTATTGGCTTGAAAGGAGTAGATCTTGCCAAAGAAGTCACTACTGCTTCCATATCCAAATGGACAGAGGGTACTTGGGGATTAAACCTAGGTTATCAAAGTATACATGCAGCGATTTACAAAGTAGTAGTTTATGATTTTGGTGTTAAAAGAAACATCTTAAGAATGCTTGTTGACCGAGGCGCTGAGCTGATAATAGTTCCTGCTGAAACCCCAGCATGTGAGGTTTTAGACCTGAATCCTGATGGAGTATTTCTTTCTAACGGGCCAGGGGATCCGCAGCCTTGCACTTATGCCATCGAGGCTATAAAACAGCTATTAGAAATCAATATCCCCATATTTGGAATTTGTTTAGGCCATCAGCTTTTAGCTTTAGCAAGTGGCGCCAAAACCTTAAAAATGAAATTTGGTCATCATGGAGCCAATCACCCTGTTAAAGACGTCGAAACAAAAAAAGTTATGATTACTAGCCAAAATCATGGGTTTTCTATAGATGAGCCAACCATTCCAGACAATCTTTGTGTCACACATGTATCATTATTTGATGGGTCTATTCAAGGAGTGCATCGTATAGATAAACCAGCATTTGGTTTTCAGGGGCACCCTGAGGCTAGCCCCGGACCCCATGACGCAACACCTTTGTTTGACCATTTTTTTGAGCTGATAAAAAACCACTCTAATAGCAATATAAAGAATTGATAACCTATGCCAAAAAGAAATGATATTAAAAGTATTCTAATTCTAGGAGCTGGGCCTATCGTTATAGGTCAAGCTTGCGAGTTCGATTATTCTGGGGCTCAGGCATGTAAAGCTCTGAAAGAGGTGGGGTTTCGAGTGATTCTTGTGAATTCCAATCCCGCTACGATTATGACTGATCCATCTATGGCAGATTCCACCTATATAGAGCCATTAGAGTGGAGGACCGTTTCAAAGATTATTGAGGAGGAGAAGCCTGATGCCTTGCTTCCTACAATGGGTGGCCAAACAGCACTTAATTGCGCCTTAGATTTATTTCGAGAAGGTATTTTAGAGCAAAACAGCGTTGAAATGATTGGCGCTGATCAAGACGCAATAAATAAAGCTGAAGATCGTAGCCTTTTCGCTATCGCAATGAAAAAAATTGGTTTAGAGACCGCAAGAGCCATAATCGTTCATAGCTTGGAGGAGGCGCTTACGGCTCCAGAAATTTTTGGTTACCCATGCATTATAAGACCATCTTTTACAATGGGTGGATCCGGTGGAGGTATTGCGTATAACCGAGAGGAGTTTATTGAGATATGTCAGCGCGGATTAGAGTTATCTCCAACCAACGAATTATTAATTGATGAATCCTTACTTGGATGGAAAGAATTTGAAATGGAGGTTGTGAGAGACCAAAAAGATAATTGCATCATTATTTGTTCTATTGAGAATCTTGATCCAATGGGTGTGCATACAGGAGATTCTATTACTGTTGCGCCCGCTCAGACGCTCACAGATAAAGAGTATCAAATTATGCGTAATGCTTCTATTGCAGTATTACGTGAAATAGGTGTGGAAACAGGCGGCTCTAATGTTCAGTTCGCCGTGAATCCTGTTAATGGAAGAATGGTTGTTATTGAGATGAATCCCAGGGTTTCTCGATCATCTGCTTTAGCATCAAAAGCCACAGGTTTTCCAATTGCCAAGATTGCGGCAAAGCTTGCAGTTGGCTTCACATTAGACGAGCTTCTTAATGATATTACCGCAGGTTCGACTCCCGCTTCCTTTGAACCTAGTATTGATTATGTAGTTACAAAAATTCCACGATTTGCTTTTGAGAAATTTGATCAAGCTAGTTCTAGACTTACTACACAAATGAAGTCGGTTGGCGAAGTTATGGCTATCGGTCGGAATTTTCAGGAATCATTTCATAAAGCACTAAGAGGATTAGAGGTGGGTTCGGCAGGCCTCGAGGAAAAAATAAATTTTTTCTCTAAAGATAATTTATCTGAACTTCGATACCAGCTTAAAGTTCCTGGATCTGAGCGTATATGGTATGTTGGGGATGCCTTTCGAGCAGGTATGGATATAACTGAAGTTTTCTCCTTAACATTTATTGACCCTTGGTTCTTATCTCAGATACAGGATCTAATAAACGAAGAAAATATTATTAGTAAGCTATCTATGCACTCTCTGGATATAGAAAAATTATATCGACTTAAGCAAAAAGGATTTTCTGATAAACGCCTATCTCAACTACTGAAAGTTACTGAAAAAAGTTTTAGAGAATTTCGTTATGCCTCAAAAGTAAGACCTGTATATAAGCGAGTAGATACATGCGCGGCAGAGTTTTCTACAGCCACAGCTTATATGTACTCTTCTTATGATGAAGAGTGTGAAGCAGACCCATCAAGTAAAGATAAAATTTTAGTTTTAGGCGGAGGGCCCAATCGAATTGGACAAGGTATAGAATTTGACTATTGCTGTGTTCACGCTGCTCTAGCCATGCGTGAAGAGGGCTATGAAACAATTATGGTGAATTGTAACCCAGAAACAGTTTCTACTGATTACGATACCTCCGATAGATTATATTTCGAACCAGTAACTTTAGAAGATGTATTAGAGATTATTAATATTGAAAATCCTAAAGGTGTAATTGTTCAATTTGGTGGACAAACTCCCCTTAAACTAGCACAAGCACTTGAAGACCACGGCGTACCTATTATAGGAACAACACCGGACGCTATAGATCTAGCAGAGGACCGAGAGCGGTTCCAAAAAATGATAGAAAAATTAAAACTCCTACAACCTCCAAATGCAATTGTCCGTTCTATGGAAGAGGCAATAAATGCGGCTGCAAGAATTAGCTATCCCCTAGTTGTTCGGCCATCTTATGTGCTGGGTGGCAGAGCTATGGAAATTGTTTATGGAGAAGATGAGTTGTCTCATTATATGGAGAGCGCCATAAAAGTTTCAGGTGACTCCCCTATATTGTTAGATTATTTTTTATCTTCTGCAATTGAAGTTGATATTGACGCTGTTTCTGATGGTAAACGTGTAGTCATCGGAGCAATAATGCAACATATAGAACAAGCTGGAATTCACTCTGGTGACTCCGCCTGTTCTTTGCCACCATACAGTCTTCCCGAGCATATTCAGAATGAGATGCGAGAAATTGTTAAAACTATGGCTGTGGAGCTAAAGGTAAAAGGTCTTATGAATGTTCAGTTAGCATGGCAGGATGATAAAATTTACGTAATCGAGGTAAACCCCCGTGCTTCAAGAACTGTACCTTTTGTTTCCAAATGTATAGGAGCGTCCTTGGCTAAAGTAGCCGCTCGTTGTATGGTTGACATTTCCTTAGAGGACCAAGCGTTCACTAAAGAAATAACACCGGATTTTTTCAGTGTTAAAGAGGCTGTATTACCATTTAATAAGTTTCCTGGAATAGATCCTATTCTTGGTCCAGAAATGAAATCTACAGGAGAGGTCATGGGTGTTAGTCAAACTTTTGCGGAAGCCTATGCAAAAGCACAGCTCGCAGCTAGCAATCCTATACCCTCAGCGGGTACAGCATTTCTAAGCGTACGAAATCCAGATAAAAGTGGTATAGTTAAAGTTGCAAGCGACCTAATAAAAGCAGGTTTTGATTTGATGGCAACAACAGGAACATTAAAAATATTGAATGAGGCTGGCTATACTGTGGAACATATCAACAAGGTTCAAGAGGGTCGCCCTCACATTGTTGATATGATTAAAAATGATAAAATCAGTTTGATTATTAATACTACTGAAGGTCGTCAAGCCATTGCAGCTTCTGCAACTATTCGGTCCAGTGCAGAGCAACATGGTGTGTACTACACAACAACCTTAGCTGGAGGAGAGGCAGTATGTATGGCCTTAAAAATTAAAGATGAGATTAAGGTTAATAAGCTTCAAAAATTACATCTTAGGGGGTGATGAATGAGTAAAATACCCATGACATCCATTGGATTTGAAAAACTCCGCATTGAGCTTGATAATTTAAAAAAAGTTGAACGTCCTAGAATTATTGCTGCAATTGCAGAAGCTCGAGCACATGGTGATCTCAAAGAAAATGCTGAGTATCATGCAGCTAGAGAACAACAGGGTTTTGCTGAGGGCCGCATACAGGAAATTGAAGCTAAATTTAGTAATGTTCAAATCATCGATGTCAGCCAAATGCCATCTGGAGATAAAGTTATCTTCGGTAGTACTGTGAATATGATTAATTTAGAAACAGATGAATCTGTCGGTTATCAAATAGTTGGTGATGATGAATCTGATATTAAATTTAATAAAATTTCATATAAATCTCCTATTGCTAGAGCTATCATTGCAAAAGAAATAGGAGATATAGTAACGGTAAAAACTCCATCTGGCGACATTGAATACCAAATTGATGATGTGAAATATATTTAATCGATTAATATATTTTATATCATCGAATAAGATTTGATAATTTAGGATTAGGTTCGTTTGATTTTTTTAGTAATAACAGAATGTGGCCAATAGACTGAACCACTTCAGCACCACATTTCTCTCGAATTATTTCAATTGCATGAGCTCTCGATTCTCGATCGCTATTGCTGAGTTTAATTTTTATCAACTCGTGATCCATAAGCGCTCTATCGATTTCAGCAAGAACATTCTCACTTAGTCCTTTGGTCGCTACTGTCACAACTGGATTTATTTTATGCCCTAGTCTTCTGAGTTGTTTTTTGTCCTCATTGGAAATTTTCATTTTTCAAAACTCTTAATGTCTGCTTTAGTCATTAGTATACTTAGTACAGTTTTTTATTTGGCAGAATAAATCTGTATTACTAGTGGAAATGATGATCATATTTTAAATACTATTTTGATGTCCAAAAATACAAGTATAATGCAATATAAACACAAAGATTCCCATTACATTTGATACTTTCGGTACATAGATATGGCAGTCCGTTCAAAAAGTAGTCATAAATGGCTTCAAGAGCATCATAGGGATCAGTATGTTAAGCGTGCACAAACGGATGGATATCGATCACGTGCTAGCTATAAATTGATAGAAATTAACCAAAAAGATAAAATTTTTAAACCAGGTTTAATAGTAGTTGATCTTGGTGCTGCCCCAGGGGGATGGTCCCAGGTGGCTGCAAAATTGGTAGGGCCTGGAGGTAAGATAATAGCCTCTGACATACTTAATATGGACCCTATTGATAAAGTAGATTTTGTGTTGGGAGATTTTACTAACTCTGTTGTGCTTCAAAACATACTTGATTTATTAGATAATAATTTAGTAGACCTTGTAATTTCTGATATGGCCCCAAACATGAGTGGTATAAGAGGTGTTGATCAAACAAAAGCTATGTACTTGATTGAACTTGCCTTAGATATGGCTTGCGAAGTTCTTAAACCGGGAGGAAACTTTGTAGCTAAGGTATTTCATGGTGAAGGTTTTGATCAGTATATGCTTGAATTAAAAAAAAGGTTTAAACGAGTCACGTCAAGAAAACCAGATGCATCTAGATCACGCTCAAGAGAAGTATATGTTGTTGCAAAAAATTTTAAGAGATAAAAAAATTTATATAATCTGATAACACTCAGGTCTATATCGCAAACTAAGTAAAATGGAGATTTTTCCTTGAATAATATGGTAAAAAATATTTTTTTATGGCTAATCATCGCTGCAATCCTGATGTCTTTCTTTCAAAACTTTGGACCTTCAGAACCAGATAAGATGATTAATTACTCAACATTTGTTGAAGATGTTCAGCGTGGAGATATTGAAAGTATCGTAGTTAAGGGTTCTATAATTGAAGGTCTTAGAAAAGACCGAACGGCTTTTAAAACAACAAGACCGGCCGTTTCTGACGATGGCTTGATGGGGGATCTTCTTGATAATCGTGTTGATGTTATAGGACAGGATCCTGAACAGCAAAGTCTCTGGAGTCAGCTACTAGTCGCCTCTTTTCCTATTTTGCTAATACTAGCAATATTCATGTTTTTTATGCGTCAAATGCAAGGGGGCGCAGGTGGTCGAGGCGGTCCGATGGGTTTTGGGAAAAGTAAAGCTAGACTTCTTGCTCCTGACCAAATCAATACTACATTTAGTGATGTAGCCGGTGTGGATGAAGCTAAAGAAGAGGTTCATGAGCTTGTTGATTTTTTACGGGACCCCACACGATTCCAACGACTCGGTGGTCGAATTCCTCAGGGAGTGCTTATGGTCGGCCCTCCTGGTACGGGTAAAACTCTTTTGGCTAAAGCCATTGCTGGTGAAGCTAAAGTTCCATTCTTTTCAATTGCGGGTTCAGATTTCGTAGAAATGTTTGTTGGTGTTGGAGCTTCGCGTGTAAGAGATATGTTTGAGCAGGCAAAAAAACAAGCTCCATGCATTATTTTCATTGATGAAATTGATGCTGTAGGTCGACATCGTGGTGGTGGTCATGGCGGTGGTAACGACGAGAGAGAGCAAACATTAAACCAACTACTAGTAGAAATGGATGGTTTTGAGGGTAATGAAGGAATAATTGTTATTGCAGCTACGAATCGCCCAGATGTTCTTGATAAGGCTCTGTTGCGACCTGGAAGATTCGATCGACAAGTCTATGTGGGTTTACCGGATATTCGAGGCAGAGAGCAAATACTTAAGGTGCATGCTAAAAAAGTTCCTTTAGATGATAAAGTTGATTTAGGTGTTATTGCTCGAGGAACACCTGGTTTTTCCGGTGCAGATTTAGCTAATTTGATAAATGAGGCAGCATTATTCTCTGCAAGAGCCAATAGAAGGCTAGTTAGCGGAGAAGAATTTGAAAAAGCTCGAGATAAAGTAATGATGGGTACCGAGCGTCGTTCTATGGTTATGTCTGAGAAAGAAAAAGAAAATACAGCTTTTCATGAAGCAGGGCATGCGATTATAGGAAGGTTGATGCCTGAGCACGACCCAGTTCACAAAGTTTCTATCATTCCTCGTGGTCGAGCCCTTGGTGTTACGCAGTTTCTTCCAGAAGAGGACAAGTATAGTCTGAGCAAACTACAACTGAAGAGTCAGCTTTGTAGCTTATTTGGCGGCAGGATAGCAGAAGAACTAATTCATGGTGAGGAAGGAGTAACAACTGGAGCTTCTAATGATATTGAAAGGGCCACACAGATGGCGAGAAATATGGTTAGTCGCTGGGGTTTGTCAGATAAAATGGGCCCTGTTTTGTATGGCGAAGAAGAGGGTCAACCATCTGGCGTTCCAGGCTCCACTTATTCTGCCGATACTGCTAGAGAAATTGATATTGAAGTACGCAAACTCCTAGATGATTGTTATGGGCGCTCTGTTAAAATTCTTGAGGATAATAAGGACATCCTATATTCGATGAAGGATGCATTAATGGATTATGAGACTATTGATTCCGAGCAAGTCGATGATTTAATGCAAAGAAAGAAAGTTAGACCTCCTTATGACTGGGATAATACTGCTGATAATAGTGCTTCCGTTACAGAAAAAAATAAGAAATCGGATAATGTTAGCGTTGTCCGTGGACCTGCGAAAGAGTCATAGCTACTTGGATACTAAAATATAGTACTTAAGTCCAACATTTTAGTATCCAAAGTAGCATTTAAGGAATCCCCTTCAATGTTATCAAACTTTATATTTATAAATTTTACTATAGACTAGTAATTGTTATTTTTAGGTTAACAATAAATATATATTTTCGATGAAATACTAATGATTATCAGCACTTTCCACTCTAGCTCAAATAAACCTCTCATAATGGCAATTCTAAATGTTACACCTGATTCTTTTTATGACGGCGGACTACTCTTTAATAACAATAATGTTTCGCTTGATTTGGTAATAAAAAAAGTAGAAGAACTCATTAAAAGTGGCGCTGATATTATAGATATTGGTGGAGAATCCACTAGACCGGGAGCAATTGCTGTTAGTCAGCAGGAAGAGTTAGACAGAGTGATACCTGTAGTTGAGACTATAGTTGATCGTTTTGGAGCATCAGTTTCAGTAGATACCAGTTCCCCGATAGTAATGAACGAATCTGCAAGGGTCGGAGCAGTAATGATTAATGATGTGCGCGCTTTAACAAGAGTGGGCGCTATTGAGGCAGTCGCTGCCTCTGGTCTAAATATCTGCCTCATGCACATGGCGGGAGAACCAAGAGATATGCAGATTGCGCCAAGCTATACTGATGTTTTTGCAGAAGTAAGTAAGTTTTTATTAGATCGTGTGAGTGTTTGTGAATTAGGCGGGATTGATCGACAAAAAATACTTATTGATCCTGGATTTGGTTTTGGCAAAAAACTTGAACATAATTTATCCTTATTTCATGGTTTAACTGAATTAAGTGAGTTAGGCTTCCCATTGGTTGTGGGCTTATCAAGAAAATCTATGATAGGCTCAATTTTAAATAAACCTATAGATGAAAGGTTATTTGGAAGTGTAACTTTTGCAATATTAGCAGTGCAAAAAGGAGCTCAAATACTTCGAGTCCATGATGTAAGTGCTACAGCTGATGCATTTAAGATATTGTCTGCTGTAGAAGGAACAGGAAATATATGACACAAAAAAAATTCTTTGGTACAGACGGAATACGAGGTCGAGTTGGAGTTAGCCCTATAACAGCAGATTTTATGTTGAAACTTGGATGGGCATCTGGAAAAGTTTTTAGTGAAAAAAGCGAAGGCCGTAAACTTATTATAGTCGGTAAGGATACACGTGTATCAGGATATATGTTTGAATCAGCTATTCAAGCTGGGTTGATCGCAGCAGGAGTCGATGTAGCCCTTTTGGGCCCTATGCCCACACCAGCAATTGCTTATCTAACTAGAACTTTCCGTGCTCAAGCTGGGATTGTAATAAGTGCCTCTCATAATCCTTTTTATGATAATGGTATTAAGTTCTTTGGTGCCGATGGGTTCAAGTTATCTGATGCAGTTCAGAAATCTATAGAATCTTATTTGGATAAACCGCTCATAACAGAAGATCCTTCAAAGTTAGGTAAAGCATTTAGAGTAGAAGATGCTGCAGGTCGATACATAGAATTTTGTAAAGGTACACTTCCACCGGGTGGCGATTTAGAGGGTCTTAAAATCGTAGTTGATTGCGCTAATGGGGCAACTTACCATACAGGACCAATGGTTTTTAGGGAGTTGGGAGCAACAGTAATCGAGTTAGCTGTTGAGCCTGATGGCTTCAATATAAATGAAAAGTGTGGCTCTACTCAGCCTGCTATTTTGCAGGATGCAGTTTTAAAACAAAAGGCTGACATGGGAATTGCTTTTGATGGGGATGGTGACCGAGTGATGTTTGTTGATCATAAAGGGCATTTAATAGATGGGGATGAGCTAATATTTGTTATCGCAAAACATCGTCATCAGAATGGCGGTTGCACTGGTGTTGCCGGAACTCTGATGAGTAACTTGGGTATGGAGAAATCACTTAATGCATTAAAAATTCCGTTTGTTCGAACTCAGGTGGGTGATCGTCATGTTATTGAAGCATTACGTGATAGGAAATGGAAGCTTGGGGGAGAAAGTTCCGGACATATTGTATGTAGTGATTTAACTACTACAGGAGATGCTATTGTTGCAGCTTTACAGGTCTTGTACGCAATGAGAGATACATCTACACCACTAAATACATTGAAAAAAGAAATGCAGAAATATCCACAAAGCATGATTAATGTACCTATTAAAGGTGATTTTAATTTAAAGAACTACCCGCTTATAATTAATGCAATAAATGAAGCAGAAAGTGAGCTTAAAGAAAAAGGCAGGATACTACTTAGACCATCCGGTACTGAACCGCTTGTGAGGATTATGGTAGAGGGTGAGGATCCATATCTGGTTGAGAAGATTGCCAAAAGGGTCGCTGGGGTTGTTGAAGCTGAAGCAAAAATAAGCTGTAGAGAGTTGTAACTCAATCAAGATACTCTGCAAGGCAAGGTAACCATACCGCAGTTTGGTTGAATAATGCTAGTATCTCAGATAAGATTGCGCTCATTTAGGTTCAGGGTAATTATAGAGTATGCAGCGATCCCTAATAGCCGGAAATTGGAAAATGAACGGCAGCAAGAAAAATTTATCAGACTTAGCTGAACAATTGTTTAGTTTACAATGTGATGCAGATGTCGTTATTTTTCCTCCAAATGTTTACATACGTGATGCAATTGAGGCTTTTTCAGGCGCATCCATTGCAGTTGGTGCCCAAAATGTCTCTGAACATAGTCGCGGTGCCTATACTGGTGAAATTTCGTCTGAGATGCTCATAGATATTGGTTGTGAGTACTGTATCGTAGGCCACTCTGAACGAAGAAGTCTTTATGGGGAAGATAATTTTAAGATTGCAGGTAAATTTTATCAAGCAAATGAAGCTGGATTGATACCAATTCTATGTTTAGGTGAAACTTTAAATCAACGAGAAAAAGATGAGACACTAGATGTCATAACTGCTCAACTAAACGCCGTGGTAGAATATACAGGGAAAGCTCTTCCTTCAGATTTAGTAATTGCGTATGAGCCCATATGGGCTATTGGGTCAGGAAAACCTGCGAGTACTGATCAAATACAGATTGTGCATCAGTACATACGATGCAAACTGCGAGAAAAAGGATTTAGTGCAAAAATTTTGTACGGTGGTAGCGTGACTCCCGAAAACACTAAAGAGCTTCTTAAGGAGTCAGATATCGATGGACTGCTCGTTGGCGGTGCCTCCTTAGACGCTAAATCGTTTGTTCAAATATGTAAGTTGGCATAAATCAAAAACTAATAATTTGGTAAAATAAAAAAATGGAAAAATTAACATTAATCGTGCATATCCTTACAGGTATTGCAATCATCGGTATGATTTTATTGCAGCAAGGTAAGGGTGCAGAAGCAGGAGCATCCTTTGGTTCGGGGGCCTCACAGACAATGTTAGGAAGTGCAGGTAGCTGGAACTTTTTCAGTAAAGTGACAGCTATCCTCGCAACAATTTTCTTTATCACTAGTTTTGGATTAGCGGTAATAGCTAAAGATCGCGCAGGAGTCACAGACGAGATTTTTCCCAGTTTAGAGGTTATTGAGCAGTCTATGGATACTGATCTTCCTGAAGTTGATTCTGTTAACAAATCCTCTGATTTACCAGAATGAAATCAAAAAAAGCCCAAGTGGTGGAATTGGTAGACACGCTATCTTGAGGGGGTAGTGGCGAAAGTCGTGCCGGTTCAAGTCCGGCCTTGGGCACCATTTATTATTTTATGCCCTGTATAGCTCTTTCTGATGATGGGTTTCAGGCTCTAAACTATACAAAAATAAAAAATTTAAATACTAAATCAAAGAGAAGTATCGTTTGATTAAAACTACGTACCACCTTTCTTTGGATTGTCTACTTTATTAAAAGCCCAAATAATTGCTATTAACCAATTTATTATTATTTGCACTAAAGATAATATTTATAATCATAATCACCCATCTATCTCTATGACCTTAATTAAATGCAACAATAGTGGGTATCATATAATTTATAATTCGATATTTAGGGGGTGTGGTTTGGGGATAGGATTATACTTTCTCTGTGTGATCGGTTGTTATTGCTGGCAAATAAAAGGTCTCAAGTTTGAACGAGATGTTTGGCAGAGTCAGGATAGAGGAGAATATTCTGAGGTAGAAGTAGATTATTATCTTAAAAGATTTGAAACTGATAGACGTCAGATGTGGTTATGGAGCTTTATAGGTGGGGTTTATGTGTGGGCCCCTGTTTACCTACTAATTTTTGGACTGTCTAAGTAACAAAATAAAAGGATTTTCAAAAGCAAAATATTCTATGGATAATTTTATGACATTTTTGGATGGAGAAAGTGCAGCTAAAGAAGAAATAAAAATTTATGGGTTTAATTTGGAGCTTTGGAATAATTTTTTAGAACATCCAGAGGATTTTAAAAAACTGTTCAGCAAAGCCTTATATAAAAAATCTGATGAATTCATAGAAGGATATAAGAGTTATTATAGCTCATATGCACTTTGGGCAGATACAATTTCATACAGAGACAACCTACCTTCATGGAGAACCCCCTGGAAGGACAATCCTAAAGAGACAAGCGATGAGTCCGATATTAATATGAAAATTGACCTAAAATCTGATGAAGGGGGTTAATTATTATAAAAAACCAATGTGATGTCAGTGAAATTATCGAAATGGCTTGGTGTGATAAAACCTCTTTTGATGATATAAAGGATATAACTGGTTTGGCAGAACCAGATGTTATTAAGATAATGAGATCAAGCTTGAAACCTTCGAGTTTTAGGCTTTGGAGAAAACGTGTTTCTGGAAGAAACGCAAAGCATAAAAAACTCATGACTTAGCTGTATTAAATTACTTATAGTGTTCAGTAGGGGCCTACAAAATAACTATTTACTAATGGAAATGCTAAACTCATAACATAAACTTATAATTAGGAAAGAAGAGTATGAGAATCCTTATAACAGGTGGTCTGGGAACTATTGGCAGTTGCCTTACTGCAAGGTTAGTAAAACAAGGACACAAAGTCACAGTTTATGACAATATGGAAATTGGTCATTCAGATAATCTAAAAATATATCTAAGTGACCCTGAAATATCAGAAATACATATCATAAAGAGAGATATCTTAGATAAGGAGCATATGTCTGTCGCAGTGAGTGGATCTGATATAGTTTATCATCTGGCTGCAACACTCGGGACTTTAAATGTAGTCTCTCAGCCGTCAAGAATGCTAAACGTAAATTCTTTGGGAACACATTTGGTTAGCGACCTATGTGTTTCTAACAATATACCACTGGTTCTTATGTCAACTTCAATGGTTTATGGAAAAAATCCTAAAACTTCTGTATCCGAAAAAGATGATCTTTTCGTGAAGGGAGATATTGATGTTGGACTTTGGTGGTATGCTATCTCAAAGATGGCCGATGAGGCTTATGCAAATAGTCTTCTTCTTGAGAATAAAAGAGCCAAAATTTTAATCATACGCCCCTTTAATGTTATTGCTCCACTACAAAGTCCTGCTGCTGGATTTGTTTTCCCACGATTTTTTCGATCAGCCTATTTGAATGAACCATTATTAGTTTATGGAAATGGTAAGCAAAAAAGAACTTTTACTTGGGCGCCAGATTTCGTAGACAGCCTGTTGAAACTAGTCGATAAGGATGTTTTTCGAATTACTGTTAATATAGGTGGAACAGAATCTATTACCATCTCAGATCTAGCAAAATGCATAATTAAGACTACCAACAGTAGCTCAGTAATCAAATATATTGACCCACAGGATTTATTTAGCGGTCAGTTTGATGAAATTGATCAACGATCACCAGATGTATCTCTTTTAAGAAGTCTTTCGGGTGTTGTGCCTGAAACTTCTATAAATGAAATGATTGTGAATTTTTCATCATACTATAAAAAATACTTCAATATTCAAGATAGAGGTCTGTCCCGTTATTAGTTATTAGTTTAAATTTACCTGTTGAATTTATTTTTTATAATTTGATAATTGTAATATATTAGGTGCGCTTATGAATATTGAGACTAAATCAATTCATGCTGGATTTGAAGATGACCCAACAACAAGAGCTGTTGCTGTACCCATCTATCAGACTACATCTTATAGTTTTCGTGATACTCAACATGGGGCCGATCTTTTTAATTTAGCTGAACCAGGCAATATCTATACCCGCATGATGAACCCTACCACTGAAGTACTAGAGCAGCGTATGACTGCATTAGAAGGTGGAATTGGTTCGCTAGCTATGGCATCTGGAATGGCGGCTATTACAGCAGCTATCCAGACCCTCGCTTGTAGTGGAGAAAATATTGTTAGCGTTAGTCAGCTCTATGGCGGGACATACAACTTTTTTATGCACTCGTTGCCCAACCAAGGTATTGAGGTGCGTATGGCTTCAGGTGATGATATAGCTGCCCTAGAGGCTTTGATTGATGATGATACAAAAGCCGTATTCTGCGAGTCTATTGGCAATCCTGCAGGTAACATTGTCGATATTGAAGAGCTATCAAATATGGCTCATAAGTATGGCGTGCCAGTAATAGTGGATAATACTGTCGCGACACCTGTTTATTGTCGTCCGTTTGAACAAGGAGCTGATATCGTTATTCATTCATTGACTAAATATATTGGGGGTCACGGCACGTCCATAGGTGGAATAATTATTGATTCGGGAAATTTCTCCTGGAAGGACCATCCTCGATTTCCAATATTTAATCAACCAGACCCTTCTTATCACGGAGTGATATATGCAGACGCCATGGGAGAGGCAGCATTTATTGGCAGAGCGCGCGTAGTACCACTCCGTAATATGGGCGCTGCAATCTCACCATTTAATTCATTTTTAATTTTACAAGGCCTTGAAACTCTAGCTCTTAGGATGGAGCGTCATACTGAAAATGCTCTAAAAGTGGCCCAATACCTATCTGCACATAAACTTGTTAGCTGGGTAAATTACGCTGGCTTAGCAGGCGATAAGTATTATCAGCTCTCACATAAAGTTGTTTCTGGAAAACCATCAGGAATTCTTAGTTTCGGAATAAAGGGTGGAGAGGACGCTGGAATCAATTTTATTGATAGCTTGAAGCTTGTTAAGCGACTCGTGAATATTGGTGATGCCAAGTCTCTAGCCTGTCATCCGGCTAGCACAACCCACCGTCAGCTAAATGACGAAGAACTTAAGTCCACTGGAACCAGCCGAGATATGATTCGCATTTCTGTAGGCATAGAGTTTATTGAGGATATCCTCTTTGATATAAATCAAGCTCTAGAAAATACTAAATAATAATAAAATTGAGTTATGAATATTAAAAAAGGAGTTTTTGTGCGTAAAAAAAAGTTGCTAACAATTATCGTGTTAAGCATGCTTTTGGGCGGATGCATATTTACTAGTCCAGAACCACCGAGCAATCAATCTAATATTTGTTCTATATTTAAAGATCACCCCGATTGGTATGACTATGCACTAGATTCGGAAAAGCAGTGGGGTACAAGCATTGCTGCACAAATTGCTTTTATAAAACAAGAGTCATCTTTTAGGCATGACATAAGACCACCAAGAGACAAGTTACTTGGTATTATTCCTTGGTTTAGATCCTCCTCTGCATATGGATACGCTCAGGCCCAAGACGCTGTATGGTCGGAATATGAAGAGGAGAGAGGTTCGCTTTTTTCAAGAAGGTCACATATGAAGTATGCTACTGATTTTATTGGTTGGTATAATAGAAAAAGCCGTTCCGCACTTGGTATCGGCCAAACTAATATAGAGCATCTTTACTTGGCCTATCATGAGGGTCGGGGGGGCTATAAAAGAAAAAGCTACCTCAGAAAAAAATCACTTCGTAAAATAGCAAAAAAAGTTAGCCGTCAAACAGAAATCTTTGAAAGACAACTAAAAACCTGTGAAAAAAAATATAAATGTAGATACTTTTTTCAAGTATGGCCAATTTGCAGTTGAGGTTTATGAAAAATTTATTTCAGATAGATGTGACTATGATAAATAATAAATAAGGAAAAGACTAGGAATTAGAAGGGTTTGCCTTGACCAGAAACAATGCTAGCCCTATAATCTTCGACCGTTAATTAAGTGCTCTAATATAATTAGATATCAGACAAAGTACGACAGGGATTTGTTATTTTCACTAGTAGCTAACTGAACCAAAGCTGAGTGAAGAAAATTTGTTGCGGGGTGGAGCAGTCTGGTAGCTCGTCGGGCTCATAACCCGAAGGTCGTTGGTTCAAATCCAGCCCCCGCTACCAAATATATACATAGAATGATTGTTCTCTATGTTTGAGCGTTGAAAAAATTCGCGCAAAAAAAGCCCCTTTATGGGGCTTTTTGTTAGGAGATGCTGACCAAGTAAGCGATAGATTTATTCAGTAAAGGAATTTGAGGGTTAACAGTGATAACAAAAGAGGATACCCTTAAAGAGCTAATAGCCCCAGTAGTATGTGCCCTAGGCTGCATATTTTGGGGTCTTGAGTACCTATCCTCAAGACGAAATAATGTCTTGAGGATATATATTGATAAGGATCCAATTACAGTTGAGGATTGCGAAAAGGTTAGTAGACAGATAGCAAGCTTGCTAGACGTCGAAGATTTGATAACTAATGAATATACATTAGAAGTATCTTCTCCAGGTATGGATAGACCCCTTTTTACACTTGATCAATACAATGAATATAAAGGTGAAAAGATTACTCTGAGGCTTCGTTTACCTCTCGAAGGGAGACGAAACTTTAAGGGTTTTTTAGGTGGTATAGAGGGAGAAGACATATTGTTAACGACAGAAAGTAAAAAATATATTTTCCCAATTCAAATTATTGAAAAAGCGAATGTTATTCCCAGTTTTGATGATAGTTGCGAGGCTAAAAAATGAATAAAGAGATTTTGATGGTGGCAGAAGCCGTATCAAACGAGAAGGGAGTATCCCCTGAAGTTATATTTGAGGCTATAGAATCAGCATTGGTAACAGCGACAAAAAAACGTTACGACGAAGACTCTAATATCCGTGTAACTATAAATCGTGAGACAGGTAGCTATGAATCTTTTCGATGGTGGGATGTTATTGATGACGACACTATGGCCGAGCTTGGAACTCAATTTACCCTTGAGGAGGCTCATGAAAAAGATATTAATCTTAAAGCGGGCGATGTTTTTGAGGAAAAGATCGAAGATGTTGGATTTGGCCGAATAGCAGCACAAACTGCAAAACAAGTAATTGTTCAAAAAGTAAAAGATGCAGAAAGAGCTCTAGTTGTTGAGCTATTTATTGATCAAGTTGGTGAGCTGGTAAGTGGTACAGTAAAAAAAGTTACACGAGATAATGTTCTTGTTGATTTAGGAAATAATGCTGAGGGTATTTTACCACGCGAAGAATTAGTAGGTCGTGAAGTTTTTCGAGTAAATGATAGAATTAGAGCAATACTGCAAGGTATCAATTCAGAAAATAGAGGGCCACAACTGTTCCTCAGCCGTAAATGTAATGAAATGCTTACAGAGCTATTTCGTATTGAGGTACCAGAGGTATCTGAACAGGTAATCGAGATTCGTGGCGCTGCAAGAGACCAAGGTTCGCGTGCAAAAATTGCAGTAAAAACAAATGACGGCAGAATCGACCCTATCGGAGCATGCGTAGGGATGAGGGGAGCAAGAGTTCAAGCTGTTTCTAATGAGCTTGATGGCGAGAGAATTGATATAGTTTTATGGGATGATAATCCAGCCCAACTTGTCATCAACTCTATGGCTCCAGCCGAAGTTGAATCAATAGTAGTCGATGAAGAGTCAAACTCAATGGATGTTGCGGTTTCAGAAAGCTCCTTGGCAATGGCTATAGGAAGAAGCGGGCAGAATGTGCGATTAGCGTCAGAACTAACTGGTTGGAAGATAAGTGTTATGACAACTGATGAAGCTCAAGGCAAGCAAGATAAAGAAGTTCATACTCTTATCGATTTATTCAAGGAAAAATTAGATATAGATCAGGATATTGCTACTGTTTTAGCCGAGGAAGGTTTTGCTTCCCTTGATGAGGTCGCCTATGTCCCCTTGGAGGAAATGGCAGATATAGATGGATTTGATGAAGATTTAGTTGAAGAGTTGAGAACTAGAGCTAAGGATGCTTTGCTGACAATGGCTCTTACATCCGATCAAGATCTTAAAAAACCGGCAGAAGACTTGCTTGAAATGGAAGGAATGGATCAGCAACTTGCGGATAATTTAGCCAATTCAGGTATTATATCAATGGAAGATTTAGCAGAGCAAGCAGTTGATGATCTATTGGATATTGATGGTATGGACGAAAAAAGAGCAGCCAAGCTCATTATGACAGCCCGGGCTCCTTGGTTCGCCGATGAGGAATAAGAGCAACTCGAACAGTTTAAATTGAGGAATATTAATGGCTAACGTTATTGTAAGCGAACTTGCCAATATTGTAGGGACACCCGTCGATCGTCTTCTTAATCAAATGAAGGAAGCCGGGCTGCCTCAAGATCACGCTGATGCTGTTGTTGGAGACGAGGAAAAACAAATATTATTAGCTTATTTAAAAAGTTTAAATAGTGATAAATCAAGAGATCCAAAGCAAATAACACTCAAGCGTAAAACACTTAGTACATTAAAAACAAGTGCTGGAAGAAAAACAGTTAATGTCGAGGTGCGTAAAAAAAGGACTTATGTTAAGCCTGAGGTACCTGTTGATACTGAGCAATCAGGGAATACAGATAAATTATCTGAATCAGTTTCTACTGATGCTGAAGATAAACTTCAAGCCACAACAATCCAACGAACGGCACCTGAGGTATCAGATGATAAAGGTTTAGAAGAATCCTCAGCTGACGCATTAGAAAAAGATCAATCAGATAACTTAAAAACAATAATTAAGCCAATCAAGAATCACGATAATCCTGTCTTGGCAAAAGAAGTTCCTGAATCGGAAAAACCATCAAAAAAATATCAAAAAAATTATACAGCAGCTCCTGTTGATGATGATAAAGAGGGGGAACTGAAAAAACCTAAAAAACGAACTGCAACAAAAGAAAAAAAGCATAAAATTGTTGATTTACTTAAAGCGGTAGATGATGAGATTGATGAAGAGAAAAAGCCACGACTACGAACTGGCACAAAGGTTGCAAAAATAAAAAATATCCATAAATTCAAAAAACCTGTAGATAAGATTATATACACTGTAGAAGTTCCCAAAGAGATTCTTGTTGTTGATTTAGCACAAAAAATCTCAGTTAAATCAACTGTTGTTGTTAGGGCACTGATGAGTTTGGGATCTAATATTTCGGTTAACGAGATTTTGGATCAGGATACAGCAATTCTTGTTATCGAAGAGCTTGGACATAATGCAGTCGCAATATCTGATGCAAGAGAAGAAGAGGCGCTCATTGACAACTTAAGATTAGACACGAATGATGTGCTTAAACCACGCGCGCCAGTTGTTACAGTTATGGGCCATGTTGATCACGGTAAAACATCCTTACTTGATTATATAAGGAAAAGTCGTGTAGCTTCAGGTGAAGCCGGAGGCATTACTCAACACATCGGTGCTTATCATGTAAACACTCCTAAAGGTATGGTTACGTTTTTAGATACACCAGGTCATGCAGCTTTTTCAGCAATGCGAGCACGTGGCGCAAAAAGTACGGATGTTATAATTTTAGTTGTTGCGGCTGATGACGGCGTTATGCCTCAAACTGAAGAGGCTATTCAGCACGCTCGTGCGGCAGATGTAGCACTGATTGTTGCAATAAATAAAATTGATAAAGAGGGATCTGATTCTGAAAGGGTTACTAATGAGCTATCAGCTGTTGGTGTTATCTCCGAGAAATGGGGAGGTGATACACAGTTTGTAGAGGTTTCGGCGCAAACTGGTGAAGGTATAGATAATTTGATTGAGGCTATACTTTTACAGGCTGAATTACTTGAATTGAAAGCATCTTATACAGCACCCGCTACGGGTGTCGTTATTGAGTCTAGATTGGAAAAAGCGCGTGGTACAGTAGCAACTATATTGGTGCAATCTGGTAAATTAAATAAAGGTGATTTGGCTCTTGCAGGAGAAAGTGTCGGTCGCATCCGTGCAATGACAGATCAAGCAGGTCGAGCGGTAAAAGACGCTGGGCCCTCTATTCCAGTTGAAATTTTAGGTTTAGATACCCCACCAGCAGCTGGCGACCAGTTCTTGGTTGTTGAGAATGAAAAAAAGGCCCGTGAACTAGCGGAGCTAAGACAGCATAAAATCCGCAATGAAAGTGCGTCCTTAAAAAAATCTGCAAAGCTTGAAGAAATGTTTTCTAAGTTTGAGGGTGGAGAACAAAAAAGTAGACTCCCGATTGTCATTAAAGCAGATGTAAGAGGATCTTTAGAGGCCATTCTTGCTGCTATAAAGGAAATGGGGAACGAGGAAGTAGAAGTAGAGGTTATATATTCAGGAGTTGGTGGAATAAGTGAGTCTGATATTAATCTAGCTATTTCATCACAAGCCGCAGTTATAGGTTTTAATGTTAGAGCCGATAATTCTGCTCGTCGCTTATCTGAAGATGAACAATTAGATCTACGGTATTATAGTGTCATATATAATGTTTTAGACGATATACGCCAAGCTTTAGGGGGTCTACTTTCTCCTGAAAAACGTGAAGATATACTCGGCATCGCTGAGGTTAGAGATGTATTTGGGTCACCTAAATTCGGAGCCATTGCTGGTTGCATGGTTGTAGAGGGTTCAGTATTTCGTAATAAGCCAATTCGAGTTTTAAGAGAGAGTGTAGTGATTTATGAGGGAGAGCTAGAATCTTTAAGGCGCTTCAAAGATGAGGCTAGTGAAGTTCGTAACGGAGTTGAATGCGGAATTGGTGTGAAAGACTACAATGATATTAAAGCTGGTGATCAAATTGAAGTTTATGAAGTTACAGAGATCGCTCGAAAACTATAAATTAGGGGGCTCAGATTTATGCCAAGAGAGTTCACTAGAAAAGATAGGGTGTCCGATGCTCTTCAAAGAGAGTTATCTCGATTGATCCGTGATGAGGTTAGAGATCCTAGACTCACAATGACTAACATCACTGGTGTTGAAGTTAGTCGAGACTTAAGTAGTGCAAAAGTCTATGTGACTTTTGTTGGATCTACCTCAGAAGAGGCAGGACATGATGCTACTGCAATTTTAAATGGTGCAGTCGGTTTCCTGAGAACCAGAATAGCCTCTGAGATGAAGCTGAGGGTAACACCAAAAATACGATTTATATATGATAATACTGGAAAAAGAGGGCAAGATTTAGCTGCCCTTATAGAGCAGTCTATATATTTGGATGAAAAACATAAATTTATACCAAGTCAAACGTCTGAAAAATTTGACGAGGACGTCTAAAATTGGGACACCGTAATAAAGGACGTCAAGTAAATGGAATTTTATTGCTAAATAAAGCTTTAGGTGTCTCATCGAATAAAGCCTTACAAGAGGTCAAGCATTTATATCATGCAGCTAAAGCTGGACATACAGGTACTCTCGATCCTTTAGCTACAGGAGTTCTGCCAATTTGTTTTGGAGAGGCAACAAAATTTACTCAGTTTCTTTTAGATGCTGATAAAAAGTATAGCGCGACCATTAGGTTTGGGATTTCTACTTCTAGCGGTGATGCAGAAAGTAAAATTGTCTCTGAATCTGGCGCTATAAATTTAAATATAGAAAAAATTAATAGTACCCTGGCCAGGTTTCGTGGAAAAATTCTTCAGGTCCCCTCAATGTACTCGGCACTCAAGCATGAAGGCGTGAGGCTTTATGAGTTGGCTAGAAAGGGTATAAATGTAGACAGAAAAGCACGAAGTATAGAAATTTATTCATTGGAGATAATTAACTTTCGTCCAGGCGAGTTTCCAGAGGCAGATTTTAAAGTTCATTGTAGCAAAGGTACTTACATAAGAAGTTTGGCTGAAGATATTGGGATATCACTAGGATGCGGCGCTTATATTACAAATTTACATAGAGATGCTGTTGGAGAATTTAATAATAATGACTCTATTACACAAAAAGAATTAGAGTCCATAAAAAAATCAGACTTGATGAATGATCTAGATTCCCTTTTAAGACCAATAGATGCTGGAATCCAGCACCTTATGGAGGCAAACTTAACTGAAGATGCAACTTTTTATTTTTGCCGAGGACAACCTGTAGTGGTACCTCAGACCTTTCATGAAAGCAAAGAAGGAGATATAGTGCGCGTCTTCCAACAGGAAGGTTTATTTATAGGTGTTGGTGAGATATCAGCTGATGGTAAACTTGCACCAAAGCGTTTAATAGTTTGATTTAGTGTAAAATAGTAGTGTATCTGTAAATATGCACGGGTACCCTTTTTTTAAACCGCATATTGGAGAAATGTATGTTAAGTGCAGATGAAAAAAAAGTAATTGTTGAAGAAAATTCAACAGCTAAAGGAGACACTGGGTCTCCAGAAGTTCAAAT
>Ga0233432_10000031_pt1 | contig 106820 bp, 110 predicted proteins | sample SI_122_August201_6_FD_179870 | JGI IMG/M metagenome (GOLD analysis project Ga0233432, IMG submission 179870) | Seawater microbial communities from Saanich Inlet, British Columbia, Canada - SI_122_August2016_10_MG | ecosystem: Environmental > Aquatic > Marine > Inlet | place: Canada: British... | reverse complement strand
ATTATGATGAAATCTTTTCTGAACTTCATGAAAAATATAAATCTAAAGCATCTATGGCACCTGAACTAAAACTTATGTTTCAATTAGGTGGTAGTGCTTTAATGGTCCACATGACAAATAGCATGTTTAAATCTGCTATGCCAGGCATGGATGACATTATGAGACAAAATCCTGACTTGATGCAACAATTTACCCAGGCAGCTGTTAATACTATGGGCCAATCTAATCCTGGATTAGGTGGATTGATGGGTTCTATGATGGGTGGTGGTCCTCCGCAAATGCCACGCCAACAACCCGAATTTTCTCCTATGAATAACGGTCCTCCACCTGGTCCTATAGCTACTCAAGGGCCTAACTCTGCTCCTCCTCCTGTTAGACCTGGATATGTTCCTCTTTCTAACAGACCAGATATAAATGCTAGTAGAGATATTCCTGCTCCTGAAAGAAGTAGACGACCTGAAATGAAGGGTCCATCTGATATTTCTAACTTACTTTCTGGATTAAAGGTTAAAAAGACAAATGTTAATATTCAAAATGATAACGACGAAAAAGGTAGCACTATTAGTATTAGTGAATTAAAAGAAATGCAAAATGATAATATTCCTGTTCGTTCCAAACGCCGTAAATCTGAACGCAATACCGTCTCTTTAGACATTTAAATAAATAATTAATTATATTATTTTTAGTTATTTATTTTTTACTTCTTTTTGATTTCTTTTTTTTACAACCTTTTTGTTTTCTTCTTGTTCTTCTTTTTCTTTTTTTCTTTCCACCTTCTTGATGTTCTTCAAAATCATCAAATTCTTTTTTTATTTCCGTTTGTAAATCATACAAGTTTAAATTTAAATCAATTGCTTTTTCATCAATTATATCATCTAACATTTTATTTAAATATTGTAATTCTGTTGATCCAAGTTCATACTCAAACTCTTGTAAATTAGAATGAAGACCAGTTAAAAATTCATCAATTTCTCCTTCTCTCATATTAGGATCTTGATTTATTCTAGAAATTGTATCTTCTAGATCATTTTTTAATGTTTCTTGTAAATTACCAAATACTTCATTTCTACTTGCTGGAATCATATTTGGATAATCTTCCTCATCTGAATCTTGTTCCATTCTATCTTCATATTCTCTCTTCTTCTCTTCATATAATTCTGCTACTTCTGGATCACTTAAACATTCTTCTTTTGTATTTCCTCTACAATTTGGACATTGAAATACTTCATCTTCTTCTTCCCGTGTTTCAAAGTTTTCTTTATTTAATTCCGCTAAACAATTTTGAATAAAACATTGTCTATGGAAATTGTGATTACAACTAGTTGTTAGTCTTTCATTTGGGGTTATTTCTTCCATACAAATCGGACAGCTTTCTTGGTTTCCTCCTTTTCTTCTTCTAGTTCTTTTTTTTCTGTTTGTTCTTCTTTTTCGGCTTTTTCTTTTTTTCTTTCCACCATAACTCCCTATTTCCTTTTTTAAATCATCTATTCCACCAGCAGCTGTATCTACTACTTTTAAAGCATAAGGATCTTGTGATTTATTAAGTTGATCTTTCAATGTGTATGTTGTGTATATTTTATTTTGTGGAGTATTTTCAATTTCTTTATTGTTTCCTTGTTCATCTTCAAACACTAATATATATTTTTTCCTTCTTCTTGGCATATTCTTTGTGTCATGTCCAAGAAATTTCATATTGTTGTAATATAAAGGCGTTGTAAGCACATTAGGGTCTTTAATTAGTTTTGTTATTTCTAAATCATATTTATTGCCTATTACTAAAAATCCTGGTTGTATTTCTTTTCTATATGGATTATTCATTAAATATATATTATTTAAATATAATATATGTTTGAAAACGGATTATTTATTTTCAGGAGAGATTTACGCATTCAAGATAATATAGGTTTAAATTTAGCAATGGAACAATGTAAAAAGGTTTATCCTATTTTTATATTTACTCCTGAACAAGTTACTGATAAAAATAAATTTAAATCAGATAATTCAGTCCAGTTTATGATAGAGAGTTTAGATGACTTGAGAGAAAATATTAAAAAACAAGGTGGACATTTAAATTGTTATTATGGAGAGAATAACACAATTATTAAAAACCTTATAAAAAAATGGAATATTGAGGCTGTATTTTTTAACTGGGATATAACTCCTTATGCTAAAAAAAGAGATTCTTCAATAGAAAAATTATGTAAATCTCTCAAAGTAGAATATGTAACTGCTCAAGATTATTATTTATATGAACCAGGATCTATAAAATCAGGTTCAGATGAACCCTATACTAAATTTACTCCTTATTATAATAAAGTATTACCAACGAAAGTATTAAAACCTGTCAACTTAAGAAAATATAAATTTGCCAATGAAAAGGACGGAAATATTGAGTTAGTAGATGCTTATTTAAAGTTTACAGAACCTAATCCAGATATTTTAGTTAATGGTGGAAGAGAATATGGAGAGAAAATCATTAATAATTTAAGTGCGTTTAAAAACTATGGTAAAACTAGAAATAATTTAGACCAACATACTACCTTACTTAGTGCTTATTTAAAATTTGGTAATGTATCAGTGAGAGAAACTTATGATAAAATGGTATCTAAATTAGGAAAACGAAGTGATTTATTAAGACAATTAATATGGAGAGAATTTTATGCGCAATTGTTATTTTCAAATCCTCAAGTTCTTGGTAATCCTTTAAAACCTAAATATGATAAAATTAATTGGGTGTCAAATACTTCTAACCTAAATGCGTGGAAAAAAGGATTAACTGGATTCCCAATTGTCGATGCTGGTATGAGAGAATTAAATTCCACTGGATATATGCATAATAGATCTAGACTTATTACAGCTAGTTTTTTAATTAAAACATTATTAATTGACTGGGAAGATGGAGAGAAATATTATGCTACCCAATTAACAGATTACGATCCAGCAAGTAATAATGGAAATTGGCAATGGGTTGCCTCCTCAGGAGCAGATGCGCAACCTTATTTTAGGATATTTAATCCATGGTCTCAATCTGAAAAACATGATAAAGATGCGGAATATATTAAGAAATGGGTTCCTGAATTAGAATCTGTTCCAGCTAAGGATATTCATAAATGGGATGAAGTATATGAAAAATATAGTGATATTAAGTATCCCAAACCTATCGTAAATTATGAGGAACAAAGAAAGAAAGCTTTAGCTATGTATAAAAAGGTCGTTTAAATTTAATTTATGTATTTATTATATAAATGAGTGAAGAAGAACTTCCCAATTTTGAATTAGATGATTCCTATTCTATTCCACCTACAGAAGAACCACATAATTTAGATGATACTGTTGATTATTCTGATGATGAAGAATCTTTTCAAGAAGGCGAAACTACTTTGGCAGATGAAACTAGAGATGAAGATAGTGATTGGTCTTTTGGGACACAAGAAAATCCGGATCCAATGACTCTTGCAGAATTACAAGGAGGAGCTGGTAAGAAAAAAAAGAAGAAGACAGCTACTAAGAAGAAAACAGCTAAAAAGAAAACAGCCAAAAAGAAAACAGCCAAAAAGAAAACAACCAAAAAGAAAACAGCCAAAAAGAAAACTGCTACTAAAAAGAAAACAGCCAAAAAGAAAACAGCTACTAAAAAGAAGTCAGCAAAAAAGAAGACCGCTACTAAAAAGAAAACTGCTACTAAAAAGAAGACCGCTACTAAAAAGAAAACTGCTACTAAAAAGAAGACCGCTACTAAAAAGAAGACAGAAGAAAAAAAGAAAGGAATATTAGGAATATTTATGGGAGGGAAAAATAAAAAAAAAATCGATAAAAAAAAATTTATAGATCCATTACAAAGATTAATTTAATTATTGTAAATACTGAAGTTTAGATTGAATTGAATCTTTAATATGGATATTCAAATCAATTGTAAATTGACTAACTATATTAATAGATTTTTGTTGAAAATGTTTATCATTAATTTTTAATTTACTATATTCATTCACATTATCTTCATTTATTTCCATGTATAATTCTTTGAATACTTTACTATAAAAAGCCTCTTTGGATTTTCTTTTTTTTGGGTTTATAATATCATCTCTATCAAAGTATATTTTATATTTTTTTTTGAACGATTGTTCATCAATTTCTATTTTTTTAGAATCAGTCAATATCATTGGATAACTGTATTTTGAATTAGGTTTCTTTAACTTCATTAAATATTTATCAAATATAGTATCTTTGGTTTCCAGTTGTAATACCTCATATATCATCTTCTGGTTTTTATAATCACAAATTACGACTTTTATAGTAAATCCAAACATGTTACATTTAATTATTTGTATTTATAAAAATAACTATAATTCTTTTCAATTTTTTAATTTAATAATATATAATGAAAGATTGTTGTAAGATAACTAAAAAAAATAAAATATGTAAAAGAAAAGATGGAAAAACTTTTAAATTACCCAGAAGATTTTCAAAAAAAAAATGTTTAACAAAAAAAATCAGAGGCTTTTCTATGCGTAGCTCTTGTGCTCCATTTAAGTTTTGTAAAACTAGGAAACAAACTGGTGGTAAGAAAGAATTTTTATATAATCCAAATGACCCTAAAAAAAGTTTTGATGTATATATTGATAAAGATCCAAGCGATACTATTCCGATTAAATATACTACTGTAAAAGATGTAGAAAATACAATAAAAAAATTAGAAAAATTATATAAAAATGGAAAATATCCTCATAAAAGAATTTGGCAAGTAGGAATGATTATGAAAGTGCGTTTAGAAGCAATGAAAAAACATAAAAAAATAATGTATCCAAATGCTAAAGATGTTACAAAAAGATTTCATTTAGCAAATAAATATTTTAAATTTCTAGGAAAAAGAACAAAAGTAAAAGGAGAAGAAGAGAGAAAGAAATTAAAATTCAAGTTCGTTTAAGATGATTAAATATTTCTACAGCAAAATAGTAAATACTTATTACTGACGCTATAATTCCAAATATATATTGAAGTTCTTCCATTGTATTAACTTGATGAAGCAAATGAATAGGATGATCAAAATCTATCGTTGTTAAATGAATAGGATTATATGGCAATAGCGAATCTTCTATTTGTTGTTTTGATAATAGGATAAGTTGATTATTCATTTTTAATTCAGCACACATATTTAATATTTTTTAAATTGAAAATATTAAATCAATTTTTTAAATTATGTGACCATTTTTTTAATTGGCCCAAATAAACCACATCCTTAAAATTATTATGATAATTATTATAATCAGATGTTACTTCTGTAACTTGAACAACCGTCCCATCTAGTTTTTCCCAAAATATATAGGGTTCCTTTTTTTCTCTATTTTGAATTAAATTTTTAAGTTGCTTTTCTGAATAAAATCCGTATACTTCCATTGTATTAATAAATATAAAATATAAAAAAGTATTTAATTCAATTTTATTTTAAAATTGAAATATATTTAAATATATAAATTGATGTATCCAAAATGACAAACTATATTTTAATAGATGCTAGTTATTTTATATTTTATAGAGTATTTGCTCTTCATGTTTGGTGGAAAAATGCTCGCCCTCACGAGGAACTAGTAAATCCGTATGATAATGAAGAATTTGTAGAAAAATTTAAAAGCACATTTAAAAGTAAGATTGATGAAATAAAGAAAAAATTAAAAATTAAAGAGGCCAAAATAATTGTGGGAAAGGATTGTCCTCAACATCAAATTTGGAGAATGGCACTACATCCTTCCTATAAAGGAGGTAGGAATGAAGAAAAAAACAAGCAAGCAAATGTAGGAAATTTCTTTCAATTGGTTTATAAAGAACAATTATTTCAACAAGCTGGTGTTGATTTGATAGTTGAGTTAGATAAATTAGAAGCTGATGATTGTTTAGCTTTAACAGCAAGACATTTGTATAAAAAATATGAGGACGCTCAAATTTACATTATAACAAGTGACCATGATTATATTCAGCTATCAAATGATAGAATACATTTGTATAATTTAAAATATAAATCATTATTAGAGTCGAAATCATATAGTGGTGATCCAAAGAGAGATTTGTTTTATAAAATAGTATTAGGAGATAAAAGTGATAATATACAAGGGGTATTTGAAAAATGTGGAAAAAAAACAGTTGAGAAATGCTTTGATGATCCAGAATTCTTTGAAACAAAGTTAAATAAAGAAAATAAAAATTTAGATTATCAAAGGAATTTACAATTAATAAATTTTGATTATATCCCTTCCATTCTTGTAGAATTATTTTATAATGATATATTAATTAATTTATAATGGAATTTATATATATAGTTTTAATAATAAATAATAGATATGTGAGGTGGGAAGAAATAGGAGAAGAATGTTCAATAAAAGATATATATTTTTTATTAAGAGAAAAGTATAAAATAGAAAAATGTATAATAGAAATAGATGAATTAGTAATAAACAGACCTTCAAATGATAAATTAAAACATTTTTGTTTAAAAAAAAAAGACTTGACTTTGAAAATAATGACAAAGAATCAAAACTATGTGTTATCTAAAAATATTTTTTAAATAAATTCATCATTTTTTAACGAAATAGGTAAATTATTCCTTTCAAAATAACATTCTCCATTTTCATTCCACGATACTTGTATAGTTGTAATTTCTACACCATTTTGCCATGCTTTATATACAGCTTCTTTGTAAGTTAAATCAATATTAGATGTTTGAAAGTGACTAACATCGGTTCTTTGGACAACAAAACATAAAATTGCTCTTACTTTACCTGATTTAGCAATTTCTTCTAATTCTTGAATATGTTTCAATGCTCTAGGACTAACAACCTCGGTGCTATTTTTTCTATATCCATCAGGAAAATAGGCAATTTTTTCATTCCATTTTTTTGACTTTATTAATTCTGTATATTTTTTCTTTTCTTTTTTAGGAACATCTACATAATCAGCCAAGGGAACATTTTTTACCTCTAATACAAAAGGTTTTCCATCTTTATCTGTTCCTGCAAAATCAAATCTAGAATTCAAAAACTTTACTTCTCTTTGAAATTTATTTGCCTGTAAATTAGAAATGAAATGTTTCTTTAAACATTCTTCTACAATTGATTCGGCTAATTTAGGATTAATACCAATATACATTTTAGTTTCATAATCTTGTAAAATAGCTAATTCAATCCTATGAGAACAAGTTTGATTTTTTTTAGCAGGTAATTGAGATAATACTACAGTTGAATCTTTTTCAGCTAATCCACAACAACCTAATGAAGGACTATGTCCCAATATAGAAGAAGAATTTTCTAAAGAGACATCGGCAACATAAGGAGTTTTACAGTGAGCCGATGGGCGTTTAATTATAACACCTTCACATATGTCGTTAATTTGAAATAATAAGTTTTCCATTTTAAATATAAATAAAATAAAATGAAAATAATAAATTCAATTTTATTTAAAATACTAATATATAAATGGGAAAAAATGATAAATTACAACATATAGGTTTAATGGCAGCAGGGATAAATTTATTTTCATTTTATTCACTAGTATTTCATAATTGGATAATACAAGATCCAACAAGCTTATCTTGGATGTGGTTAGGCACAGGAATAATAGTGCAAATATTATGGTCGATATTTGGATTTATTAACGAAATCCTTCCTACAATGATATTATCACCATTAATATTAGTTGGATTTTTAAGTTTACTATATTTAAAAGTAAAATTAGAAACAAATTTATTTAAAAATAAAAAATAATTATTTAAATTTTCTCTTCGTTTTTTTTAATTTAAATGATTTTTTCATTTTTTTATTTTTTGATTTTTTAACTCTTTTATGTTTTGAATTATTCTTCCTTTTTCCTCCCTTTAATGATTTTGGGTAGTAAATAGAAGTTATTGGTATTTTACCAATTATAGAGTTATATTCAACTTGAACCTTTTGTATGTCTAATGGAGTATAATCTATTTGGGTAAGAAGATTATTTAAATTTTCTAAATCGGATAATTTAATATTGTAATTATTATTTGCCCCAACGATTTGTGCTGCTTTAAATATTTCATGTATAGAATGATTATAAGGAGTCATAAATACAATAGAAGCTAATATTATTACATTTAAATTAATATTATTAAAAAATCTTGCTAGTAAAATAAATATCATAGTATGACCTGATAGATTACTAACAAAATATTTATTATATCTTTTTTGTAAATTTAACGAAAAACTTAATGGTTCAATTGGTTTCATATAACAAATAGGAGGAGTCCACGGAGGTCGTTCATATAATCCATCTACTTTTGGATTAATACCTGTAGAAGTTATATATTTTTTTTCTCTATCTGAAAGAGGTGGAAAAATAGGAAAATATTGAAAGACTTCAGTCATACAATTAGTCTTTAATGTTTGTTTTTCATAACTAACAGACAATTGCTTAATATAGTTTTGTGCTGGTAATTTTTGAACATCTTGATAAGGGACTCCATAAATAAGGGCATGCCATAACCAACAAATAGTAATGGGTGAGGAATATTTTTTTGTTGCTGGATCAAGAAATTCCTCTTGCATCATTAAATATAATGGCTTACATCCGCTTCTTTGGATAACTTGTTCTCCATTTAAATTATTATAACAATTATTTACTTCAAGTATATCAAATCCTAAAATACTTTCTATTAAAACAATAGTTTTTTCAATATGATTAATGTCTAACACGGGATATTTTTGCTGAAATGCTGTTAAATTATTATGTAGTTTAAATGTTTGATATTCAATAACAATTGAAAACATAAAACATGATGAACCAGGCCTTTGAAAATTTTTAATAATTGACATTAATTCTCTAATATTTAGATTTGGAATAAAATTTTGTTTTAATTCTAATAAATTTTTAACTGGTTCTAAATTACGAGAACCTTGTGGTTTAATTAATGGTGTTCCTAATTGTCCAGCTTCATTCATTATATCAAAAAAAAATATTTTCTTAATTTCAGTAAATATTTCATCTTCCTTCCATCCTATCAGAGTATATTTTACTTCCACTAAGCTTATTTGATCATTAATTAACTTAATAATTTCTTCTTTAATGCCTTTCATATTAATTGATTTAAAAAGTGTAGAAGCAATAGCATAATTATAAGCTACTGAAGAGGTATCCATATCCATATCTAATATATAAATAGATTTTATATATTAAATTAACAAAAATTAGATAAAGCATTTATGATATTTTTACGCCTTGGAAATAAAAACATAGCTACTGAAAATCCAACTATATAACCAGCTGAAATTTGTATTAAATTATGACATCCTTTCATATACCTTCCTATAGCAACTAATATAACAGGAATATTATATAAAATAAAATTTTTTATATTCATCTTACCATTTTTAAGTAATAAATAAATCATAACAAAACTAATCGAGCACATATGACCAGAAGGAAAACCAGATTTTTCATCAACTAATCCTCCACTATTAAATAAACTACAGTTTCTTGCTCCATCTGGGCGTTTAAATATATAGGAAGGTTGTAAATTTGTAGTTAATTTTTTTAATATAACTTGAATATAAACCGCAATCATAAAGCCAAGAATAGCTACAATATCTAAAGTAAATATAACATATACATTTACAAATAATACTAGTAATGAAAAAATATCATAAATAGATTTAACTTGTATCATATAATATATATAATGAAAAATTTATTATTAGGATTTTTTTTAATAATAGTTATAATCGTAAATTTAATAATTAATAATAATATAAATATGCAAGCTGTAGCTGTATTTCAAGGTAAATTAAAAGGAAGTTATGTGACATTTTATCAAGATGGGCCTAAATTACCAGTGAAAATTAATATTCATGTAAAAAATTTAAGTCCAGGAAAACATGGTTTTCATGTTCATGAAAAGGGTAATTTGATGAAAAATGATTGCTCTGAATGTGCTGGGCATTGGAACCCCACAAATAAAGAACACGGTGGATTAAATGATAGTAATAGTCATGCTGGTGATTTAGGAAATATTTTAGCTAATGAAATAGGTGAAGTAAATAAACATATATCTACAGATAAGCTAACTTTATTTGGAAAGAATTCTATATTAGGTAGATCAATTATAATTCATGCTGATGAAGATGATTTAGGTAAAGGAGGACATGATGATTCTCTAATAACTGGACATGCTGGAAAAAGATTAGATTGTGCCATAATCGGATATGCCTAATATATAATAGGTAATTTATTTGGATATTTTTTAAAAATTTATAATTATAATAACTACCAATGACTAATGAAGAGAGATAATAAGAAGAAAATATTATATTGAATTTTAATTTTTGATTCATATTTAATATAATATTTTGTCTTTACTTAAAAACAAACACATTGTCCTCCGAAACCAGGAATAAATCTTCCTAATTTACCGTCTTCACATAAACAAGAAGATGGTCCATAAGCAGAAGTAGGTGTTTGAACACAGAATTCTTTGGAATAGCCTTTGGAACGACAACTATCAAACATAGAAGAAGAAAACCCCTCTGTAATTTTATTTTGAGAGAAAATACTAAATAATACAATGGCAAATAAAAATAAAAGACTCCATTGAAAAGGTTTCATTATATTATATCTTTTTATTTTTTTTGGATCGTCTATTTTTTTTACCACCTTCATAATAATATGTTCTTTCAGTAACTCTTTTGGGTTTATTATAATTGGGACGAGAAGGAGGAATAGGTTTATCAGGAGGAATAGAACTAGATGGAGCAGTTTTTTTTGGAAGAGGTTTTAAACCAACTAATTCACGATATTCATTAATGATAGATTCTTTTTTTTGCATACAATTTAATCGGGTGGATTCTGTAAATGTCATTGAACTACCTTTATGTAAAATAAGTGAAATAGATACATTAACAATAGGTGCTTTTTGTGAAGCAATAGGAGTTAAAGTATATTTATTATTCCATTGATAATTATTTATTAAAAAGGTTTGAGTTCCAATAGTAATTTTATCATTCTTATTGAAAAATAAATCAAGAATAAATTTAATATTATTATGAATAATACCTTTTGCTTTTGCTTCACTAATTTTTAATGGTTGATATAAATTTTTTTCTTTTAGTCTTGAAATGAAATTATCAAATTGAACTGGAGAAAGAAATATTTTTTTAATGTCATCTTCACCTAGATTTTTATCAAATAATCCCTTCCTTAGGCGAATGGTAGGAATAAATAATAGATTTGGAAAAGAGGAATATAAAGTAGGATTACTCATAGACGGTTTGTATTTTTGGTCTTTTACAATAATTCCTTTTAATGTCGATGCATCAAAATTAATAACTAATATATTAGTACTCATCTTATAATATTAATATATAATTATGTTAAACTGTGATAATAATTTAAAAATTCAGAATTTCTTTCTTTTTCCTTTTGTTTTCTAGCTTTTTCTAAGGTTTCAATAGCTTTATTGATTTCGCTGTCACTAATTTTTCCATCTTGATTAGTATCAACCTTTAAATATTTGTATTTATCTGGTAAAATACAATAATTACTTTTATGATTTAATAAAAATTCGGCTAAAACCATAAAACTTGCAGTTAAAACTAGGGCAACAACAATATCTCTCGTTCCCATCCACGCCATCGTAAAAATTAAAACTTCTCTAGCAATATTATACCTAATAAATGATTCCATAGAATCACTGAATTTAATTTCAACAAATCTTGAACCTATATTTAATAAAATCATCATAATACCTGTAAAATATTTACTATTATTTAATGTATTAAAAACTTCCATTGGATTCATTATATATACTACTACTAGAAAATAGTAAATAAAATGGATATTAATCCAACAGTTAAATATAAAAAATATTGAGATTTGGTAAGTTTTTAATACTTAGTAATTGTTACCAAAAAAGCAGCAATATAGAAAAACATTTGTTTTAATAATAAATAATTGATTTTTTCTATTATATATTATTAATAAAATCCTAATGATCTACCAAAATCTTTAAATTTACTATTAAAATGATAAGTAACATTTTCACGAGCATCTTTGACATTTCTAATATGAGGGCGAACAGTTTGTCTAAAATATGTATTAAACCCTTCTTTCATAAAAAATTCATTTTTAATCAATAAAGCAATAACAATGAAATATATAGCAAATGCTAATATAAATATTACTCTAGTTGCTAACTTATTTATTTGATTCATATAAATATCTATTTATTTTTTTTTAATAGATTGGGTTCTGTCAACATTTACTTCATTAGAATCCATTGCTCTTAAATTTTCTTCAGTTGTAATTTGTTCTTCACTTGAAATGATTTCAAATTTACAATCTTCATCACAAGGATTACATGTATCACCAGTAAATTTAATATTAGGGAAGCTTTCTTTTACTTGTTGTGGTGTAATCTCTTTATTATCTTTCATTAATTTGCCATTAACACAATTAGTTGTTTTAAAAGATTGAACATTAGAATCTTTAGAAGAATCTTCATTTTCATTCATATTTCCTTCCATACCTTCAATTACATTTTGGCTAAGAGAAATAAAAATTAAAATAACAATAACACCAAACACAATATGGTAATGAACCGCAACAATAGCTAAAATTAAAAACACGAATTTTGCTAAAAGACCATCAAATTTAAAATATTCCATCATCCTTATATACATAAAAATATATTTTTTCCGAATGTTAATTTAAAATTTTATCTATAAAAAATATAGGTATGTCTTTAGCAATGTATGCATCTGAATTTAATAATAATGATAATAATCCAATTCAAAAAAAGAGAGAAAATATGAGAAATAGAACATTGAAAAGGAGAGAAAATACAAGTAAATCTAATCCAAAGATAGAGGCTATGGTAAGAAAGATTCATGATGATGAAAATGATGATGATTTATCAGAATTTCAGCCATTAGGTCCCCCATCTTCCGCAGGAATGGAAAGATTAGATACAACTGGTATGGAAGAAGGTTTAGAAGAAAGATTAAATGCTCAACAAAATCCATCCACATCTTACGAATCTCAACAATCAAATCAAAATGTTCAAGAAAATTTTACTCAACTCCCTAGCGAATATGCTAAGCAATATTATCAACAATATGTTCCTTATTTTAATCAAATGTCAGATGATTTAACTCCTAATGGAGCAAACAAAGATGAATTATTAAATAAACTAAATCAAATAATTTATTTATTAGAGGAACAACAAGATGAAAAAACGGGACATGTTACAGAGGAATTGATATTGTATTCCTTTTTAGGAATATTTATAATTTTCATTGTTGACTCTTTTGCTAGAGTAGGAAAATATGTAAGATAATTCGTATAAGTATTTAAAAACTTATGTAAAATATAAATATAATGGAAAATATTTCAATGGAGACTAGTGAAAAACCCCAACAACCAACACCAAATTTAAGTGATGTTACAGTTACAAATGAAAATGAAGCATTGAATATGATGGTTTCATTTTTACATATGGCCCAAAAAAGAGGAGTATTTAACTTACAAGAATCAGCAAAGATTTGGGAATGTGTCCAAATGTTTATGAAAAAATCATAAAAATATTAAAACGAATCTCATTTAATATTTTTTAATTAGAACAACAAGTATATGTCACACCAACATTAGGACTTCCAGCACATCCTCCTTCTTGATAGCTACATACTCCATCTGTAAAATAATAGTTAGATGTTCCAAGATTATCTTGACAATATTGACACATCCAAGCACAACCAGTTCCAGGACCAACTGAAAAACTTACACAATTATTATTAGGAACAATCTCTCCACAAGTGTTTTTATCTAATGCCTTGGCAAGATAAAATGAAGCAGCAAGTAAAATGGAAATAAATTTCATTATAAATAGTAATTAGATTTATTTTTAAGTAGAATTTAATTTAATCTCTCTAATTTCTCTCTAACAAGTGATTTTATAATAGTGATTCTATAGAATGTAAAAGAATCGTTTGTAATGAAAAAGAAAATAATCTGTACAACTCTTTGAAAATACATCAATAGAGAGAAAATAGAGAGATTAAATAAAATTCAAAAATAAATAAACGCAACTTATTTAATTTCTTTAAATTAGTTTTTAAATATTATTAAAAAGTAATTTAAAGAAAATTATTCAGGTTTTTGGAAAACATATAAGTATTGATATTCCATTTGGGCCATTAGAAGATCTACTTGTGCATAATTAATAAATCCTACTTCTTTGGCCATATTAATGACGGTTTGTCTCTGAGGTATCCACATTTTATGACTATTTTCTCTCACTTTATTCGAACCTGGTGTAGTATCTTTAAATATCTCTCTAAATTGCACAAAATCATTCGGGAATATCTGGAAATCCGCTTTATAATCAAAGTTATTAAATACTACATTAGAAGTTGTTATTCTATTTTCAGCAAAAGATTGTGGATTTACCATTACAAAAGGTTTAGCAGCTGGAACTACAGGATCAAACTTATTCTTATCTACTAATTGCACAACAAAATATCCTCCTGGTCTTAACCAATGATAAACATTTTGTAAAAATTGCATTTTATTTTTATAATAATAAAAGGTCATATTTAAACATACTATATGAGTAAATTGCTCTTGATTAAACAACATTGATTTTAATGGTGATCCTAACTTAAAATTTAAATCAGGATATTCATTTTTGGAAAAATTTACCATTGCTTGTGACTCTTCTAGACCCATTACTTTATAACTCTGATCTTGAAACATTTTTACTATATGTCCTGTTCCACTTCCTATTACTAAAATATTACTTTCTGTTGTGGGTTTAGTAATATTTTCTATACTTCCTACTTCATATGTATTTGCTAATTCCCTATAGAATAATTGATCATAAATATTCACATAAAAATCGTCATATAAATCTATGCCCTTTTTAACTACAAAATTTTCTTTTTGTTCAATAAATCCTTCTCTAATAGGTAACATTTTTTTATAAACACATACTAATATATACATTAATGCTAATAAAATAACTAAATGAAACCATATAGGTAATTTTTTCAACTTTCTTTCAATTCTAGTGTATATTTTGGAAAAATTCATCTTATATGTATAATTATGTTATTTTTTTTATAGAGAAATAATAATGGACGAATTTGAAATAAATGATATGAGAAGTGAAAAAGATTTTAAAGGAATTACTTTTTCCAAATTTAAAAAAACAGAAGCTAAAAAAGAATTACTAAATAGCCTTAAAGATGGTAAAATTGAAAATGCCCTCAATTGGAGTGCAGAATTTATATGTATTGGTGCTTTTATTGATCTATGGGATATTTTATTAAATTTTGTAGGAAAACATATACATTTAGGTAACCCTAAATTACCTATTTATTTAGATCTACGATTTAATAACTTTAAAGAAATAGTTCAATGTGGTTATATAGGTTTTGAAATGAATATGCGTAATAATAACAAAATAAGAAAATTGTTTGGAGAGATAATTATTGTATTATGTAAATCTCAAAAAAAACATTCTATAGAAAGTATTAAAATAAAGAAAACTGACGAATTTGATATGACCTCTATATCTACAAAGTTAAAAGCTCCCAATGTAAATTATGGGACTGAATTATTTAAAAAGGATGATCCTAAAGAACTATTTATTGCTTTAAACGAATTTATGTATCATTTATCTAAAGATTCATTAAATTCTTTAGATGCTTGTTATTGGATGGAATGGATATTAGAGTTTGAAAATATGTGTAAAAAGAAAAAAGAAATTTGTGTTTGTGAAAGAAGAAGTTTTGTATCAGTAGAAGAAAAATTTCAAAAAGAACCTATATGGATGATTTGGGATGCGATTTTTATTAGTAATAATGCTAAGAAATCTGAAATTTCAAAAAAAATATTAAAAAGTATTTTTGATTTATTTTGTATTCGTTATACTAGTGGTTCTAAAAGAAAAAGGAAATATTTAATTTATTTTGCCATTTCTCTCATAACTGAAAAATTAAACGACAAAATTCCTATTATTAATGACAAGTCTACAGTAGATAATATTAATAAAAAAATCAATTTAATCTACAAAGAAATAAAAAAGAATGAAGTATCACCTGCTACAGATTATTTATTTGCGGGTGTAGAAAAGAGTAATAGAGAGAAAACAATTGAAAAATTAGACGCATTTAATAAAATGAATACTATAATCAGAAATTAAATCTTAATTTTTAATAATTTATATGTAACCCATGTTGTTATATAAAATAATATTCCTCCCCAAAACATATCTACAAAAGCAGGTAAATATTTATATTTTTTAAATATTGCTACATTTGTAAAATCAAATACCCCATAAATACAAAATCCTAAAAAAAACGCATCTTTCGGAGCTCTTCTTTCCATAATTATAAATTTATATAAAACGAATAACATTAAAACATAAACTACAATTGCGCCATACGGATTTAATGTCATTTTCTCTCCTTGAATATTTTTTATCATTGGATCAAATAGAGGTCCACCAACATTAGATAAATAAACAGCGTCTAATGTTAACATTGTAAAAGCAGGAATTATATAATCCATTATATAATTATTAAATATAAAATTTTATCAGTTATAATATCTTATATTTTTATATATTATTTTTATATAATGGAAACAAGTAAAAGTAAAATTCCTTCTGGTGTAACTATTGATATTGATGCTTCTCCCGAACAAAGTAAACCTAGTTCAATTTTGGGATTTTCTACTTCTTCCCCAACCGTTGAAACTACTACCCCCACATCAAAATCTAAAGATGGATTTTTTAAATCGAATGGAAAAACTAACTTTTTTAGAATTGGATTAATTATTATAATCTTATTATTTTTAGGTGTAAATATATTTTCTTATTTAGGTGATTTTTTACAAAAAGTTAAAGACTCTCATATTATTCAAAGTATCTTAAAGAGTCTAGGATATGGTATTACCCAAACTACCAAAGAAGTTACTGAAGTTACTGCAGAAGGAGCTAAATTAGGTGTAGATATAGCTGCTGGAACTGTAGAAAGTGGAATTGATGTGATTCAAGGACAACTTGACATTGATCCTAACCAAAAACAAACAACTCCTTCTAATAAACAACAACAAGATCCATCATTAAACTCAGCTTTGGCTCATGCGGAGGATAATACCGAACCACAACCGGATGATGCTTCTAGTTCAACCCAAAGAATTGGAACGGGTAAATCCGGATATTGTTATATAGGTGAAGACCGTGGATTTAGAAGCTGTATTAAAGTAAAAGAAGGTGACACATGTATGTCAGGAGAAATTTTCCCTTCACAACAAGTATGTGTTAACCCTAACCTCCGTGAATAATTTGCTTTTTAAATTACATTTTTATATAATTTAAAAACCTACTTAAAGAAATTATTGATTTCCAGATTGATATCCTGGTTTGCTTCCACTATTTCCTGCTAATTTTGGATCTCTTGGTTGTCCTGTATTTGGACCATATTGCGGCCATTTTACATTTCCACCTACAAATGTTCGTCTTACTCTATAATTATATAATGGCGCATTTGGATAATTTGTTATTAACATCTTAGGACCAGGTGTGTTATTTTGAGATGTATAGGCTGATATAACCCGTGAATTGGGACATAATAATGGACCTGTATTAACATTAACATTTTGTAAATTCTTTGTATTCGCATTTGTATAAGAATCTGATTGTGTCGCAAATGTAGAACCTCTTTGTCTTCCAATTCCTCTTGCTAACCTTGAATACAGCTGTTTACTAGACATATTTGCATTATTGTTTCTATATTGAAAAATTTCTGCTTTTCTTTTTTCACTTAAATTATATCCGTTACTAGATAATGGTTGGTCATTTGCACCTACTCCAGATATATCAATACAATCCCCAACTGCTCTTGTCCATACACGAGGAGGATCGGGACCAGCACCCGTATCACAACCATTAATTTTATTTTCACTCATAATTAAATTAATATAATAAGATATAAAATTTATTATATTAAAAATAATGTTATTTATGGATTGTAAGAGTCTCTATTACCTGCAAAGAACCATCTTAAAGATAAATATCGAGGTTTACTTTCAGTCATAGTTGAACCAGTCATTTGCATATTTGGTCCTGAATCAACAATTCTTTGTATTTGTGCTGTTCCTAAAGCATAATTATAATATCTTAAATCTGATAAGTATCCAGAGAATCCACCGTTCATTGCTACATAAACATCACCAAAGTTTTGTCGGGGAACACCTTTCATAATTAATCTCTTTGCTAATTTACCATTAATATAAACATCAAGTTGATGATTTACAACTTTGATTTGAACACAAATCCATTTATTAATTGGGATATCATCAACAACAAGTTTTTCAGTAATATTGTTAAAAGTATTCATAACCACTACTAAAGCATTAGTATTGGGAGCAATATATAATCCAGGGGCATTGTTAGGGAAATTCATACCTATTGGTGGGTTAGTATAATTAATGTTATCATTTCCTTTATGGAAAACATGTCTAAATTGTCCTTGTTGATAAACTAAATCATCAATAAACATCCATACTGAGTAAGTAAATTCTATACCATTATTTTGATTATCTGACCTTAATAAAGTAACGGAACCATTAGTGTTAGGATCTTGTGGAATAATTTGCATAGTTTTAGCATCAACCATTCCGCTAAATAAATATGGAGAACCATTAAATGAAAATAACCATGCTAAAAATTGTGATGCGAATCTAACACCTATAACAAAAACAACAACTACTAATAATAAAAAGGCTACTTTTGCTACTAAACTATTAGATTCTAAAAAATCTTTCGTGCCTGTTACGGTTTTGTCTGTTTTAAATGTATCAAATGCTCCAGCTCCGGAAGAAATATTTCCTGTATCTGACATATCTATATATTATACATAAGAAATTTAGATATGAAATTTAAATTGTAAAGCTCCCTTGTTCCTCACCATCCTTTAAATAAGATACTTGAATTTCATAAGGGAAATTACCAATTCCACTGCCACCATAACCAGCTCTATAAATATTATATGCTTGTTGAGGATTTACAGCATCACCATAATAATGAATATTTGATGTATAACCAGAAAATCCACCTAAAGGAGTAACATAAACAGGAGCATTGTTCGCAATCTTGGCTACTCCAGGTAAAACACATGTTCTAACTAATTTACCATCAATATATACATCTAATGTTCTACCATATAAACTTACAATAAGGTTGACCCATCTTTGAATAGGAACATTAGCTACATTACATGTATGTGTAGAACCAGATTTAGATTGGGCAGAACCATAAACAGTAGTTTCTATTTTAACATTATTTTCAATTGCTCCTAAAACAATCGAAGGAGAAGGTTTTAAATCTGCGTCCAATCTTCCTAAAACAATTTTAGGTTCACCATATCTATAACTCCAATCATCAATATAAAACCAGACACTATAGGCAAAATTAGAAGCATTAGATTGTTCTAAATCATCAGCAGAAATCTTGGTTACTTTTTTAGCATCATTAAGACCAGATAGTTTGGATGAATCTCCCATTAGCCATCTAACAATAACAATGATCAATAAAATTACAACAACACCAATTATAATATTTTTGACAACCATGCTAATATATTATACATTTAGAAATTTTCTAAAATATTGGTGGATTTAAATTTTTAACCGAATTATATAACCAACTAATTTTTCCCCTTGATAAACTATCTCTAAAATACCTTACATTACATATTCCACCCATTATTCCTTCATTAGTTCCTGATGTTATTACTGTATTTTGATTATAAGGTATAATTCCTGGATTAGAAGATACTAACTCATTATTAATAAATATATCTAAAGTTGATCCATCATAATTAATAACTATATGATTCCATCTTTGCATTTTAAAATCACTTGTTTCATATAATATTTTTTCATTACTTCCTTGAGTCTTAAGCATTATTTTTAATTTATTTTTTAACACATTAAATAATATATTCGGTTTATCTCCAATATTTAATAAAGATGTATATTCACTATAACTTGAATTCGTTTCAGGAGGAAAGGAATCTATAAAAAACCATGATGACACAGCATAATTATATGAAAATTCTTTATTTCCTGTATTTATATTTTTTGTAAAATTTACATCTTGAAATGTTCCCAAATTTTCTTGATTATTTAAATTAATCGCATCACCTTGTAATAAAGAAGAATTATAAGAAATTAGCTTCTCAATCAACCAAGGTAAAATAAAATATAACGCAATTAATAATATTTCAATTATTAATAATAACACAATGGGTTTGGTGGTAATAGAATATTGATATTTCATATAATCCACAAAATCCAACAATAAACACGGAAAATAAAATATTACCTTTTTTATTAAAGAAAAGAAACTAGGTTTTTTATCTTCAGGCTCACCTTTATCATAACCGAAAAATTTTAATAAAATTGCTACTATTCCAATAAAAATTAATAAATTAATTATTAAAAAGATATATTTACTCCAATCACTAAAATAAGCAGTAAAATTAAAAAGGACATATGATATGAATATAATCAATCCTAAAAATCCTATTGTAGTAAATAATTTACCAAAAAAACTTAGTGTCCCAGTTTCTTTTTCATTTTCAAATAATTTCTTCCTTCTAGCATAGAAAGAAAATGTAAGTAATATTAAAAATCCACCAAATAAAGCCAAAAAAATTGCTCCTCCACCATTATCTTCATTTATCCAATCCAAAGGATTTTTTAAAAATAAATAACCAATCAATATAGTGTAAATTATAAAACCTAAAATAAAAATAAATGCTGTTGGAAAAGTTCTTATTCCTCCTATTACAAAAAATTTAAATAATTCAAAAATAAATCCAAATAAATACCCTATTGTTTCTAAAGTAGTGCTTCCAGTGTTATTATATTTTGGTTCAGAGTTACCTGTATTTTTTGATATTTGTTCTGACATGCTTTCTTGTTTTGGAATTTTTACTGTGCTCATTAATAAATCATTAGAAATAAATTAAAGATTTTCCATCGCTGTTTTCCTTCCATGACAATCTCTACACATAGCAACTAAATTATCTACATGATTAGACCCACCATGTTCCAATCTAATTTTATGATCCACTTCAAACCAAGCAGGTAATTGTTTTTGACAACTTCCACACTTCCATCCTTGTTGTGCTGCTACAAACTTCTTTTTTGTTTCACTAACACATCTCTTTGTTGATTTTTTACCTGATTCCATAATACGATTAACTTGTTGTTGTTCTTGAGAACCAGGCATAAATGATGTTTGATTAGTAAAATCAGTAAAAGGAGTCAATACATCTAAAGACGATTTAGCTGATGGCATGGATTTTATAATATTTGCTGCTTGTTGAACAATTGTATGCGATTGAGAGGGATTCTTTTTTAAAAATAAATATATACTTAAACCCGCAAATGCAAATCCAGCCATTTTAAAATATTTTTGCCATCCTTGAATTAATTTAATGTAATTTCCATCATAATATGTATTTGCTATGAAAAATCCTGTTATTGCTAAAATAAGTAATTCTAATTTCATATAATATTTATAAAGGTTATTTTTTATAAATATTTAATTTAAGTTACTTCTGTTATTACTCGTGTAATATCCACTTCATCTTTGTTGTTTCTTTTAGATTTTGATCTACTTCTACTCCTACTCGGTGTTTTTGAAAAACTTTTCATTTCTTCCACTCCCACTGGTGATTTTCTTGTTTTGTTGAGTGATGATTTCATTTTTGTAAAAGAAAATTTATTATCTTGATTAATTAATTGATTTAATTCCTTTATATAAGAAATAATTTTATTTATGTCATATTTCTCTGTTCCATTTGAATATATTGTTTCAACTAACATACTTCTTATTCTATTTAAAAATATTTTCTTCATATCTTCTGCTAATTTAATTTCCTCTAATTTTACTTGAAAAAAACTATAATATGTGGTCATTAACCCAAATATATCCGAATTATAAAGATAACATTGTAAAAAATAACCTTCTAAATCAAATTCATATTTATCATTTGTAAATTTAACTAATATATCCGTTATATAATTTGATAAATAATACAAATAATACCCATATTCTATTAAATCATTTCTTTTTACTTCTGATAAGTATGTTTCTTCACTTATTGATGGAGAGAAAATCATATTAAATAAAATTACATTATCATCATAATATCCGTAATATCTTGCTAATTTAATTAAATATTCATTAATAATATAGTTTCTTACATTTGTCTTATTAAATAATATAATCCCATCTTTGACTCTTTGTAAAAAAATATCATAATTTAATTTAAATTCATTTGAAATTATCATTGATGAAAATGGTGTATTAAACTGAAGTGGTCTATTCAAAATTTCTTTAGGTATTTTTTTATTATTAACTACCGCTGATAATCCCCAATCTATAATTCTGGCTTCCAATTGTTTATTTATCATTATATTCGAATCTTTTAAATCATTATGTATAACTCCTTTTTCATTCATAGGTCTAATTGCTTGTTTTAATAATTTAATTATTACTTCATTTAATAAAAATATCTTTTCTTTTGTTATTATTTTATCTGATAATAACCAATCTTTTAAATCTACTCCAGCATCAGGCATATTTAAAATCGTTAAATTTGATAATTTACTATTTACATTTTTAGAATTTACATTAAATCTTGTTAGTGCATAACATTTTTCATCAAACCCTTTCAAATCATCTTCGGTTAATTTATCTGGTTGACACAATTCTGTATCTAATAAAAAATATTTATCATAATTTTTTATACTTTTTAACCTATCTTTTATGTTTTGTATTTCTGTTATTTCCTCTTTTCCATACTTTTCAATTGACATTTTACTGACTCCATAAGTTCTTTTTTTAGTGTTTTTACATTTTAACGCAGGTTTAAATATACATCCAAATCCTCCCGATGTCAATGCCTCTCCTCCTAATTTACTTCTTTTTTTTATTCTTCTAGTCTTTAATTTTTTTTTATAAGTCATTTATATTCTCTAGAGAATTATTTTTTGTATAAATAATACCCCCCTCCTAAAAGACAAATTATTATTACTACAAAAATTAATTTCTTTCTATATTTAATTTGTTCCCTTAATCTTATCTCTTTTGGTTTATATAATTCATAATATTCATCCAAGGCCTCTGTTAATGTCTTCTCGTCCTTACTGGTTGATAAATTAATTTTGTTATGAATAAAATGAACCCATTTCAAAAAAGAATCTTTTCCATCTAAATAAGGAGAAACTGGATATTTATCAAGTAATTCACTAAACTTATTACCTATTGGGGGATGAGGAATAAATAAAGGTATATTACAAATTAAATCATAGTATTTTTTTTTGGTCGTCTCATTAGCTTTTAATGGATAATTAATTGCCAATGTCATTAAAAAAAACCAATAATGTGGTCCCCAAACATTCGGATCAAATAGTTTTTCTGTCATTAAATTTAAACAATATAAAAAGATAATTAAATAAACATATAGCGATACAATGAGTCAAAAATCATTTAATTTTTGTAATAACTGTGGAAAAAACGGACATATATTTCAAAATTGTAAACATCCTATTACCAGTATTGGTCTTATTTGTTTTAGAATGTATGACAATAATATTCAATATTTAATGATCAAACGAAAACATAGTCTCGGTTTTGTTGAATTTATGAGAGGAAAATATCCTGTATTCAATTACGAATATTTAATTAATATTTTTAATGAAATGTCTAATGAAGAAAAAGAAAAAATTAAACATTTTAATTTTGAAGAATTATGGAATTATTTATGGGGTAATCAAGTCGGTATTCAATACAGAGGTGAGGAAAAAACATCTAGAGAAAAATATGAACTTTTAAAAAATGGTATTTCTAGTAAAAATGAATACAATTTAGAAACATTATTAGCTAATTGCGAATATAATTGGGTTGATACAGAATGGGGGTTTCCCAAAGGTCGGCGTAATTATCAAGAAAAAGATTTAAATTGTGCTTTAAGAGAATTTGAAGAAGAAACTGGATATGTAAGAAGTAATATTCAATTGATTCAAAATATATCCCCTTATGAAGAAATATTTACGGGTTCAAATATGAAATCATATAAACATAAATATTTTTTAGGATATATTGATGCTACTATACAAACTACTCATTCTTTTCAAGAAACTGAAGTAGGAGATATGAAGTGGCAAACTTATAATGAATGTTTAAATAAAATAAGACCATATAATTTAGAAAAAATAAATATTTTAAATAAGATAAATAATGTTTTAATCAAATATAGATTATATTAATAATATATAAGTATTATGGAAAAAACAAAAAAACCAAAGAAGTTAAAATTAGTCCCAGAAAAGTTGACTGAAGATAATATAGAACAGGTTTTTAAACAAAATTTTGAGAAAATAAAATTATTAATTGACGATTCTAATTACAACTCTTTTTTGAATGAAAAAGAATTATTAAATTCTAATAATATTAGTAAACATGAATCTAAATATGCTAATTTATATCCCTCTTTAGATGACACTATGTTAAATATTAAAATTGCTGAAAAAAAAGAATTTAATGACAACAAATATGATGGTAAACTTTATGACATTGAAGAACAAGCCAAAAAATTATGTGATGCTGATTTTGATTTAGTTCCCCATCAAATTTTTGTTAAAAACTTTTTAAGCTTCCAAACTCCCTATAATAGTTTATTGTTATATCACGGTTTAGGAACAGGTAAAACTTGTAGTGCTATTAGTGTTGCTGAAGAAATGAGAACCTATTTAAATCAATTAGGGATTTCACAAAGGATTATTGTTGTAGCATCTCCTAATGTCCAAGAAAATTTTAAATTACAACTGTTTGATGAGAGAAAATTAAAATTAGTCGATGGATTATGGAATTTAAGAGCATGCACCGGAAATAAATATTTAAAGGAAATTAATCCTATGAATATGAAAGGTTTAAGCAAGGAAAAAGTTATTAAACAAGTCAACAGAATTATTAATAATTCCTATTTATTTTTAGGATATACTGAATTTGCTAATTTTATATTAAAAATTTCTTACACTGATGATGATAATAAAAATATTATGATTTCTAAATTAAAAAAAAATTTTAATAATCGATTAATTATTATTGACGAAGTTCATAATATCAGAATCAGTGATGACAAAAGTGACAAACGAGTTGCTAATGAACTCTTTAAACTAGTAAAATATGTTGATAATTTACGATTATTATTTTTATCAGCCACACCTATGTATAATAGTTATAAAGAAATCATTTGGTTATTGAATATTATGAATTTAAATGACAGAAGGTCTCAAATTGAACTTAAAGAAGTTTTTGATAAACAAGGCAATTTATTAGTTGGAGCTGATGGAAGTAGAATCGGTGAAGAACTAATTAAACGCAAAGCTAATGGTTATGTTTCATTTGTAAGAGGAGAAAATCCTTATACCTTCCCTTACCGTATTTTCCCTTCCCTTTTCTCAATTCAAAATACTTTTAAAGAATTGCCATATCCTAGAAAACAATTAAATGGTAAAACTATTGTTCAACCTTTAGAACATGTAGATGTTTATGTAAATATGGCAGGTAGTTATCAACAAAAAGTTTATGACTATATTATTGAACAAATAAAAGAAAAAAGTGGAAAAACTAAACAAGGACTACCTTCTTTCGAAAATATGGATGCCTTTGGATATACTATGCTACAAAAACCATTACAAGCCTTAAATATGGTTTACCCCAATAAATCTTTTGATGAAAATTCAAAAGTAGATGCGAAAATATTATTAGGTTCTGATGGTCTTAAAAAAATTATGAAATATACTGAAACTACTAATCCTCCTACTAGAAAGAATTTTGAATATAAAAATACACCTTATGGAAGCATTTTCTCTCCTGAAAATATTGGACAATATAGCAATAAAATTAAAAGTATAACCAATAATATATTTAATTCCGATGGTATTGTATTGATTTATAGTCAATTTATTGATGGTGGTTGTATTCCAATGGCTTTGGCTTTAGAAGAACTCGGTTTTACTCGTTTCGGCACCAAAGCTTCTAACCTTTTTAAAAGTCCACCTCATAGTCCTATAGATGCTATTACATACCAAACAAAAGAAAATATGACTAATCCAGAAAATTTCAAAAAAGCGACTTATACTATGATTACTGGTGAAAAAGCATTATCTCCTGATAAAGTATTTGACCTTAAAAATTTAACAGATGAAGATAATAAAAATGGAGAGAAAATTAAAGTTGTTATTATTTCTATGACTGGATCTGAAGGTATAGATTTCAAAAATTTAAGACAAGTTCATATATTAGAACCTTGGTATAATTTAAGTTTAATTGAACAAATCATAGGTAGAGCAGTAAGGACATGTAGTCATAAACAATTACCATTTAAACAAAGAAATGTGGAAATATTTTTATATGGCACAATTTTTTCAGATTCAGAAGAAGAAGCAGCCGATTTATATATTTATAGATTGGCTGAATTAAAAGCCATTCAAATTGGTCAAGTTAGTCGAATTTTAAAAGAATCATCAGTTGATTGTATCTTGAATATCGAACAAACAAACTTTACCGAAGAAAATATGAATACTATAGTTCCCCAACAATTATCAAATAAAATGGTAATTCAATTTCCTATCGGCGATAAACCCAACACAGTTTCTTGTGATTACATGGAAACTTGTGATTTTAAATGTAAACCATTTAAGGAAATAAAAGAAGAAAATATAAAATTAGATACTTATAATGAAGCATTTATATTTATGAATACTGATAAAATTATTCAAAGAATAAGAGAATTATTTAAAAACAGGTTTTTTTATAAAAAAGAAAACTTGATTAGTGAAATAAATGTTTTTAAAAATTATCCTTTAATACAAATAAATGCCGCTCTTTCCATTTTAATAGACGACAAAAATGAATTTATTAGTGACAGATTTAATAGAATTGGTCATTTAGTTAATATAGAAAATTATTATCTATTCCAACCTGTTGAATTGAATGATAAAAATATTAGTGTTTTTGATAGAAGAAATCCAATTGATTATAAAAGACAAGAAATTATACTTCCAATTACCAAAGAAGAACCAAAAATTAAAATGAAAGTGGATGTAGAGGAAGAAACGAATAAAAATACAATTATTTCATCAATAAAAACTAATTATGATATTGCTTTAACCAATACTAATAAAATCGAAAGAGGTGAAGATAGTTGGTATGTTTTTGCAGCCTATTTATTTTCTACAAATTATTTAACTTCAAATTTTAATATTAACAAAGAAGATTATAGTGAATTTATTTTAAATAATATATTAGAATTATTAGTTTTCGATGATATAAAATCAATTTTAGATTATTTGTATTTCTCTCCTTCATTGTCTTCTTTCGAACAACTTATTAAAAATTATTTTGATAATCAAATTTTAAAAATAAATGATATAGAAGGTATTATCCTTCCCAAAGATAATAAACAATTTTTATTAGTTAAATCAGAAACAGAATGGTTGAAGGGTCAACAAGAAGATTATGTTGATTTAGCACCAGCTATTAAAGAAAAAATTATTAAATTAACTAATATGAACCAATATCTAGGATTTATAGGGGATTTTAAAAATGAATATAATATATTTAAAGTTAAAAATATGGAGGATAAAAGAAGTAAAGGTGCTAGATGCGATCAAGCAGGAAAAGCAGAAACTATAAAACTTTTAAATGCTATATTACAAGAAAATAAATATACCAATGCTAACACCAAAGGTAGAAATAAAAAGGAATTTTGTGTAATCCAAGAATTAATTTTGAGGTCTTTTAACAAAATAAAAAAAAATAATAAAATATGGTTTTTAACTCCCCAAGAATCAATAATTAATAATATTGAAAAAGCTTCTTTTTAAATTAAAATTGAATTATAATTAAAGATATATTATTATATTATATTAGATATGGAAGCTGTCAAAAAGACTAATGTTCGGAAAAATAAAGAGGAGGGTGTATATTCAAATAATTTCTTGTCAAGAAAAGTTCATGTTCCTTTTCAAAATGTAGGACAAAATCTTAAGCAACTACTTGAAAATAAAATGAAAAAAGATATTGAAGGTAAATGTAGTGTTGAAGGGTTTATAAAACCAGATTCTACAAAAATTACCTCTTATTCTAGTGGATTAGTGGAGGCAAATAATATCGTATTTGATGTTGTATTTGAATGTTTAGTATGTTGTCCGGTGGAAGGACAAAAAATTAAATGCGTGGTTAAAAATTTAACTCAAGCTGGTATTAGAGCTGAAATAAATGATTCTCCTTCTCCTGTAGTAATTTATTTAAGTCGGGATCATCATTATAATAATACCTATTTTAGCACAGTCAAAGAAAACGAAGAAATTACAATAAGAGTTATTGGTCAAAGATTTGAATTAAATGATGAACAAGTTAGTGTAATAGGAGAAATTGTAGAACCAAAAGCAGATAAGTATAAAAAAGGTAGCATCAAAAAACCTAAATTAGTTATAAAATAAATTATTTAAAAAGAAAAATTTAAATTATAAAATGGCTAGTAATTTAAATTTTTTAAAGGAAAAAATAGAAGCTTTAGATAAATTTCATCAAATTGAAATTTTACGAATATTAAATAAAGATGAATCTTGTATATTAAATGAAAATAATAATGGTGTGTTTATTAATTTAACAAATATTAATGGTCTTGTTATTGAGGAAATTGAAAAATATTTAGATTATGTAAAAAAACAGGAAAAACAGCTAACCGAAATAGAACTACAAAAAGATATATTGTCAAATACATTTTTTAAAGATAATAAAGACAATATGATAATACAATCTAATGCAGAATCTTGAATTTATAAACGATTTAACGCCTTACATGTTAAATAATAAAAATATCAGTAAATTTCCTGCTTATTTTATTAATAAGCAAGAAATAAAAACAAACAATAAAAAAAATATACCTGTAAAAGATATTAATATTTTTTATCCTTCCCAAGTTGATCAATTATTTTGGTGCTTTTATATAATTTTATCAGGTAAACATGATTACGATATAATACCCAATTATTTTACCAAAGAAAAAGAAATTAAATATGAATGGATTGAAAAATTTCGAAATCATAAAGATATCTTTAAAAGAATAAAAATTAGTAGAAACAATATTGAAGATGAACTGGCTAATAAAAAACAAATTTCAATGAATTGTATTAAAGCATTGTGTCATCTATTTCAAATTAATATTTTTTATATAGATAACAAAAAATATTATGAAATAATTATAGACGAAAATAAAGATTATTATGTCATTGAAAAAATCGAACAAAATTATGGTCTAAAGCAAAATATCACTATGGAAAAAATTAATTATTTTAAAGAACATTTTTGGAAAATGGAAAATTTAGATAAACCATTAAAAGCCGTTTCCAGTTATAAATCAGATGAACTTAAATCTATTTGTAAAAAATTAAATATTGAGTGTGCTAAATTGACAAAACCCCAGATGTATGAAAAAATTCTTAATATCTTATAATTTAATATAAAATTGATTATAATTTAAAATAATATGTTAAATTATATATACATGTCAGAATTAAATTCACAACAGCTATTTGATAATATTGTACAAAAATATTTAGAACAATTACAAGATGCTAAGGGTAGACAAGATGGTGATCCCGAATTAGAAATTCGTTTTGGAACAAAGCGAATCAAGTCTATCACGCTTATTGAATTTAATAATGTTATTAGAAAACTTAAATCATTAGGATTTGAAGCTAATTATGATTCTTATACTTTGAAAATTTCTTCGGAATTTACCGATAAAACTACTGGTCAAACTAGAGAATCAAATGTGCGGGTGGAAATAAATGGATTACATAATATTCAATCCTATTGTAATTCTAATACACTAACAGACAAAATATTTCCTCAATTCACTCAAAAAAACTTTTACAAAAATGATAAAAATGAAAATATTCGCCCTGTTGATATTGATGATTTTAATTTAAGAGCTTCTCTCCAAAAAGAAAAATTCATTGGTAGTCATACATCTTTCGCACAAAATATTATTAGCGAATGGCCCAACAATAAAAAAACTTTTAGATATATTAACCGCATTTCATTTACCCATTCTACATTACCTATCCGTATTGATATGAGTATTGTAAAAGAAAGTAATACAGAGGAATATGAATTTAGAGGAAAAAAACGAATCCGTTTGAAACCTGAATACGCTATTGAAACTTCTAATGTTTTTAATAACACCGAAAAATATGAAATTGAATTAGAAGTTTTAAATCATAAAGTTGGTGCTGCTACTGACTTCTCCGATTCTAAGTCTTTATCTAGTTCTCTTCGAAAAACCATTAAATATGTTCTCTCTGGATTACAAAATACAAATTATCCTATTTCTTATACAGATATTCAAAATATAGGCATTGAATATTTGAAAACGATCAATGGTAAAGATTATAATGAAAGAATGAGAATGCTTCCCCAATTCTTTCCTGGTCCTGGTTCTACTACCCTACAAGTTAGACATATTGCTCCTATTAATGAAGATGCCAATGTTCCCAATATTCGTAAAAATTATACGGTTACAGACAAAGCTGACGGTATTCGTAAATTATTATATATTGCTAGAACAGGAAAAATCTATCTTATTGATACAAATATGAATATTCAATTTACTGGTGCTATCACGAAAAATGTTGATTTAAAAGAAACCATTTTAGATGGTGAACATATCTTACATAATAAAAAAGGTGAATTCATTAATCTATATGCTGCATTTGATATCTATATTATGAATAAAAAAAATGTTAGAAGTAATCCTTTCATTCCGTTAGAAGATGAAACTGATGTTGTTTTAAATAAATATAGACTTCCTGTTTTAGTCAATGTTATTGACCAACTTAATCCTGTTTCCATTGTAACCGATGGTCTTTCTCCTATCCGTATTGAAAATAAAAAATTTAAAGCAGAAAATATTAATCAGTCCATTTTCCAATGTTGTGACACAATTTTGGCACAAAAGGATACATTTGAATATAATATTGATGGTTTAATATTTACTCCAGCTACTTTTGGTGTCGGAGGATCTACAGAAGGAGAATCCTCACCCATTAGAAAAGTTACTTGGGCCCATTCTTTTAAATGGAAACCACCTGAATATAATACCATTGATTTCTTAGTTACTACCAAAAAAGATGTTAATGGTGATGATTTTGTTGGAAATATTTTCCAAGAAGGCACTAATACTAAATCATATGAACAATTATCTCAATATAAAACTCTTATCTTAAGAGTCGGTTTTGACGAAAAAAAACATGGTTATATTAACCCTTGTGGAGATGTTATTCAAGATAAACTTCCTACTCCTTCTGATATTGATAACGAAGATACATATAAACCACTTCAATTCTTTCCATCTGACCCATCTGATGTTAATGCCGGCATTTGTAACCTTATGCTACAAAAGGATAAACAAGACAATAATGTTTTAATGACTGAAGAAGATGATGAAGTATTTACTGACGGAATGATTGTTGAATTTAAATATGATTTTACAAAAGAAGCCAAATGGAGATGGGTCCCTCTTCGTGTCAGATATGATAAAACTGAAGAATTTAGAAAAGGCTTTCCTATGTATGGTAATGCTTATCATGTTGCCGATAGTAACTGGCATTCTATTCATAATCCTATTACTGAAGAAATGATTTCTACAGGTGAAAATATTCCTGATGAATTGGCTGATGATGATGTTTATTATAATAAAATATCTGGCACCAGTAAAACTGAAGGATTGAGAGATTTTCATAATTTATTTGTTAAAAAATTATTAATTACATCCATTTCTCAAAAAGGTAATACTCTTATTGATTATGCTGTCGGTATGGGTGGTGACTTCCCTAAATGGATTGCCGCAAAATTATCATTTGTATTCGGTATTGATATTAGTAAAGATAACATTGAAAATAGAATCAGAGGAGCATGTGCTAGGTATTTGAACTATCGGAAAAAATTTAGAGTTATGCCTGCTTGCTTATTTATACAAGGTAATAGTGGATTAAATATTAAAGATGGAGAAGCTCAATATACGGAACAAGCGAAACAAATTACCCGTGCTATATTTGGGGAAGGACCCAAAGAAAAAGATAAATTAGGATTAGGGGTTTATAAACAATATGGAAAAGGTGTAGATGGTTTTAATATTAGTTCTTGTCAATTTGCTATTCACTACTTCTTTGAAAATAAAAAAACTATTAATAATTTCCTCAGAAATGTTAGTGAATGCACCAAAGTTGGTGGATACTTTGTAGGTGGATGTTATGATGGAACTGTTATATTTAATACACTTAGAGGCGTAAAACAGGGAGAAAGTATATCTATTATGGAAGATAAATCCAAACTATTACAAATTACTAAGGGATACGATCATACTTCATTTGAACCTAATGAAACTTCTCTAGGTTATTCTATTGATGTATTTCAAGAAACTATTAACCAATCCATCAGAGAATATTTAGTTAACTTTGATTATTTAAATAGACTCATGGAAAATTATGGATTTGCTCTTCTTACCAAAGACGAATGTAAAGAAATTGGTATCCCCGATAGTGTTGGTTCTTTCCAACAATTATATGGCTTGATGGAAGAAGAAATTAAAAGAAATCCCAGAAATAAAAATAAATATGGTGATGCTTTTAAAATGACTCCCAAAGAGAAACAAATTTCATTCTACAATAATTACTTTATTTATAAAAAAATTAGAAATGTAGATATTACTAGCGTATATAATGGTTTAGTTGGTAGCTCCAAGTTACAAGAAGAAATGGAAAACTTGGAATCTAAAGAAGCTCAAAAAGCAGCTGAAATACAAGAAAAAGCAGATAAACCTAAACCAGCAAAAAAACTTAAAAAAAAATTAAAACTACAAGAACCATCTAAAAGTAAAAGTAAATAATTAAATTTATATTATAAAACAACCTAAATATTGAATTATAATATATTTATCTATGAGTTATTTTTTATTACCAGAAATCAATAACATTATAAACAATATTAATATAACACATAATAAAAAAAATAATCTATCTATTAGTGTTACTTTAAATAGTTATTTAAATAATGTAAAAAAACAAATCGATGAAAATAGTGATAATTGGGATTTTATAAAAAAATATACTAACCCATTTGAATTTATTCATACAATCATACCTGGTAACAAAACATCTGTTAGTAAATTAAAACCTCTTTCTAGATCTTTTTATAAAATGATTGAAATTTCTAATCTTTTAAATATTTTTGAAAATTATAGAAATTGTAACATAAATACCTTTCATTTAGCTGAAGGACCTGGTGGTTTTATTGAAGCAACTACATATATCAGAAATAATGAAAATGATACTTATAAAGGAATGACATTAATTAATGAGGACCCTAATGTTCCTGGTTGGAAAAAATCAGAACATTTTTTAAATAAACATAAAAATCTTTCTATTGAATATGGAGATACAGGAACAGGCGATTTATTAAAAATTGAAAATTTAAAATATTGTTATGAAAAATATAATAATTCTATGGATGTTATTACCGCTGATGGTGGATTTGATTTTTCAGTAGATTTTAATCAACAAGAAATATTAGCTACTAAATTATTATTTGCTCAAGTTTCTTTTGCTTTAATGATGCAAAAGAAAGAAGGACATTTTATTTTAAAAATATTTGATATTTTTTCCAAGACAACTTTAGATATTTTATATTTGTTGAGTTCTGTTTATAAACAAGTTTATATTGTTAAACCGAATACAAGTCGATTAGCTAATTCAGAAAAATATATTGTCTGTAAAAATTTTAAGGGAGTTTCAGAATCTTTATCATTAAGTATTATTAATCAATATCCCAAATTAGAATCCATTGAATATATTTCTTCTTTATTTGATTTTCAACTTGATTTATTTTTTATTAATAAAATAGAAGAATATAATGCTATTTTTGGACAACAACAAATTGAAAATATCTCTTCTACATTAAATATGATTCATTGTAAAAATAAAAATGAAAAATTAGAAACATTTAAAAAAAATAATATTAATAAATGTATCCAGTGGTGTGAAAAGAATAATATTTCCCATAATAAATCTGCTACTTCTACTAACATTTTTATGAATTAAAATATTTTTATATATTATAATGAATTCACCTAAGTTTATGAACTCCTCTTTCCTTATGAAACTATTTGCCCTTTTAGTTGTAGCCATCATAGTTAATTGCCTTGGTATATTTAAAAAATGGCAAAAATCAAAATTATGGGTTAAAATCTTTTATGTTTTTGTTTTAGCTATTATTTTTTATATTATTTATTCTCCTTCTAAAAAAGAAAACTTTGGTAATCCTTCTTCTTGCACTTATTATTATATGACTAATTGTGGTCATTGTAAACGATTTACTCCTGAATGGGACCAATTTGTTGCTTCTTACAATGGTCCTGTTAGAATGCGTAAAGTAGAAATGAATCAAGCTGGAAGCGATTTGGAGAAATACAACATTAAAGGATTCCCTACAGTTTTAATAATAGATGAACAAGGAGAGACAAAAGAATACGATGGTTCTAGAACCAGTGACGGATTAAATAATTTCTTTTTAAGTATGGGAAATTAAATTTATAATTTATTAAATATTTTAAATTATAAATCTTTTTTACTTATAATTAAACAAATGAAGATTAGTTGAGAGTAAATGAAGGAAAACGAATTATTACTATTCCTGATCCTCCTTGACCTCCAGGGCCATCTTCGTTAGCACCACCACCTCCACCACTACCTGTATTTGCTCCTCCTGCTCCTCCTCTCGTTTCAGCACCATTAACACCATTTCCACCAGAATTTAGTGCACTACCACCACCAGTTCCAGGAGTTCCACCTACAGCACATCCCCCTCCTCCTCCTCCTAATCCACCATTTCCAGAAATTCCTTGTGTAGCTGGCGGTTCCCCTAATGAAAAGGTAACACCTCCACCACCAGCACCCCAATAATAGTTATTTCCATCAATATCTATTTGTATTCCATTCGCACCAGCACCACCTTGATTAGCTATGGAGGTTGATGATTGTCCAGCTCCTCCAGCACCTCCACCTCCTCCACATCCATATGGAACTGCTGTGGTGCTCGCACCATTACCACCATTATTACCTCCATATACAGTCCATCCTGATGCCGTGGGTGCTGTTCCAGTCCCTCCATTCCGAGTGTAAGACCCACCACCACCATTAGCACCATTTCCACCAATACCGCCTCTTCCAGAGGTATCGTTACCTATTTCGTTAGCACCTGCTCCTCCACCGGTAGCTGTTACTCCAAACATTGAACTTGAACCACCTGGATTATTATCACCATTGCCTTCCGCAACTCCTCCTGCACCTATAGTTACTAGATAAGATGTAGCAGTTATAGATTGATTAGTTCTATACAAAACCGCTCCACCTGCCCCTCCTCCACCATGACCAAAACCACCAGGTCCACCTCCTCCTACGATTAATGCTTTACAATTAATCGATGTTGTTATGTTTGAAAAAGTAATATTTCCACTTGTACTTGCTTTAATATATATAAGAGTTTCACCAAGTAAAGTTGGACCACCTATTACAGATCCTCCTTGATCAAAATATATGGGAGGATCAACAGTAAGGCTAGAAGTTGTAAATATAACAGGTCGAAGAATATTTAAAACAATAGAAGGAACATTAACTATTACACTTCCATTTGCTAAACTTATATCATAAACACCTGCTTCTCCAGCACTTACATCCTTTACTGTTAAACTTGTAATACTGTTATAGCTTACTTCAGATTGAGTTAATGTATTACCCCCTTTATTAAAACTTATATCAGTATCTCTAATAAAATAATTTCCAGTTATGTTTATATCAACTACATCAGAGATTGTAATAAAACTAGGATCAATACTAGTGATTGTAGGATTAGCTAAACTTAATGTATAATTTGTATCTGAACTTGCATGTGAAGCATCTGTTACTCTCATTTTAAAATTGTATGACCCTGCTGTTGCGCTTAACCTATTTCCTGAAGGCACTTGTACTATGGAACTAAAATCACTTATACTGGAAATGTCTCCTCCTCCTACATTAAATCCTCCTGCGGTTCCGGATACAAAACTAAAGGTTAATGGATAATGTGTGGGCGAGATTAAATCAATACCACCCACTATAAAATTAGCACATGGGTCTTGCACAGCAAAAGTTTGGAATGAACTAGGTGTAAACACACTAGGTTGTGTGAATTCAGGACCAGCATTCGTTGCTATTATAGCATTGGTTAAAATGGATGAAAATCCACTATTTGTATTCGTTAATTTAACAGCAAAAGGTAATTCATTGCTAATACCAATTAATTGTTCGGTTCCAGATGGATCAAAAGTAAATGTTGCGCTAGTTTCAGATGAAACATTATTAAAATTAGGGATCAGAATTGTTCCTGTGCCATTATTGCCTATTACTTCTACTGAAATGCCTCCAGGTTCATTGTTAAAATTACTTCCTGTTAATGTGTATGTATTGGTATTTGTTCCTGAAGCATCATAATTAATATAGTTAGGTGAAATGGAACTTAATGTGGGGGATGGTAAACTAATTGGTAACCATGTATTTGTTTGTCCATTAAAATATTCTAATAAATTTTCTGTTGTTAAATATCGGATCATTCCTGCGTAACTAGGACTAGGTCTTTCATTGGAAACTCCTTGTGGAACCCTTATATAACTTGTTCCTATTTGCACTATTTCATTTGAAGCGGTTACAAGAGAATTACCACCACCTAAATTTAATTTTTCGCCACTTGGTCCATGTAGGAAATATCCATTTATATCCCAGTATGTTTGGCTTCCATTTCCATTTTGATCTGTAGTTAAATACCGAGTTGTCATATATAATAATTAGACACATAAAAATAATAATTTTTTTCCTTTTTAATATTCTAAATCATTTAAATTACTTTTTAAAAAAAAATTGAACTGTATTAAATAGATAAATGGAAATATATAATCAACAATGAGTTCGTCTACAAGAAACACCACACCCGCCTTTGCTGAATTTTCCAAAAGCATAAGTTATTTTGTATTTTATAGATTACTTGGAATTATTAGTTTAGTTCTAGTAATGGCTGCAAGTTTATTCCTAATAATTTGGTATTCGTTTATTACTGGTTCTCAGTTTATTGATGGATATATGGAAGACATTTATGAAAATATTAATTTACCTTATTTCCAAGAAATTACTTACAATGGTATGTCTTCTGTTTGTCAAAGAGTAAATAGCATTTTTGGAAGAGATATTATGTATCCTCCAGGTGTTAATATAAAAGAGGAACCTGTAGAAGTAATTTATGAAAGTAATAGTCAGGATACTGAATCTGAATCTGATGTCGAAGATGTAACAGAACAATTTAAAGCAGAACAAGAAGCTAATAAAGAAGTGATCGATTTAACAGATGAAGCAGACGATAAAATAGAGGAACATGAGGAAAAAGAAGAAGTATTAAATACTGAATCTTCAGATACAGCGCCAATGGGAACCACAGAAAAAAATAAAGAAGACGATTACACGGTTATTCCTGATTCTGTAGAAGAAGAATAAATAAAAAATATATAAAAAAATAAAAATATTATAAATTTTTTTATCGAACAGCAGTCCAAAAAGAGGATAATGTTTGACTTGGCCCACTACATCCGTTACATGAGAAACGATCACCCATTCTTCTCCAAGCTAAAGTTCTAGTATATTTGGATTTAATAAAGGTAGGATTAAAAGAAGAGCCTTGATAATGTCCCGCATTAGCAGCAGCATCACCCCAAGCAGAACGGAATGAATTACCATTTCTAGTGATAGTATCTACATTAAGTTTAAGTAATCTAGTGCTACTATCAACGGCCCCTTGTTTAGCGAATTGTCTGTTATTAGGATTATAATAGGTAATATTATGACAATCTCTACCAGTTTGGAAAGGACTGGTGCAATTCTGAGTATAATATTGTGTGCTTCCTTTTCCATCAATATTATTTGTATAATCATTACCTTGGATTGGATTAATAGATTGTTTTTGTTCAAATAAGTTGCCTTTATTTTTTAAATATTGTTTAGTAGATGAAAAATAAGATTTACTTAATTTAGTTACAGAGCGAACTCTTTTTCTGGCATCCCTCTCTTTACTACAACATAAAGGTTTTGTTTCATAAACACCAGTTTGAATTTGATAACTTCCACTTACATCAGCGACACCTATTTGAATGAATCCATTATTTTCAACTTTATTGTTTGTAGTGTCAGCTAAAGTTGGAGCGGATTGGGGTTTAATTGTTTTAGAAGTAGATTGTAAAAACTTATTATCAAATGTAATATATAAATTATTTCCACTTGGATCGCAAGCACATGTAGTTCCAGGAGCAAAATATCCCCTAAATACGGTGCCTCCTGGTCTTTCACTTAAACTGACTAAAGCAGCACTTCTTCCGCTTTTTCCATTAACACTTAGTTGTCTTCGCCAATGTTTCATAGGATAAGCTTTTCCAAAAGGACCTCTAAAATTTAAATTATATTCATATAAATCGGCAATAGGGCTTTCTCCAGGTCCAATATGTCCTACATTTACATTTGGTCTACTAAATCCAGCCATAGCAGCATTGGAAGAGGCAGCCATAGTGGATCCTGTATTATTAGTAGTTCCTTTTTGAAGGACAATAGGTTGTTGAGTAGATGTTAAAGTATTTGAATAACTAAAATTAACTGGTTTAGACATATTAGTATATAGTAAAGAAAGAAAAATAAAGTAATTATAAAAATTAATAATTTATTAATATATATATGTCTAATTTATTTGAAGAAGTATTAACTGATGTCCAATCTATAGAGGAAAAATTATTAGGACCTGATTATAAATATTGGAAACAAATTAAATCACCTTCCCAAATTGGAATGAGTAGTAATGGTTCTATATCTACTATAGCTAGTGATGTGGCAGGTTTAATAGCTTATGTTGAAGTTTTAGTAACAGGAAGAGGTAAAGCATCATCAACCGGAAAACCTTTAGGTGATAAGTTTTTTTTAAAAACTTTTGCTACATGTAAAGACAAAAGTTCTAGTGAAGTAGTAGATAGATATGTATATGTAAATAATATTCCTGATGGTTCAATACCTTTTATAAGTGATGGTATGAATATGAATTTTTCTGAATTTGAAGGGTTAATTCCAGGAACAATGAGTAATTTATCAGCCATGAATCCTATGTTAATTTTTCAAGCTTTTATGTCAGGTTCTCAACCTGAATGTCAAGAAATAACATTGGAAACGGTTGATGTAAATAATAATAGAAGTTCTGAAACTAGACATGTAACTACAGTAGATATACAAAATCTAAATCCTTGTTCTTTTCCTAATAAAATAAATCCTATTTCAGGATTAAAATGTCAAGAAGCATTTACAAATATGAGGTCTAAAAGGTCTTCTATACCAAATGATTTTTTAGTAAAATTATTTTATGCTTCCTTAGGAGTGATGGGTGTTTATCTTTTAATTGCATTAATGAAAAGAATAAAAGAGAGAAAATAAATTTATTAATAAAAAATTTAAATTATTAATAAATATTTAATGTTTTTTGTAAGGAGACTTTCTTTTTCCCTTAGCATTTCTGCTTTGTCTGTGTCCTTTTCTGTTATAATATTTATCACCTTTGTGTGTTACAAAGTCTTTTCTTCCTTTTCTAGATTTAGAGGCCATTCCTTTCTTAGGGTTGCCACCTTTTCTAGATCTAGCTCTAGATCTTCTTCTTCTTCTTGATCTTCCTCCAGCTTGACCAAGGGTAGTAGCAGTAGCAGTTTTCTTCTTACTGAAAAGTCCAGTGAGACTTTCACCTAAATTAGAAGCATGTTTACCTAATGTATCAAACATTCCTTTTTTTTCTCCAGGAGGAGGAGATTGGGCTGGCATAGTAGTAGTAGTAGACATAATTATATAATAATTAAAGAAAATATTATATAATTTGTTTATTTAAAGTTTGACGCGTTTATATAATTCTAAAGCAGCTAAACCTCCAGCTACTTCAGCTAAAATATAAGGAATCAAATCACTCTTAGGGAATTTACCAGCAGCAACCATCATAATAGTGACAGCAGGGTTGAAACTTCCACCAGAGATTTTGCCACCAACTAAAATAGCAATTGCTAAAGCAGCACCAATAGCAAGCGCGTTTCCAGTAGCTAAGATAACATAAAGGAAGAATAAAGTTCCTAAAAATTCGACGAGATACTTGTTCATCATGATATATAATTTATTAATATAAAAAATTTACGCATCTTAAACTTTGGTGGCTCCATTAGCAAATACTTGTCTATTACCTGTTCCAGACAAAGCTGATCCCCCACCTGATTTGTAAGGATTTGCTAAAGCACCTTTTTTCTTGGGTGCTACAGTTCCTCCGCCTCTTACTCTAGCTAAAGCACTATTTCTATAATGATCTTGTTTTTGTGCTAAACCTTGAAAAGAAACAGTAGATTGGGTAGTTGATGATTTTCCAATAGCATTTAATTTTTTAAGGTAAATATGTTGGGAAGAATCATAATTTCCTTGTAATAAAGTTCCTCCTCCACTATCTTGAATATATTCTTTTCGGGCTCTAGAAAACATAGAATCGCCAGCAGAAGGATAAAATTTTTGCGGCATTCCCATTTGAGCATTAATAACGGCATTATCTCCTCTATCTTTTATTAAAACTCCTTGACTAGCAGGTCCAGTTAATACTTTTGGCATAGGAGGTTGATAAGATGATTGACTATAGGTATATTGCATATTATATATATAATAGATTATATATAAAATATTTAAAATTAATTTATCTTCTTACACGGTTAAGAGCAATAAAGGTATTACTTCCTCCAGCTCCACCATAACTGTAGTCATTGTAATTTCTATTAACGGCTTGTTGTTTCTTAAATTTAGTATAATCAGAACCATCATATACATATTTTACATTCGTAGTAGCACTAGGAATTCCAGTAGGATTTGGTTGAGTAAAAATATTTCCTCCTAAAACAGAAGCGGATTGATTGGCTGCTAATCGGATTCTTCCAGTTTTAACTTGATTAGAACCTCCAGATGTAAAATACTGACGGTTTAATAAATCGCCAGCATTATTTACAGCTCTAAATGGAGTAATAGCGACTTTAACTCCTTTTACGGTTCCTGAAGCAGCATTTCCATTCCAAGCATCGCGAAGCAAAAATCTAGTGCGTTCTCTACTGGATCCTCCTTCCATTCCAGAACCACCGTTACTATTTGCTCCTCCACCTATTAATCCCATTTGAATTCCTGGGTATCCAGCAGCTTTATATCCAGCATTTTGAGTTTGATTTCCACAATTAGGCATCTTATATATATAATTCTAATAAAAAAATCTGCTAAAGCTAAATTGGATTTTATTTTTTTATATAAAATATATAAATATGAGTAATATACCACTAATATCTTATATATGTTCAATATTATCCAGATTAGTTTATTTTAATAATAATAATTTTTTGGATAAATACAAAGATATATTTTCGCTTCCAGAATTTAAAAAACAAGTGTTAAAAATTAAGACTTTGAATCAAACTTCTATATTTAATCCAAAAATCAATAATATTATTCCAATTAGTAGATCTATAAATAAAATTTTACATAAGAAAAAATCTATTTATTCAGAAGATAGTAATGTAAAATACATTATTATTTCAACCTCTAATTATTCTAGTGTTTTTGTAATTGCTGATAAATCTATTAACACTATTTTTGTTGTATTTAGAGGAACCTCTTCTCCTAAGAGTGGTTTATCTTATTCTAAATTATCTTCTTCTCTTCCATATAAAACATGTGTTGATTCAGATAACGCATATTTATTAGGTATATTTAAAATTGTAGCAGAAATATATTATACTATTAATGAATCTATAAATTATTTAGCAAGTGACTTTCTCTCTTCAAAAAAATTTAAACTCGTGTCCACTGGACATTCCTTAGGAGGAGCTTGTGCTCAATTATTTTCCTATTTTTGGTTGAAAAAAAATAAATCGTCTAAAGTAACTTGTATAACAATAGGAGCACCAAGAGTAATAAATGGAGAAGTGGCAAATCAATTTGAAAATTTTATTAAAGATAAAAATTTATTTTTTCAACGAATTGTTACTAATGGTGATCCTATTACCTATTTACCTCCTAAAACAAATAAAACAAATGAAGATAGAACTTACTTTCATATGGATGAGAAATTTTCTTTGCCTAATTTAGTTTTATTTTGTTCCAATTATAAAACAACAAAAAAAATAAATTGTTCGCACAAACCTAGGACTGTTAAAAAAAAATTAATTAATCATAGTAGTTATTTAGCTATAAGTTATGATAATGCTTCACAAGGATTAATAGACACAACAAAAGAAATAAAGAGAGATAAATTAGGTAATACAATTTGTAGAATTATAATCGGTGGAAATATGCCTGAATCAAAAGTATCCTTTTTTAATTTACAAGAAGTAAAAACACCGAATTTAACAGATTTACAGGTATTTCAAAAAAAATTAGCAAAAATGATTATGATGGATTATATTCATCAGGATATTTATATGAATAAAAAATTATTCAAGCAAATATTAGATTCCAATGAACCTTTACAAGAAGATTTAAATCCGCTACAATTTTCTTCGCTTATTTCTTTAGATATTACTCATAAACCATATGATAATTTAATCTGTATTTAAGTCATAATTCTTGGAGCAATATTCATAGTCTGTAATTCTTGAAATAACAACTTACAAGCATAAGGAATTTCTACATAACTGAAATCAACTCTATTATCACAAGTCTTACATAAATGTATCTGCATTTTATCATTATATGACGCAATCATACCACATTTCTTACAAACATTTACTTGATATTTATCAGATGCGTCATATAATCTTCCTCTAGTAAATCTAGAAGCACCATGACTTACCATACAATCTCTTTCCATCTCTCCAAATCTTAACCCACCATCACGACTTCTACCTTCAGCAGGTTGTCTAGTGAGATTTACCATAGGACCAATAGAGCGACTATGTTGTTTATCTCTTACCATATGTTTTAGTCTCTGGTAAAAGACTGGGCCAATAAAGATACTTGTTTCAATTTGTTCACCAGTTTGACCATTATACATTAGCTCATTTCCATTAGATTCATAACCTACTTTGGTCAATTCTTTACGAATAGTATCAATGCTCAAGTCTCCAAAAGAAGTTCCATCTCCAAATAAACCTAATTCAACTAGGACTTTTCCTAACAATGTTTCTTTTAATTGACCAATAGTCATACGAGATGGAATAGCATGTGGATTTATAATAATATCTGGTTTTACTCCAGTAGAAGTATAAGGCATATCACATTCAGGAATAATATTTCCAATGGTTCCTTTTTGTCCATGTCTAGATGAAAATTTATCACCAATTACAGGTCGTCTTACAGTGCGAATTCTTACTTTACAAAAGTTATATCCATCACCATTTCTATCAATAAAGTTTTTATCTACATAAGACTCTTCATTTGTTCTATAAGTTCTACTCAAATCTTCATATTTAATAACTTTGGTATGATCATTTCTATTTTCCTTAATAGGAACCACTTTGGAAATAATAACATCATTATTTTCTAACAATGTATTTTCTGGCACAATTCCTTTATTAGTAATTTTGTCATAATTGCCATATTTCATTCCTTTTGTTTTAGATCTATCTGGTTTACAACGAATTTCTTCATCTCCATTGATCTTTTTGTCTTCATCTTTTTCTGTATGATAAATTGTTGCTTGAAATAAACCTCTATCAATAGACCCTTGGTTAAATAATAAACTATCCTCTTGATTAAAACCTGTGTGAGTCATAATTGCTACTATAACTGGAGCACCAGCAGGAATTTTATCAAGTTGAACCATTCCCATAAGTCGTGTATCAACTAAAGGTCGAGCTGGATAAGTTAATACATAAGCAGTTTTATCCATTCTATTATCAAAATTAGTTACATATACACCCATAGCTTGTTTTCCCATTGCTGATTGATATGTATTTCTAGGACTTTGATTATGATCGGGATATGGAATACACGAGGCTAATATTCCGAAAATAGTGCTAGGGTGAATTTCACAATGAGTATATTTATAAATAAACTGATTTGCTTTATAAAGTTCATTAGGTTTCATAGCAATCATACTGAAACTTTGTTCTTCTGGATCAATATATTCTAACACAGACTCATCTATTTTACAATCGGTCAATAAATCATTCCAATCTAATTCTTCTGTTTTTATTTTTTCAACAATACTCTTTTTTAATAAGACATTGTTGTTTTTTACTCTTAATACAGGTCTAATTAATCTGCCAGCATCATTACAAATTCTAATTTCACGATTTCTGTAATCAAATATAATACTAGTATAAATATTGATAATTCCCTTATGTTTCTTTTCTGTAAAAGAATGGAATAAATCAACAGGATTTTTACTAATTCCTAGCCATGCTCCATTCACAAAGACTTTTACATATTTATCTAAATCATTAGATTCAAATTTATCTAAACTCTCGACAAAAGGCAATATATATTCATGTATAGGACCACTATTACTGGGAATAGTAATATGACTCATATAACTTAAATTTTTAACTACACCTACACTAGCTCCCTCTGGAGTTTCAGCTGGACAAAGAAATCCCCAAGAACTATTATGTAGTTTACGAGGAGGAATCAATTTACCACTTTTATCAATAGGAGTATTAATTCTTCGTAAATGACTAAGACTAGAAATATAAGTCAATCTATTTAATACTTGTGCTACACCGACTTTATTACTATTAACATTTTTAATTCCAAAATCTCCAGTTGATAATGCTCTCTTTAATCCGTTTTCAATCGTAGTTGATTTGACAATTTTATAAATGTTTGTATTATTAATTATATTTATGTAATCTTCAGTAGACCTCCAAGAACCATTATTCATTTCTCTAATAATTTGTTTTTGCATATCTTTTACCAATTTATTAAAATAATTTCTAAACAAATTATTCAATAAAGTTCCAGTTAAATCGATTCTCTTATTTAAATAAGAATCTCTATCATCAGGTTGAATCCATTCTAAACTACAGCGTAATAATTTATTAGTCATGTATCCTAAGAAATATATTTTTTGTGTTTCATTGAAGCAATGTGGAAACAAATCATTGTTCAAAATATCCATGGTAAATTCTCTTTTCTTTTTAATACCAGATTCTTTATCCATATTAATTGGAGTAAACATGGCATGACTCATTAAATATTTTATAGCATCTTCTTGAGTCATAATTGAATTTGCCTCAATAATACTACCTTGAAGACCAAATTTCATTTTCTTATATTTTTTTTCTTCCATATTTAAAATAATTTTTTCACAAATTTCTTTATCAGATAAAACTCCTAGTGCACGAAATACAACAAATAAAGGCACTGGATTTTTTAATCTTGGAATTTGAATATAAATACTTGTTCCAAAACCAGTATTTTTACTTGTAATCATCATGTTTATTTGTTTTGGACTAATACATTTAAAATCTGGAACCGACTTTATTTCAGCAGTCCAACTCCATTTATTATTATTTTTGCTAGCATTAAAACAATAGACACGATTTTCTGCTGCTCTTTCTTGTCCTAATACTGTTTTCTCACTTCCATTAATAATGAAATAACCTCCTGCATCAAACTTACATTCACCACTAATATTTTCATTAATATGTTGATATTGTTTTAATACACAAACAGAAGATTTCAACATAATTGGAAGTTTACCAATATGAATTCCAGGTAAAATTTTATAAAATGTTTGAGCATTCTCTAAATTAGGACCACTACGCACAATATACTTAATATTTAAATCAATTGTCATCATGGAAGCATATGTGAAATTTCTCAATCTTGCTTCCTGAGGAAACATTAATTTGGATGCTCCATTATTCTCATGAATCTGTGGCCTATATAAATGAAAATTCTCAAAAGTAATATATATTTCTAGACTATATTTCCCTGAATCTTTGTCATAATCATTTTCACTACATATTTGAACAGGATTAAACATATCAATAGTTTTTTGTATTTGATAATTTACAAAATCATTATAAGACTCTAATTGATGTCTTACCAATTGAGCTAAATGTTGATCCTTGAAATAAGATTCTATTACCGCCCAGGGGGTCTCTATGTATTTCCCCAAATTCTCTTTGATTTCCTTTTCTAGGTCTGTCATCTTTATTTCTTGAATCATATTATAAATTAATATTAACATCAATTTATTTTTAAATCATTATAAAAATAATATTAATATATATATATATGAGTAATAATCGCAATTCATTTTTCAATAAAAAGAAAAATAGACATAATAAAAAATATAATGATCCTTCAAACAACAATATTTTTTTTATGTCTAATGATTCTAATTTTTCAAACAATAATTTTTCTTCCTTTGATGATTCTAACAACCTTAAATTATTAAAAATATGTAGTGATTCTGAAATTACAAATAAAAATAATATAAATAATAATTCTGATAATTATAATATGAATTCTAATAAACTTATTACGTTCCTTGACTCAAAATCGAGTGATAAAAAAATAAATAATTCCAATAATCCAGATGTTTTTTTGAAATTTCTTATTGATCAAAAAGAAAAAGAATTTATTTCTACTTATAATTCTCCTTTTTTCACTGGTTCTCCTTATAATTATCCCCAAATCACTATCGATGACCACTTGAACAATGAAGAAGCAGAAAATATTATAAAAGAAAAAATATTAATTGATGCTTCTATTGATAATTTAATTGATTTAATTAATTTATGTGATAAATATCCTTTAGCTGATAATATTGAATATAATATTAACATGAAATCTCTCCATGCTATCAAACCTTCTCTTTTGGAACTACAAAATATGATTGGTATGCATTCTATAAAAGAAAATATTGTTGATCAAATTCTATATTTTATTCAGGATCTACATAATACTTCTCCTGATAATGCTGATTACATGCATGCTGTTATATATGGTCCACCTGGAACGGGTAAAACTGAAGTAGCTAAAATTATGGGTAAAATATTTAGTAATTTAGGAATGTTACAAAAAAATGTATTTAGAAAGGTCACTAGAGATGATTTGGTTGCTGGATATTTAGGTCAAACTGCTCTTAAAACTAAGGATGTTATTAAAGAATGTTTGGGAGGAGTTTTATTTATTGATGAGGCTTATGCTTTAGGAAATAAAGAAAAAAGAGACTCTTTTTCAAAAGAATCTATTGATACTATTTGTGAAGCTTTAAGTGACCATAAAAAAGATTTAATGTGTATTATTGCCGGATATGAACAAGAATTAAAAGATTGTTTTTTTAGTTATAATCCTGGTTTAGAATCGCGATTTACATGGAAATTTAAAATTGATGATTATAATCCAAATGAACTGAGATTAATATTTGAGAAAAAAATTACTGATAATAACTGGTCCTTAAAAGAAGATTTGAATGATGAATGGTTTGAAAAAAATAAAGAGTTTTTTTCATTTTTCGGTAGAGATATGGAAACATTATTATCAAAAGTTAAAATTGCTCATAGTCGTAGGGTATTTTGTCTTCCTAAGGAAGAAAAAACAAAAATTTCCAATAAAGATTTAGAAAAAGGATTTGAAATTTATAAAAGAATGGGTGATTCTGAAAAACACCAACAAGAAAAACAGCGAGTTAAAAATTTATATAATACACTTTATTGTTAATTTTTTCGTATTATTTTATAGTTAAAAATATATTATGTCTGAAAAAAAAACTATCCAGTTCAATGAATCTTTATTTAATGGAGGAAACAATAAAACTAAAAAAAATACAGATAAAAAACACAAAAAAGAAAAACCAAAGACACTTATTAAACCAAATAAATTAAAAAAAGATTTATTAGAAAAAATCAAAAAACATCAACAACAACAAAAAATTACTAATGATAAAGTAATTGAAAATTCCATTGAAGAAAAGGAAAAATCTGACTTCCATAATGATTTCGTTAATTCAATTGAATATTTAAATAAAATTAGTAATAAAAATAAAACTGAAAAACAAAAGAAACATAAAAAACACAAAGCTAAGTCTTTAAAACATAAACCTATGAAAGGTGGTAATGATTCATTACATTCTCAAATACAACCTATACAAAATGATCCATTTGTTTCTATTGATTTACCTACTGATTTTGATGTAAAAAATGTTAGTGGTGGTCCTATTATTCATTTATCCGATTTTACTTCTACTCAAACTAATATTATTCCTGAATCGGAGACTCCAATACCTATTACCATGGAACAACCTGTTATTGAATTGAAAAAAGATCCTGGATGGGGTTGTTTAAAAGGAGGAAAAAAACCAACTTATAGAACATATCATAATAAAACTTTAAAAACTACTCCAAAACCTACTATTACTAGTTCTCAACCATCTAGACAACAAAAATTAGAAGAATTAAAGAAAAAACATAAAAAAATAAGACAGAAATCAAAGAAAACGATTAAATCAAAATATAATTTGGGAAGAAGTCTTAAAAAAGGAAAAATGTCTATTTTAATTAAAAATAATAATACCAGAAGAAAAATCAAAAAAGAACATGGGTTATTAAAACAAAAACCTTTGGCCGAAGTTAAAAAATATTTATATGAGAGAAATTTATTAAAAATTGGTTCTACTGCTCCTAATGATATTATAAGAACTTTATACGAGCAATCAGTTTTGGCAGGAGAAATTAATAATTTTTCAAATGATATTTCTCTCCACAATTTTATTTCCAAAGAATAATTTAATTTACATAATTATACAATTAAATTATTTGTGATATTTAGTTCTCTTTTTTTTTCTTTTTAATTTACTTTTATTTCCTTTTTTATTTACTATTCTTTTTGTCTTTTTATTTTTTTTACCTCGTCTTTTTGTTTTTTTTCTTCCACCTGCATTTGGAGCAAATAACATATTTAATACAGATATATCTGTGGGAACCTTTGGTAATTGACTATTTACAGATTGATACCCTGTATTCATTTTTGTTTCCAAATCATTTTGTATCATGAGATATTTATTATACTGTTGTTGGTAAAAAGTATCTATAAATTGTTGTGCCTGTCCATGGTCTATATAGGGTTTTAAATATTGTTGTAAATTACCTTGACTAAAGGAAGTTTCATCAGTCATTAAAATAACAGCACCTATAAATTGTTCAATATTAAATATCTGTGTACAAACTAATATAAATTGATTTATCATTTGTTTTCCTTGAGTATGGGAAATATTGGATGATACTACCCCTGCTCTTCCTCTACTAGCTCTTTTATTGCTAGTCATGTTACTATTTTGTTCGTTTACAGCATTTCCTTGTTCATCTATAGCTACAGGAGGACATTTACTAAAAGCAAATAATAAATATAATATTATTTCTGCTTCTGTATTACCAAAATCATCGATTAATAAATCTTGAAGAGATAATTGTAATGTTTTCACAATATATTTTAATTTTTTTTCATATTCTTTTATATTTGGTTGTCCACTTGGTAACATCGGTATATTAAATGCATTATAAGGTATTTGCCATAATAAATCTACTAATGTTGATTGAATAACATTTTCTAATACACTCAAAGGCACTATACCAACTTGTGGTTTATCAATAGGAATAGGTAAATTTTCTGGAGAAAATTGATATTGTCCAGTTGTATTTTTTTGATATTCTCTTATTACTATTTCTCCAACCAATAACCATCCTTCATCTATTTGACCTTCATTAGCGATTAAATTTTTATAAACATAATTTTTTGGAATAGGATTAGGAATTGGTATTAATCCTCCTCGTGCATATTTATCAGGACATTTAGGATCAGGATCAGTTTGACACTTATCTTGAATATATTTTACTGGTGAATCTTTTTTATATGTTGTGCTATCCTTTACACAATCGTTTTTAGCTAGATTATCACAAAAAGTAACTACATTAAAGTTATCATCATCATTTTCAGGAGGCATATTAGGATCTAATTTAACCATATTAAATTGACCATTTGTATATGTATAAGCATCATATTCATCTGATTTGGAAGCAAATAGAAAATCATATAATTGATCTGGTGAAAAATTAATATTATTAATATTGTTTTTTATGTAATTATAAAATTTTATTAATGATTGCAGTTGTGCTTGTTCTTGACCTTCCAATTCTTGTATTTGTATTAAATATTGGTAAGCAGTTAATAAAATATTCGTATCTTTATACACTTTATTTAAATATAATAGTATTTGGTTGGAAAAAGATATACCAGTAATTTGTCCCGCAGCGGAAAAATTATTTAATGTATTAAGGTATTTATTTAAATTTACTATAAAATTATTAAAATTTTTATAAAACATTATCATTTGTTGGAATTTTAGTGTAAAATTGGTTAATGTTGGTGTTACTAAATCTAAACTTACCACCGATGTTGGTATAGTAAATAATATTTTGCTACTACTAATAAAAAAAGCAGCTAATCCTAATGACTTTGCCATTTGATATGCCAAGAGATCTCCTGTGGAAAAAATTAATATAGAATTATCATCATTTGTTTGAGTAGCGAGGCATTGTTTACATATATCTACTGGGGCTTGATCTCCAGCTGCTTTAACAAATTCAGCAATTAGTATCATTTCTTCTGCTGAAAAAGAGGCTTTTGGATCGAGTTCCATTTGATATAAAGTTTGTATATTACTACGCGAAGCACCTGTTAAATTTCTTCCATAGGAATATATTAAATTAACTATAGTAGTTACACTTGCGCCATAAGCACATCTTCCAATTAATTGTTGTAATTTATATATTTCAATATGTTGCATGTCTGTATTATTAATGAATGTAAATGGTCCCACTTGTAATTGATTTAAATTAGCACAATCACCTGAAATAGCTCCAGATACAGAGGTAGTAGCACCATCTATAACAGCAATAGAATTACTAAGATTTAATTTATTAGGTGATACTTGTTCTAACCATGATTGAAAAGTATCAATAGCCCAAACAATTCTGTTATTATCTATTTTAAAATTGGATAAAAAATTACCAATATTTTGTAAATCTACATTTTTCGATTGACTTTTTGATTCTTGTTTTTCTTCAGCATTATTACTATTGGGTTTAGTCCTATTAATTAGAATATTAATAGTTGGGAAAGCCATACCTACATTTTCTAAAGCTGTATCTATTTGTTGTTGTGTTTTTTCCCATATATTATCTAATGAAGATGTATTTGTAATATTTACTCCTTTTTCAAATTGTTTAAGAATTTGTTGAACATTACTACTTAATGTATTAAAATTAGGATACCAATATTGTTGTAATGTGTTAAATGCTAGTCGAGCAGTTTGAGTATCAAAAAAATCATGGTTACAACCATAAGTAGCAGAAACTACTTTATAAGGATATTCTTGCAGTGCTAAAATGTCTTGATTATCTGATATTTGTCTAATTTCATTAAATTGATCCCTAGATTTATATTTTATATTTCCATCTTGTTGTTGTAAAATACCTACAATCTCAACTTTATAATTAAAACTTTTACTTTGATTTGGATTGAAAGTAATGGAAAATTCATTTAATAAGCTTTGTAATTCTGGTAATCCTGAATAAACAAAATTTTGTGGAGATGCGTTTGGTGATTCACAAAACATATATAAAATGTATAGATTATTTATATTCATTTTTTATATCACTTGTTAAATATGTATTTTTACTAATTGCGCGAACAATTTTGTTCATTTCTTTTTCATCTTGTTCTATTAGAGTCATCGAGTTAAAAACTAGACTAGTTAATTGGTTTTGAAGGTTTTCATTTTCTTTCCATCCTTCATTGGCCTCTTTCCATTTGTCTATCATTGTCCTTTGTTTTAGTGCTACGGTTTTTATGCCATTTAATATTTTTAGTAATTCTTTATCTTGTTCCCAAACATCATCATCTTTTACATAGATAGTTTTGCGATTTGAATCAGTGCAATGTATAGGTCTTTCTAGTATATCCATATTACTTAAACCATCTGTGATCATATTAGTGATTGTTTTGGTTAATCCGTTTTCAATTGTATGGTTATAAGTTTCATTAGTAATAGGTAAAGAATTAATAAAATCGGTCAAGTTCATGGCATTTTTACAATGTTCGTTTAAGAACATTTGAATGTTGAAGGTATTATTATTGTGGCTATTTAAATTATTATGGGAGTTATTATTAGAATTAGTGTTTCCCAAATTTGTTACCATTTTCTCCATTACATCTTGATTTTTCAACAACATTTTTATTAATACATCTTTATCTATTACATCACCTACATTATTGCCATTTATGATTTGATTGTTCCCTTGCTTCTTCAAGCAAACTTTTCTATGTCTCCATAATGTAGTGCGACTTTTAAAAGAAAGTGCACAATATTCACACTCATGATCTAGGTCGGAACTTTTTGACGCTAAAAAGGCGTCATTTGGCGTTTCATCCTTACAACCTTCGACTGACGCTTTTTGAGCGTCAATATAATTATTCCCTTGAAGGCTTGTTTCATTTTGTTTCACTTTTGTTTCAATTTCGTGTTTTCTAGTGCGTAAATGGCGATTAAAATCACATCTCCTACTACATTCGAAGGAGCAAACTTCACATCGCAGTTTTTTAAGCGTTTCTGACGCCAAAAATGTTTCATTTTGTTTCATATATGTTAACTTCAGATATTATCTCTAAATACTTTCCGACTGAAATATAAAAATTTACAATCACAAAATTAAAATTATTTTTTTTGAATTTAGACCATTATGCTCTCAACTCGTTTTTTACAACTTTTTCCAATCCTTTTTCCATAAATCAAAAAACAACACAAAAACCTTGTGTGTTTTTTTTAAAATTCGAAAAGACTTTTGAAAATTTGTGTAAATGTAAAATACCTACATGTATCGATTACAGTGCCTTTTTTTCAGTTAATATTCTCCACTACATCATGTAGATAAACCACTACATCATCTAGTAAAACCAAGTAAAATTATTGCCAAAATAAATCCCTACTTATGTAGCCAAATATAGTATTTTATCCTCTAGATTCCTGAATCCAAAAATCGGAAATGAATTTATAGCAAAATGGGGATAAATTAAGTTATATTAATGTATGAAGATATTTATCCCCAGAATTTACAAAACATATTTTATAAAAATGTATTTATTGTAAAATGAGGATGAATATTTCTATCAATACATTTTATAATTTAATAATTTATTTGGTTATTATATATGAATTTTCCTCTTATTAAAACATTTAAAGCAACATCTTATTTCAAAGCATTTATATTAAATGCTCTTGTAGCGGGTATTATTACTGCTTAGCAATTGAACTTCGATTACAACTGGAAGTTAATACTTCTAATTATTATAAATTTTGGGTTAATATTTATAATGTTAAAAAACTTAAAGAATCACATAAACTTATTGTATCCTTTATTATTACCTTTATTGTAGCTTTAGTTACCTATCATTCATTTTTTATTCTTTTCTTGTATGGAGGGGGACAATTGAATTTAATTAATGAAAATATTGCTAGTTTAAAAACTTTAATAACAGAGAGAAAAGATGTTTTAAATCCAGTTGGAAAAATCAAATAATTATATATTATTATTTATTATGAATATAGAATTGACAGAATTTACTTTTGATTATAAATTAAATAAACTTTTAAAACTTAATTTAAACCCTATCTCATTTCAACAAACTAAACTCAATATTTACTATTATAACCTTTACTACTATTTTGAATATTTTTTTCAATTTGTCCTTATTGCTAGACAAAGGAGAGAAAATATATTAAATCAATACAAATCTACTAGTTACATACCTTATATTGAAGATCTATATTGCCCTTTTTCTGATTCCAAAACCCACTATTCTTTTATTTATATAGGAAATACTTATAATAAATTTAAAAACTATATCTACAATAATGTAGATAAATATAATCCAATTTTAACTAGTTTATTAAAATATTGGTATAATTTTTAATATTAAATACTTTGTCTGTTAAACTCTAACTAGAGAGAAAATACATTAAAAAATAAATATAAATATACTAGTTTATATTTATTTAATGGCTTTATTAAAACAATACTTTAAATTGAGAGATGAATATAGAGAGAAATTGGGAGAAAATACTTTATTATTAATGGAAGTAGGTTCTTTTTATGAAATTTATACCAAAGTAGATAAAAATACCAAAGAAATTACAGAACCTCAAATTATTCATCTTAGAAAATATGCTGAACTTGCACCCGGCAAAAAAACCGAAGAAGTGTTAATGCTTGGATTTTCTTCAAAAATCCCTTTTCTTCTTGAAAAATATCTTGAAAAAATCATTAATAGTGGATATTCTGCCGTAATTTATGACCAAGATGCTCCTACTAGTAACACTACACGCAGTCTTAAAGCTATTTATTCACCTGGAACTTATTTTTATGAAAATTCTAGTGATGATGTCTCGAATCATGTAGCCTGTATATGGATTGAATCTCATAAAAAAACAAAAATAAATAAATCTGGGAATATTGTTATTGGTATGTCTATTATTGATAATTATACAGGAAAAAGCAGTTTTTACCAAATTATTTCTGAACACTTACATAATCCTACTACTTATGACGAATTAGAAAGATTTATTTCTTCCTACAATCCAAAAGAATGTATTTTTATATCTAATTTCTCTCAAAAAGAAATAAATGATGTTATTCAATTTATTAAACTACAAAGTAAAAAAACTCATGTGTTAGATATCAATGAATCAAAGGTGAAAAAGGTTGAGAGTCAGACATACCAGAGAGAAATTCTAGATAAATTCTTTCCGTTTAATATTAGCGAATCTCTCTTTAAAAATAGCCTGGAATTTACTTATGGTATACAATCCTATGTTTATCTATTGAATTTTGTTTACGAACACAATCCCTGTCTAGTGAATAAAATTTGTGAACCTACCGTGGAAAATAAATCAGAACGAATGTTATTAGCTAATCATAGTCTAGAACAATTAAATATATTACCTGATAAAAATTATACTGGAAAATTATCTAGTATTAGTGAATTTTTAAATAATTGTATTACTCCTATGGGTGTAAGAAGTTTTAAATATAATATATTAAATCCTATGACTAATAGAGAGAAAATACAAGAAAAATATGATATAACAGAGTATTTGTTAACAACTGATTATTGGGAAACATGGAGAAATGAACTAAAAAGTATTAAAGATATTGAAAAATTAAATAGACAATTATATTTAAAAAAAATAACTCCCCAGAATTTATTTTATTTTTATGATAATCTCTCTAACATCCAATCTTTATACTCTAAATTATCCACTGATTCAATTATCAACCATTATCTTAATAACAAAATTACCATGAATATACAAGACATTTGTAAAAAATTTAAACAAGTATTTGAAGATACATTTATATTAGAAGAATGTAAGAATATAAATTCATTTGATTTTGACACAAATTTTATCAAAGAAGGAATAAATAAAGAGTTGGATAAATATGTGGAATTAAACCAAGATAGTAAAAGTAAGATAGAATCTATGAGAGTTTATTTGGATGATTTAATAGCAAAGGGAGAGAAAAGCAAGAAAAATGATTTTGTCAAAATTCACTCAACTGATAAAAATGGATATAATTTACAATGTACGAGTAGAAGAAGCAAAATACTAGCAGAACAAATTAAAGATAAAATAAGTGAAGAATTAACATTTATAAATGAAAATGGTAATGCTAAAAAATTTATGTTTTTTATAAAGACAATTAATTATGAAACAGCAACAGGTTCTAATGTTAACATTGTAAATGAAGATATTAAAAAAATATGTAGTGATATTATTTCTTCAAGAAGTAAAATGAAAGACCTTATTAGTATTGAATATATGAAATTTATAAAAAAATTAGAAGAATATGAGAAGGAATTTTATAATTTAATTCAATTTGTATCTCATATAGATTTATTACAGAACATGTGTTATATTGCTATAAAACATAACTATTGTAAGCCTGAAATAAAAGAGGGCGATAAATCATATGTAAATGTAAAAGAATTAAGACATCCGTTAATTGAAAAATTAAATGTTGAAGAGACTTATACTCCGAATGATTTATCACTTGGACTGGAAAAAGACATGATGTTATTATATGGAACAAATGCAGTTGGAAAAACTAGTTTCATAAGATCATTGGGAATATCTATTATTATGGCACAAGCAGGTTTATATGTTCCTTGTAGTGAGTTAATTTATGTTCCTTATAAATCAATTTTTACAAGGATTTTAGGTAATGATAATTTATTTAAAGGATTATCTACTTTTGCAGTGGAAATGTCAGAATTAAGAATAATTTTAAATACAGCTGATAAAAATAGCTTGATATTAGGAGATGAATTATGTTCAGGCACAGAACAAGATTCTGCTATTAGTATTTTTGTATCAGGATTAGAAATGCTGTATAATAAAAATGTAACAGCTATATTTGCTACACATATTCACGAAATAGTAAATTATGAAGAAATAGAAAATATGGAAACAATATTAATTAAACATATGGAAGTAGAATACGACGAAATGAATGATAAATTAATTTATAATAGGAAATTAAAAGATGGACCAGGATCATGTATGTATGGACTAGAAGTTTGTAAGTCACTACATCTACCAGATAATTTTTTGAAAAAAGCATTTGATTTAAGAAGAAAATATAAAAAAGAGGAAAGAAGTGTATTAGAACAAAAGACATCGCATTTTAACAGTAAAAAAATAATGGGTAATTGTGAATTGTGTAAGAAAAATCTAGGAACAGAAGTCCATCATTTACAACATCAAGAAAATGCGGATGAAAATAATATAATCGGAACTTTTCATAAAAATCACCCGGCAAATCTTTTAACATTATGCGAAGAATGTCATAATAAAATACATAAAAGTGGAAAACAACATAGAAAAATAAAAACTTCAATTGGTATGGAAATTATAGAAGTTGCAAAATAATAAAATATTAGAAATTTATATATATGGACGATACAAATGCTAGAGTTATGAAATTATTAATATTATTAATTTTAGTGATAACAGTTAAAACTATTTTTAAAATACAAATGAATGCAGAATTTATTAAAAAATTAGGACCATCTGCTTTATCCGTTTCAATTTTAATTATAGGATTAATGGTTTTTTTCTCAATCATCGGATTTGATTTAACTCCTGTAGAAGACAAACAAATTGAAAAAGTAGTGGATATTGAAGCCTTTGATTCTATGGCTTCTACTGGTTTTTGTAAAAATCACGAAGGAGATAGAAAATCACTTCAAGAAAGTTGTTCCAAATTAACCAAAGATAATTGCGTAGCTACATCATGTTGCGTTTATGCCAAAATGAAAGGAAAAGAGCAATGTCATTCAGGAGATATACATGGTCCCACTTTTAGAAGAAACGAACAAGGAAAAACACATGATATTGACTACTATTATTTTAGACATAAATGTTATGGAGATGGATGTCCAAAAGAAAAATGATTAAAATATTATATTAAAAAAAAATTGACTTATAAATAAATTAATATAATATTTATATATTTCAAGATGATTATACCTGTAAAGTGTTTTACCTGTGGCAAAGTAATTGGTAATAAATATGAATATTATCAAAAAGAGGTCAGAAAATTAAAAATGGCGCGTAATATGGAAGTAGATAAAGTAGTATATTTAACAGAGGAATATATTGATAAAACTCCTGAAGGAGAGGTTTTAGACAAGTTAGGATTAAATAAGATGTGTTGTAGAAGACATTTATTAACTCATGTAGATATAGAATAATTTCTTATTGTAATATATAATGGCAAAATCTATGAAAAATAGGTATTATAAAAAAAGAAAAAGTTCTCGTAAAAATATTAAGAAATCTCGTAAAAATATTAAGAGAGTTTCCATTAAAAAAATGAAACATGGACATAAAAAACATTTAGGTCATCATTATTTAAAAATGAAACATAAATCTCATAGATCCAGATTTGGAGGTGCCGATTGTATGTGTGGTGGTAAGAAAATGAAAGGTGGTATGGTTTCTAGTCCTGCTGCTGGACCTGTTGGATTTTCATGGGATGGAGGTGATATAGGCACATGGCCAGGTGCCTCTGCTACCAAAGGTTTAGATACAAATGGAGCAACTATGTCTAATCATTTTAAATTAAGTCCAAATGGAGTTGTAGTAGGAGGTTTAAATCCTGCGCGTTCAACTACGGATGATCAACTAATGAGACCTCCGATGAATGGTGGAAGAAGGAGAAAAAAACAAAAAGGAGGATTTTTCCAAGAAATTTTAAATTTAGGGAGAGGAGCTCAATATAATGTTCAAGGAGTTGGATACGGAATATCGGGAAAAAATCAACCAATAAGTCAAAATCCTTTTCCTACCGAAAGTCAACCGATAGATAGAGATGCTAAATTTATTGGAGGACAACCTCCTGATGTGAGAAAAATATTTATTGATGCGAATAACCAAGTGGCTAAAATATAATTTTTTTCTATGATTATATCATAAAATGAAATTAGTAAAGGATGTTAAAAAAATGTGTACTCCTGCCATAGTGTATTTATTATTAAGTGTATTTTCGCTTTTAGTTTTAGTATTTTCTAATTTGGGAAATAGAACAACTTTATGTGTTGGAGAATTTGATTGTCCTGTGGATAATGTATTTGTAGTTTTCGTAGTTAAAGCTTTATATATAGCTTTTGTAACTATTGTATTAGACTCATTATGTAAAAATGGATGGGGTGCTATTTCTTGGTTTTTAGTGTTTTTACCTATTTTTTTCTTTTTTGTTGTATTAGGTTTATTTATGATTTATCAAAACCATGGAATGAATCAAACAATCGTTTTAGTTGATCAAGAACAAATGATATAAATCATTAATATATAAAAATAATATGTTAATGATTACATTTTAAAAAAATATACTTAAGATATAATATAATGAGTGTAAAGTTTGATAATATAACTTGGAATATAATTGAGAAATTTTTTAATGACAATCCTCAAGTATTAGTGAAACACCATTTAGAATCATATAACGATTTTTATAAAACTGGATTAAAAAGTATATTTAAAGAAAGAAACCCTGTTATTCTTCAAAAAGAACAAGACCCAAAAACTAATCAATTTAAATATAGATGTGAATTATATTTAGGTGGAAAGAATGGAGATAAAATTTATTATGGTAAACCTGTAATTTATGATGAGGACAGAGAACATTATATGTTTCCGAATGAAGCTAGATTAAGAAATATGAATTATGGAATGACTATTCATTTTGATTTAGAAATTGATTTTTTTATTGAAAATGATGATGGAAAAATAATCGAATCTACGGAAATGATTAATTCTATATTTTTAGGTAGATTCCCTATAATGCTTCAATCTGATTTGTGTATATTAAATGGTTTGAATAAAGATGTTCGTTACAATATGGGAGAATGTAGAAATGATTATGGTGGATATTTTATTATTGATGGAAAAGAAAAAGTAATTATTAGTCAAGAAAAATTTGCCGACAATATGCTTTATATACGAGATAATTACAACGAAATTTATAGTCATGGTGCAGATATAAGAACTGTATCTGAAGATGCTTCTAAACCTGAAAGAACATTATCAGTTAGAATTGTAGCACCATCTAAACAACATTCTAATAATCAAATAGTAGTTAATATTCCCAATGTAAGAAAACCAATTCCTTTATTTATTTTATTTCGTGCTTTAGGCGTAGTTTCTGATAAAGAAATTATTGAATATTGTTTATTGAATTTGGAAGAAAATAGTTCATTCATAGATTTGTTTATTCCATCTATTCACGATGCTAATAAAATTTTTACTCAAGAAGCTGCGTTAGAATATATAAAAACATTTACAAAAGGTCATACTGTAAATCATGTATTAGATATATTAATGAATTATTTTTTACCGAATATTGGTGAATTAAATTTCCAACAAAAAGCGTTTTACTTAGGATATATTGTATTTAATTTATTATTAGTATTTACCAAATTAGAATCACCAACAGATAGAGATAGTTTTAAATTTAAAAGAGTTGAAGTTCCAGGAAGATTATTGTATGATTTATTTAAAGAATATTATAAATTACAACAAGATCATATTAAACTAAAATTAGATTCCGAATATAATTTTAAAAAATCTAAAAATGTCTATCAAGGAGAAAGCTTTAAAGATGTAGTTTTACAAAATTATGAAAGAATATTTAATGAGAGAATAACAGAAACCGGGTTTAAGAAAGCGTTTAAGGGAAATTGGGGAGCTGCTGAACATACGAAAAAAGCTGGTGTTGTTCAAGATTTAAATAGATTGTCTTATAATAGTTTTATTTCTCATTTAAGAAAAATTAATTTACCTATGGATTCTAGTTCTAAAGTTGTTAAACCCCGTTTATTACATGGTTCCCAATGGGGAATTATTGATCCAGTAGATACACCTGACGGTGGTAATATAGGATTTCATAAACATATGTCAATTGCTACCCATATCACTAGTGGTTGCTCAAGTTATCCAATGATGAAATTTTTTAGAAGTATTTTAAAAATGAAGTTATTAGAAGAATCTAATACCAAATTTTTATATTCATCTACCAAAATTATGATAAATGGAAGTTGGGTTGGGGTAATAACAAATCCTCAAGAAACGATGAGAATAATAAAAAAATACAAAAGAAATGGATTATTGCCTATTTATACAAGTATAAGTTGGAATATAAAAAAGAAAGAAATTCAAGTGTATACAGATTCAGGGAGATTGTCTAGACCAGTATTTTATGTAGATAATAAGAAAATAAGTTTTAAAAATAAAACCATATTGGAAAAAATAAGTAAAATGGATTTTTCCTGGGAACAATTAATAAGTGGTTTTGCTAAAAAGAAGGATACAAATTATAAAGTGGACGGATGTAAAATATATGAATTAGAAGAATTATATGGAACAAGTAATTTTGATGACTTAAAAGGATCAGAAGGAATTATTGAATATTTGGATACAGCTGAAGAAGAATCCGCATTAATTTCTAGTGATTATGATTTTAATACAAGTAAACCTTATACACATGTTGACATTCATCCTTCTTTAATGTTAGGTGTAATGGGAAATCAAATTGTTTTCCCAGAAAATAATCAATTACCTAGAGATTTATTTTCATGTGGACAATCTAAACAAGCAGTATCTTTATATAATTCTAACTTTTTTTCAAGAATAGATAAAATGGGAGTAGTATTAAATTACGGACAAATACCATTAATTAAAAGTAGATATTTACAGTTTATTAATAATGAACAACATCCATATGGAGAAAATGTAATAGTAGCCATTATGGTTTATGGAGGTTATAATGTGGAGGATTCTATATTATTTAATGAAGGTTCTGTGAAAAGAGGTTTATTCCGAACTACCTATTATAATATGTATGAGTCAAGAGAAGAAAGTAGTAAAGTAGGAGAAAATAGCATAGATTCACACTTTCAAAACATACAAGATGCTAATATAGATTCAACTAAATTTGGATATGATTATAGTGATTTAGATAAATATGGATTAATAAAAGAAAATACAGAAATGGATGAAAAAAAAGTAGTCATAGGTAAAGTTCAGACTAATTTATTAAATCCTAATCAACCTCAAGATGTTTCTGTATATCCTAAAAAGGGTCAATTAGGATTTGTAGATAAAAGTTTCATGACAGAAGACGAAGAAGGATTTAGATTGGCTAAGGTAAGAATTCGTGAAGAACGAATACCAGCTATAGGAGATAAATTTTGTAGTAGATGCGGACAAAAAGGAACAGTAGGATTAATTATACCAGAGGAAAATATGCCCTTTACCGAAAATGGTATCAGACCTGATATAATAGTAAATCCTCATGCTTTACCATCAAGAATGACAATTGGACAATTAGTTGAAACATTAATGGGAAAAGCTTGTGTTAATATTGGAGGTTATGGAGATTGTACTGCTTTTGTTAATAAAGGGTCTAAACACGAATTATTTGGAAAAGCATTAACCCAACAAGGATTTAACAAAACTGGAAATGAAATATTATACAATGGAATGACAGGAGAACAGTTAGATGCTCAAATATTTATAGGACCAACTTACTATATGAGATTAAAACATATGGTAAAGGATAAAATTAATTCCCGCGCACGTGGTCCAATCAATCAACTAACTAAACAGACTGTTGGTGGAAGGGCTAATGATGGTGGACTAAGAATAGGTGAGATGGAAAGAGATGGAGTAATAGCGCATGGAGCAGCCGGATTTTTACAAGAATCATTATTAGTAAGAGGAGATGAATATTTTATGGCAGTATGTAATAATACTGGAACAGTAGCTATATTTAATAAAAGTCAAAATTTATTTTTAAGTCCAATGGCAGACGGTCCAATCAAATTTAATAAATCCATTGATGATAATTTAAATATTGAAAATGTAAGTCGATTTGGAAGAAATTTTTCCATATTAAGAGTTCCATATGCTTTAAAATTATTAATTCAAGAATTACAAGTTATGAATATTCAATTAAGAATAATTACGGAAGCTAATGTAGATCAATTAACAAGTATGGGATATTCTGATAATATAATGAAATTACAACCACCTGAAGGTTCTACTAGCGAAAATCATAAATTAAATTCTATAAAGAAAGAAATTAGAGAACGACAAACTAAAGCATATAGTAACATAGGAGATATAGATGTAACAAATATAGAAACAGGTGAAAATGTTCCAAGCGAGTTTCCTGAGCCATCTGAACAATTAGATCCTGAAGAATTTGGATGGTTATTTTATACTTATGATGAAGAAAGAGGAGAAGCTTATAAATCAATAATAATGAAAAATAATGGAGAACCATCAGAAATATGGTTTGTTGAAGAAAATAACAAAGATAAACCAAATAGATTCCCAGCTGGTTGGAAAAAGAATCAATTAACATATCACGATAATAGTCCAATTTCTTCTAATGTAATGATCGATGAATTATTGAGTAATCAAATTCCTAATAATTGGCTAATTTGTTTGGATAAAATAAGAAATGAAAATATTGGAAAACCTTTACAGTTAAGACATCCTAGTGATTCATATAGTCCTCCTTATGCTCCAACTAGTCCTGATTATGCTCCAACTAGTTCCGAATATTCTGGTCCTGATCCAAATAAACCTTTATATGATCCTTCTCATCCTCTTTATGAACAATATAAACCTGTATATGATCCAAATAGTCCTACTTTTGCCTCAACCAGTCCTCCTTATGCCCCCACTAGTCCTGCTTATGCTCCCACTAGTCCTCAATATGTCACAACTAGTCCTGTATATAATCCTAACTCCCTATCTGGAAATGGTAATGATTCTAGACCACCAAGTCCTGATTATCCACCACCAGGTTATTTTAGCCCTCATTCTCCCAATACTCCTCCACCACCAAGAGGTAGTAAAGTTTTAGTTTTAGATTCAAATAATCCAGTAGTAATAATGCCGAATCAACCATCTATAGAAACAACTGGAAGGCCTCAAGAAATAAATATTGAAACAGAGCCAGAAGATAAAACAGTAGAGAAAATAGAGGAAATGGTAAAACAAACAACACCAAAAAGAGATGATGGGATAGAATTAATTATAAATGAAAATATTGAGAAAGAAGAAAAAGAAGAAGAAAAAGAAAGTGAAGGAGAGAAAAAAACAATTAAATTAGATAATTAAATATTATAATATAAAATTGAAATAAAAATAAAAATATAATTTTGTATTATAAATAGAATGGCACAGTCTAGCAACACTACAGCATTATTTAAATCAAGATTTAATTTATTGAATTTATTAAAAAAACAAGGTTATGAAACAAAAGATTATGAAGAATTTAGTGTAAATGAAGTTCATATTATGAATAATAATAAACAATTAGATATGTTATTATCTAGTCCTGAAGATGCGGAATCTCCAAAGAAGGTATATGTAAAATATCATTTAGGGAAAACGCTAAGAAGAGAGAATATTAATGATTATATAGATGATTTGTATACTATTGAAAATGTGTTAAATAAATCAGATACATTAATTATTATTATGAAACAAGAGCCTCATGAACCATTAACAGCCATATTGAATGAAATATGGGAACAAGAAGGTATATTTATTATATTATTTAATTTAGAAAGACTTCAATTTAATATATTAGAACACGAATATGTTCCGAATCATCAAATTATTGAAGAGCAAGAAATAAAGTTTATTAAGCAAAGATACAATATTAGGTCAAATGCCGATTTACCAGATATTTCTAGATACGATCCTGTTGCTCAAGCAATAGGATTAAGACCAGGACAAATTTGTAAAATAACTAGACCTAGTAAAACAGCAATTACAGCTGATTATTACAGAATTTGTTCTCAGTAATAAATATAAATGAATTTAATTAAAAATATGAAAGAAAAAATAAATCAACTAGACCAAAAATTTTTTTTATTGGTAGAGAATTTTATACCGAATTATGTATTATATTTAAAAAATCCTGAAAATCCTAATTATATTCAAGAGACGGACTATGTATTTTCAAGTATAGATAAAATTAATGGAGATGCTTTTATGTTAATGAATCAAATGCATAATGAAATAGATAAAGAATCAAAAATAACAGCAAATTTAACAAATGATATGGAAAGATTAAAGAGAGAAAATGCGTTAATGAAAGAAAAGGTAAAAGGATTAAAAAGGCAATCATTAACAGCAGAAGGAATGTTTGATGACCAGTTAGATTGGTATAGAGACCAATTGACAGTTGTTATAGTGATGTTGATTGGAGTAATATTAGGAACATATTTTTTAAGCACATTAAAATTGGATTTTAAACAATGGTTTATTTCATTAGCAATAGTAATTGTGTTTGGATTTTTGTTTACAAAATTAGCTTTATGGATTGTTGGAAAATGGCAAAAAGCGGCTGGAAATAAAATGGATACTATACAATAAAACATTTTTCTATTAATATTCTATAGTAAAATGTTTAAAAAGACAGGAGGAGACTTATTAAAATTTAATTTAGCACAAGGGAGAGATATTCTTCAATATAATAATGAAATAACTAGAATTGAAGAAAAAAACTTACCTTTAATTGAAAGAGGTTCTAGAATTGAAAGCTTAAGTGGATTATTTAAATCAAATTTAAATCAAGGAAAACAAATGCTAGATTTTAACAGTGAAGAAACAAATGATTTAAAACCAGATTTATCTCTCATAGAAAAAGGTTCTATTGTTGAATCAATTGGAAATATGAATTTAAACGCATCTGATAAATCAAAATTAGAAGGATTAAGTAATATTGAAAATGATTATAATCAGCTATTAGCAGAATTTAGTCAAACTTACAAACAATTTAGTGAAGATTTATTAAATCAAACTCAAACAAAAAAACAAATAGTAGATACTTTAGGTAAAGTAATATCTGATACAGATGGTAATAATTATTATGTAAATAATTTTGGATATACTCATAAATACAGCACTAGCGCATGGCAAAATAATAATTCTTCTTGTCCTAGCACCACTATGTCTTATAGTGGAGATTTTAATAATTTTAAAACAGGTACCGCAATGACATCAGGACAACCTTGTAAAATAGCAGGTCAAATTGTCAAAAATACTTCAAGTGGGGAAACAGCATGGGTCGATATTAAAGGAATGAAACATCCTTTCTCTGAATCTAAATCTAATAGTTGTTCAAGCACTCCAATAGAACTCAGTTCTGATGATTATAATTTAATACCAACAGGTTCTGCTATGTCAAGTTCAGATACTTGTTTAGCTTTAGATGTCAATCCTACATTATATAATAAATTACAAAGTTTAAATGGACAAATTAAATTAAAAGCTAATCAATTAGTTTCTCAAATGAATTCATTGAATTTAAGTAATTCTCAAGCACAAAATAGTTTAAATAACAAAAGAAATAATATGATGAAGCAAGTAAATCATATATCTGATTTAAATAAAGAAGTAATATATAATAATAGAATGTTAATGCAAGTTGGAGGAGAATCTGAGGATGCTTCTTTAAGAATGACCTCAAGTTGGTATATTTTAATTGCTTGGATATTAATAACTATTTTAATAGTATCTTTAGCAATGGCAAGTAGCACAGGAATAGGAGGAAAACCTGTATCTGGAATCGCTTATGTAATTGTGGCTCTAGGAGTATTAATGTTTTTAATTTATTTATATAAAAAAGCTTCAAGTGTAAGTATACAAGTGAATTAATATATATTAATTTCTAATAAAATTATATATATTATGTCTTTTGTAGATGAAATAGTTCAAGAAGACCCAAATAAATATACTAGTTTAATTAATTCAAGAGTATTAGATAGAAGTTTAGAATTAAAAATTAAACAATATAATGCTCTTCAAAATGAATATGACCAATTAATTCGTGATCAAACTGTTAATGCCAAACCTCCTAGTGGAGGATTTTGGCAAGATATACCTAATGAAAATTATCAAATGGGTATGGTTAATAATCCAACAGAAAGTAATGATAATTGGAAATTTTTAGGAAAACAAAATAATGTAGATGCATGTAAATTAAAAGCAGTTGATGATAAAAATCAAGAATATGCGAGTGTAGTATATTATCCAGAAGATTTTCCTAATGAGTGGAAAAAATCTTGTTTTGGAGGAGTAAAGGGTGGTAAAACAAATGCTCAATATCAAAGTAAAACTATTACTTCATTAGCTCCAAATGGAACATCAAGATTAGGAGGTGTTGAAGGAGAGAAATTATTAAAACAAATAAAAAAGAAAGGTAATGAAATAGAGAAGATAATAAAAGAACAACAGCAAAATAATTTAGGTTCATTGAGAAGTAATAATTTATTAGTAAGTGAGAGAAAAAGCAATAGTAATCAATTAGAAAATATTTTAGAAAAATTAAGAGCAGATAGAGTTGAAATTAATAGAATAATAAAACAACCAGTTGAAAGTGCTGCTGCAGAAGATGGTTATCAAAGACAATTATCTAATTATATCATTTATTTTTTGTGGATAATATTAGTATTAATAAGTATTGGTTTAAGCGTTCATTTACTAACTAGTGAGTCGGTTTCGGTTATAACTTATTTATTTATTGCTATTTGGGTAGTGATTTTAGCAAAATATTATTATAAACAAATAACTATTTATGGCGTAAAATATTGGGATTATATATCAAGTGTTATTGTTGATTCAATTGATTAATATATTTTTATTATTATATAATATATTAATAATGTCAAATAATTTCAAAGAAGGAGAATTTTATATAAATCAAAGAAAAAATCAGGAAAAATGTTTATCAAAAGATTTAGATATAATAGAAGGATTTACAGTTGTATCTAGACAAGCTCAAAAGAAAAATCCTTCAAATTTTTATATTCCTGATGGATCTGATCCTGGGCAGACGGTTATGTGTCAACCAGATAAAATTAGATATATAAGAATTAGTCAAACAAATAATTATTTAACTATACAAGAAGTTCAAGTATTTGATGAAAGTGGAAGAAATGTAGCTATTCATGGTGGTTATTCAAATGATTATGAGTTAACACAAGGATTTTGTAGAAAAACTACCAATCAAGGAGTTGGTGTAGGAACTCCTGGTTCAGTATACAAAGGAGACCTAACTACAGCTGAGTGTGAACAAAATTGCTCAACTGGATGTTCAGCCTACGAAATTCAAAATGAAGGGTCGACAGAGGGTTTAAATCCAGGTTGTTGGATTTATCAGGATCCGACTGTAAAAGGAGATGGAAATAAAAATGCGATGTGTAGAGTAAAACAACGGGAAACAGGAACACCAATAGCAACAATGAGTTCATATTATAAGGGCACCAATCCCTATATGGCTATTGATGGAAATATCTCGAATAATCAGCCATGGCCAAATTCAGCATGTACAGCTGGAACTACAGGTGGATGGTGGGAAGTAGATTTAGGAAGAGCTGTAAATGTAAAAAAGGTAGTAGTATATAATAGGCCAGATTGTTGTCAAGATAGGTTGAGTGGTGCTCAATTAACAGTAATAGATTCTGAGCATAGAACAGTGCTAACAAAGACGCTAAATTCAAATAGAAAACAAGTATTTAATATTGGTAGAGAGAAAAAGAATTGTGGAGGTCCAGTAATACAAAAGAATATGGATGATTTTCGAGAATTATCTGAATTAAGAAATATATATAATAGACAGTTACAGGATTATAATCAATCTATAAAAGCTTTATTAGAGGATAGTCAACATTTTGTAAATGCTAGTAATAATAGTAATAATAAATTTGCCAATTCCTATGTTAGAGATGAGGCTAATGGAGCAGTAGGATATGTTACATCTAGAGGAGTTTGGAAATGGATAAATAGTCCGTCGCAAGGAAATTCCATTCAAGGAAAAGCTAATTGTCCACCCAATTGGACAAGTTATACGAATACGAAAGCAGATTCAGGGCAATTATATACAATTGGAAATGCTCCTCAAGGTGAGATAGTAAAAATGAATGGTCAGGATTTAATTAAAGGTTCAGGAATGATAAATAATCAGACATGTGGAAATGCCGGGCAAAATGTATATGTAACCAATCCCTCAGCTACGACAAATAGACAATATGTAAATTGTAGTAAAAATGCGGGGGCATACCAAAGTGATTTAGGTAATAATACAATGGAAGCATGTAGTAAAAGAGCCGAAGATATGGGGTCGAATGTGTTTCAATTAGGGCCAGATCAAGGAAATGGAAGGGGGAATTGTTATATAGGTGGTGGTGGTGGTAATACAGTAGAAGATTCTATATGTTCAGTAGCACCAGGAGTAGGAAGAATGGGAAGAAATGTGGCAGGAAAGTTTGAAAATGAAGGAGGTAATAATTGGTGGCAATTTGATTATGAATGGACACCAGGTTATACTGCTTATGCGACCTATCAAACTAAAAATGCTGATAATTCAAATTTAGGACAAACATTTCATATAACAGATAATTTAACAAAGAAACAATATCCGAATAATATGATATCGGGATATGGGGATGAATTTGAACTACAACAAGGATATAATTCATATGGTAATGATATAGTTAGTGGAACAGGATTATCAATAGAACAAATAAAACAAAAATGTATAGAAACTCCAGGGGCAGCAGGATTTTATGTAAATGGTAATAACTATTGGATAAAGAATGGAAATATGTGGCCGAACGGGAAAAGACAATATACAGGAGGAGATTTATATGTAAGGAATAAAAGTATAAATAATAGTAATAGTTGTAGTAATAAAGTAAATTTTTCAAAACAAAAAATAGTAAATGGATATGCGAATGAAGGGATTATGAATATAGGAACAACATGTGGTTTAGGAACTATAAATGAGAGGGATAGAGAAGCGATAAATGCTCAATATTCAAAATTACAAGAAATATTAAATAAAATAAAGGAAAAAATAAGAGAATTAGCAGGAGAAGATATAAAATTAAATAAAGGATTAATGGATGAACAAAAAATAATGGAAAGTAGATTAAAAAGATATGAGCAGGTTTATAGTCAAATAGGAAGAGAGAAAAGACTAATTAATAGAGATAGTGCAATGGAAGAAGATGCTACATTAAATATGTTAAGTAGCAATAAAATGTATATAATTTGGAGTATTTTAGCATTAGGATTGACATTTGGAGTAACGAAATTTACAAAATAAAGAGAAATAATTAAAAATTATATATTATCTCTCCTGATAATATATAATGGATAGTCAAATGATTCAACAAGAACAACAAAGAGACATTCAAACAATTCAGACAATAAATCAAATAGACACCCAAATGGGTAGTTTATATCAGGGTTTAGAAAGGCTAAGTGTGCAAAGTAGTCCAGATTTGAGCAAACAAAATCAAATAATACAACAAATAGAAAATTTACAAAAGTTAAAACAAGATTTATATCAAAATTTAAGTAATAGTTATTCATCAATGCAAGCGAATGTTGCTGAGGCTAGGTCTGCTTTAGTAAATGAAGTAGCAGTAGGAGGAGTAGTAAAGAATGAATTACAAAATGCTAATAAAAATTTAGGGTTATTACAACAAGAGCGATTTAATAAATTAAGAATGGCAGAGATAAACGATTATTATAGCGATAAGTATACAACACAAACAGGTGTAATGAAAACAATAGTTTATTTTTGTATTCCAATATTAATTTTAGGAATATTAATGAAAAAGAATATACTTCCTCAAAATATTGCTTTAGCTATAATTGGTGTATTAGCTGGAATATGTATATTTGTTGTAATTATGCAATCAATTGATATAATGAGAAGAAGTAATATGGTATTTGATGAATATAACTTTCCTTTTGATGCTGAAGCCGCTAAAGATCAAGCCGGAAGTGGAAATGGTGAAGATCCTAAACAGAGAGATCTAACATTAAATTGTGCAGGGCAAGCATGTTGTCCAGCTGGAAATAATTTTGGAACAACATGGGATTCCACAAATAAGCAATGTGTAACTCCAAGTTTTTTGGATTCCAATAAAAATAGTGATTCGGAAGGATTTGTGGGAGAGAGATGTTTACAAAATTCATTTAATAAAAGTGATTTTAATGTAAATATTTTTAAAAATACAGGAGGAGTAGTAAAGGGATTCAATGTAAAAGAAGAAGAATATGCAAAGTTTTAAATCTTATAGTATATTAGTATAATGTCAACAGCTAAAGACTTTGATCCAGATATGCCATCACAAATAAATTTAAATAAACCTCCTGATAATCAAGGTGGTTGTATGACCGCAGATGATTTAAATAAGTATTTAGATATCGATAAATTTAATGATATGATGGCAGATACAACACAACAAGCTACCGATTTTCTAAAAAATTTTCAAAAACAACAAGCAGCAGTTCCAAGAGTGGTAAGTGATGACAGGTATAGGATAACAGCGATGAATAAATTAAGAGAATTAAGAGATGAACATAATAATTTAATGAATAGATTAAGAAGAGAAGAGATATATTATAATGCTTCAATAGAGGGAGCAGAGAATACGAAATCATTATTTAGAATGATAGAAAAACAGAATATAGAGTTAAAGAAAATGATTGAAAAGTTAGTTCATAATATAGAAATATCGGATAGAAAGACTTATTATGAAAATGAACAAAATGATTGGGCAGGATGGTGGGCACATCATTTAATGACAAAATATTGGTTATTAATATTTTTAATGATAGTAGGTTTAATAATAACAAAACAATTTACTGATATAAAAAAATGGGGAATGATAATAGGATTGGCAATATATCCATTAATAGCATTTTTTATTTTAAAAATAATGTATCACTTTTGGGATTGGATAAAATCTCAAACAACTTGGGTATATTTGAGTTCTAATTTATAAAAAAAATTATAAGATTAATTAAAATTTATAATTTTTTATATTTAAAATCCTTCGTCATCATCTAATTCAGGATCAAAATCATCATAAATAATAGATACATTAGCCCATACTCCTCTTACTTTTTTTCCAAATTTTTTATTCATATATTCGAATAGGTCTCTACCTTTTGGAACATTTTTACCATGATGAAGTTGGAACCAGGACTTAAATACTTCATACAAACTGGTTTCTTTGATTTTAGATCCAGCACATTTCTTAACTTTATCGGAAATAAATTCACTATAATAATCTTGAGTATTACGATAATTGAGACTGCTAGATTTAACAGCATCACATACATTTACAAGACCAGAAGTCTGACATGCTTTTTCAATTAACATAGAAAGGAAAATAGGAGCCCAAGTAGTAAATTTATCGCCTAATTTCTTGTCAAGTTCGAATTGATGTTCCCTTTCATCATCAAAGTCTTCTTTTTTACAAAACTTTGAAATAAATTCACAAACACAAATTCTTCTCCATGTGCCTTCATCATTACTACCAACATCTAGAAGAGTATTAGTACATACAACAAGTTTGAATTGAGGAATGAATGTAATAGAATCTTTGAAAAGTGCTCTTCCTTGAAGAGGGTCACCACCAGTAATTTCTTTCATAATACCTTCATTAATTTTATCTCCTTTTGAAGGTTCTTGCATAACAGCATATCTAGCTCCTTTTAATTGAACGATTTCTGAAGAAGTAGAACCGATAGAATTTCTTTTGGCAGTAATAAGAGTAATAGGAACAGTAGCTTTATAATCACCAAGAGCGAATCCCATAAGTTCAACTAATTTAGATTTACCATTAGATCCAGAACCGTTATAAATATTAAAGGTTTGATCATTGTTTTCACCAATAAGAGTGGATGCAAGATGTTCCCACATATAATCTCTTAGTTCTCTTTTTGGAAATAATTGTTCCATAAAATAATAGATTTCATCCATGGTTTTTTTATGTTTATTATGGTCTAGTTTAATATAATTTATATTTGTGCTTTTAGATAAATAGTCATCTGGTTTTCCTTTTCTAAAAACTTTTAAATCAAAATCATAGACACCATTATTAAAACAGAGTAATTTTGGGTTAGCATCTACACGATCGACAAATTCAGTATCATAAAAGATTTCCTTAGCTTCTCTCATAATATTATCTTTAATACCTCTGCGTTTTAGATTAGCAGCAATTTCACTAGTCTTTTTAATTTTTTTAGATAATGCTTGTCCTTTTTCGCTATTAGGATCAATAGTTCCGCTGCTTAAATAGGCTAAATCTGTATTATATTTATTAATATAAATGGAATGTAATTCTCTAGAAATTTGAATTCTAAGATCAGTTCCTCCTTCATTTTCAATCCACCTATGATTTTTATAAATATACCATAAATCTTTTTTAATAGAAACGCAAGTAAAATCATCTTTATACATATAATATAAAACCATGGCGAAATCAAAATCGGTGTCTCCATGTGGTAAGATAGTTTTTTCAACAAAATAATCAACCGTTTTTTCTCTAATTTCTTTATATTTTTCAAAATTATCATTTTTAACCCAATAAATAATAGAACGATATGTTAAACAATCATCATTGCTATTACCCCAATTACACCATAATTCATAATATTCTGGTATTTTATCAAAATCAAATTTATTCGATTGAGCGCTGAATGCAATAAAAGTAATAAATAAAGAATCATGAGTATTTTTCAATGCCCATCCAACACGAATCCATTTATCATATGGATTATAGAAATTTTCTGTAAGACCCATAGTATATTCATGTGTTTCTTTAATATAATAATTTTTATCTTGTTCAACATTTTCAAGAAAAGTTTCTACGCATTGTTCTAGTTCTTCTTGCGATGAAACATCCAAAATATCCAAATTTTTATTATCAATAATTTTCAATTTATTTTTAGATTTAGTTGATTTCTTTTTGGAATTTTTGATAGTTTCGTATTCTTCCATGATTGCTTCATTCATAGGAATTTGTAAATGCTGATTATATTGAGCAGTTAATTCAGGAAATCTATTTTTTAAGTCAAATTTTTTAACATCATTAATAGAAAGACATAAATCATTATTATCGTCTATCATAATATCATATAATTTTGTAAGTAAATATGATTGATTGCCAGGTTTTCTAGAACCATATAATTGCCAATTAGTGTTTCCATTTGTAATACCTTCATCAAGAACTTCTTCCCATGTATTTTGTAACGGTAAATCAGACCAAATATCCTTCAATTTTCGGAGTATTCTATTTCTTAACATAATCTGTAATGGTCTATGAATATGAATACCTATAATCATATGAATACCGTCTTTTGTTACTTCATCAAGCATATTTACATCTTCTTTTTCAAAAATATATACTGGAATTTTTGTATTTACAGGGATATTCAACATTTCTTTTAATTCTTCAAAATATAGTTGAATCATGTCAGTAATGTTATCTTCATTGTGTTGACGGTCTTCAACATCAGTTTCATATCGAAAGTCAAAATCAACTAACAAAGGACCGACATCAGGATGTTGTTTTTCAGTAAGAAACTCTAATTTACCACTAGTAAAAACATGTTTTATATATTTTTCATAGAAATCAGGTATATTGGTAATTGTATATACTCCACCTTTAACGGATAAATTATTATCTCCTATTCTAGTATGAGTAAAACCTTCACCTTTTTGAGAATAAAAGCTATTTAAATAAGATTCAAATGATTTTTTCATATTAGACATAGTATGTTATATATCAATATATTATTTTTATGTCAATTTTTTTATATATGTTTAAAAAAATGAAAATTAACATATGTAAAATGAATTTATTATATTTGGAGGATAATTTTATAAAAACTTACTTAATATTAACTTATTAAAATTATATAAAAATATAATTGAATAATATTTTTATATGAGTATTGAAGACAAAAATGATACAATTATTATATCTCGAGAAACTACTAGAAGATTATTAAAAGATGTAAGAGAATTGATAAAAAATCCTTTAGATGATGAAGGTATATATTATAAACATGATGAAACTGAAATATTAAAAGGATATGCATATATATGTGGTCCAAAGGATTCGGTTTATTTTGGTGGAAACTATTTTTATGAATTTAAATTCCCATACGATTATCCTCATAGGCCCCCAAAGGTTACATTTATGAATATGGGTGGTAAAGATGGACAAACAAGGTTTCATCCGAATATGTATAAAAATGGTAAAATGTGTTTATCTCTTTTAAATACTTGGAAAGGAGACCAATGGACTGGGTGTCAAAGTATAAGAACGATATTATTAACAATTCTCTCCATATTGGATAATGGGCCTTTATTACATGAGCCAGGATTTTCTGAATTAAGTGTAGATTTTAATCCATATAATAAAATAATTAGTTTTAAAAACATGGAATATAGTGTTTGTTATATATTACAGAATAAAGCTAATAATTTAAAAGTATTAAAAGAGATGTTTGAGGAGGAAATAAATAAACAATACAAAAAAAATAAGGATTTAATAAAAGAATTAATAGAATCTAATGTTAAAACTGAAGATGATATGTATATCCGCACAGGTATTTATAATTTAAAAGTAGAAATTAATTGGAATAATATATTAGAAGAATTTAAAAAAATTAAAATATAAAATTGAAACTAAATAAAAATAATATATATATAATATTCAAAGATGCACTTCTGTAATAAATGCAATAATATGTATTACATCCAAATTAATTCGGAGGATGAAAATAAACTAGTTTACTACTGTAGAAATTGTGGTAATGAAGATGACCAATTGACGGCAGAAAATATTTGTGTTTCAAAAACTCAATTAAAAAGAAGTGAGCAAAAATACAATCATATTATTAATGAGTATACAAAATTAGATCCTACTTTACCTAGAATTAATACTATTAAATGTCCTAATAGTGAATGTAGTAGTAATAAATCTGATGGTGAGCGAGAAGTTATATATTTAAGATATGATGATATAAATATGTTATATATTTATTTATGTGCGAAATGTGATACTGTATGGAAAACTCAAAAAAATAATTAATAGTTTTATTTTAACTGTTTATAATAATATATATTTTTTTAATAAAAATTGAACTTAATATAAAAGTAATATGTTATATTATTATAAGTATGAGTGATTTAGAATTATCTGATAATGAATCTATTGGACAAGTATCTGACGATGAACAATATATTGCTCCAACATTTACTAAAAAACCAGCTAATATTTCAGATGAAAAATTAAAAGAATATGATGAGGAAGGAAATGTCATTGCTGATTATAATGATAATGTTGAAGAAGAAGAACAAGAACAAGAAGAAGAGAATGAAGATGAGGATGATGATGAGGATGAAGAAATAGATTTTGATGATGAAGATATGGAGGATCCTGAAGTTACAGTAGCTAAGAAGAAAATATCAAAAAAATCTCAAGGTTCCAAGGATATTTCAACTTTACCCGATACACAAATAGAATTACCAAGTGTATTTGAAAAGGAAGATGGTGATTATGATTCTAATAGTGATGAAGAAGAAGATGAGGAATATTTACAAAAATTTGACAAAGAAATTAGAGAAAATTATATATTAAACCAACACCCAGAATCATTAATAAATAATTATGATGAAATCTATAATTTAGCAAAAGTTCAAAGGAATAAAGAAAACATTATTATAGATAATTTACACAAGACTATTCCAATTTTAACCAAATACGAAAAAACAAAAATTTTAGGTTTAAGAGCAAAACAATTAAATAATGGAGCTGTTCCTTATGTTAAATTAAACTCAAATGTTATTGATGGATATTTAATTGCCCTTAAAGAATTAGAACAAAAAAAAATCCCCTTTATTATTAGGCGTCCATTACCCAGTGGGGCTTCAGAGTACTGGCATCTACAAGATTTAGAAATCATTTAACTTATTAAGTATAATCGGAAATATTTCTTGAAAATTAGCATAATCCAAATAGGAAATACTAATACTTTTTTCATTTTGACTTAAATTATTTTCTTTTACTTTTGGTACTCCACGATCAGTATAAATAAATATACTAACCTTATTTAATCCATTATTTATATCTGTCAATTGTTTATGATGTTTAATAGTAGAATTTGAAACTAAATGAATCATTATATCTGATTCATTTATTTTGGAGCTATCATTTATAAATACTTTTATTGGTAATTTTTTTATAGAAGTAGTAAATTCCCATATTTTAAGATCCTCTGAGGAATTATCATAAGTTAAATAAATACTTTTGTTAGCAAAGACAGAAGAAGCGGAACCCATGATTAATCATTAAGTATTTGAAATTTATAATAAAAAATATAACTTTATAAACTTCAATTTTTTTTTCGATTAACATTTCCATCTATTACCACAATCCAAACAACTTACAAAAGTAGTCATAGGTTCATCAGCAGATCTGGTTTGTAATTGGTAATAAGTACATTTTTTTGATTTACATTTCCAACACTTAAAATCATCTGTAGATGCCTCTAGTTTTGGTTCATATTTATTTTCATCTCTTATTTTTTTTAGTTCTAATAGTTCTGACCAATTATCTGGCTGCATTTCCTGATGAGTCATAAATGCTACTTCATGTGCCTTTATTTTTTTATTTATTATTGATTCAATTAATTTTTCATCCTTCAAATTACTTCTTATTGTTCTTAATCTATTTACATATATTTTTACAAAATAGCTGTTATCCCATTTCTTTACAACATTTATTTTTTCAGCATGTTTTAAACTATAATTAAAAATACCTTTTTCCAAATTACTCGCTAACTTATCATTTTTTAACATATCTTTTAATTTAATAATAACATTATTTCTGAACTCTTGTGGATTTTCAATCTTACGCATCTTCTATTTACTATATTAATAATACTATTTCTTTAATCAATTTTTTTTATAATTATTCATCGTCACTATAACTATAATCTTCATATTCTAATTCAGACATATCATCACTATATTCACCATCACTTTCTCCATCTTCCAAATGATTATCATCTACTATAAAATCATCTTTTAAATAACCACTTTTCGTTTTCATTTCTGCTGGAATACTTTCTAATTCGTCTTCCTCTTCTTCATCTTCTTTGGCAGTATCAGCTAAATTTTCAAATCCACCATATAGTTCTTCATAAAAGATATTCCATGTTTCTACATCTAAATCTACATGTAATCCATCTTCGTCTTTAGCTAAAAGAGCACATGTTCCAAAATATAATATATTATCTACTGGAGGAGGTAATTCGTATTTATTTTCGGTATTTGCCTTTCCATTATCTCTAGCAAATAAAGTAACAGAAGAAAAAGGATATTTGTCTTTTTTACTATACCATCTTTGTCTCTCTTCAAATCCATCGGATTTTTTAAATTTACATTTTTTATATAATTCATCTCCTTTTTCAGATACATATTTACATAATTTTAATTCGCCGGTTTTTTCAATAAGCACTATATTAACCATTATTATATCATTATTTAATCGGTTTAAATAGTTTACCATAAATATTATTATGTTAATAATACCTTGTCAAAAAAAAAAAATAAATATATCTGAATTGGAGACATATTTATTTAATACTTCAGAAAAATTATATTTTAAAACAAATGAAGGAGAATTTGAAATCTTTGGAGATAAAATATATAAAATGAAAGAAAATGAACATAGTGAAAAATTTTTTTTAGAAGATAAAAAACAAATATTTGAATTTAACTTAAAGAAAAATAAAGATTTTAAAAAAGAAATATATTACATTCCAATTAACTATAGTTATGAAAAAATTAAAACGAAACAATATCAATTACATAATAATAGCATTTTAACATTGAATATAGAAAATGATAATTATTTTTATTTTACAACAAAGGAAAATGAAATTACAAATTCAGTAAGAGAAGATTTGATTTCGTTCTTATCTCTATTAAAACTATATAATTAATATATAATATGTTACCGTGGATAATTCAAATGTCCATAATTTCTTTAATATTAATTATATTAGTTCATTATTTATTTACTTTTTTTAAGACTAATTTGACGATTCCCAAAGTGAAAGATTTAGTAAATAAACCACAAGAACAATATGAAAAATTATTTGATACTATGAGTCAAACTAATATAAAACAACAGCCTCCAGAAAATGATACAATGAAAGATGAATTAAAAAATTATTTAAAAGAATTAAGTGGCAAAAAAACTAATGAACCTAGATCCAATGTAAATCAAATGGATGGATTAATGACACTAGATAATATGGGTTCTAGTGCTTATTCTTCTTTTTAAAACATATTAAAGATATTATTAATATTTTAATATATGAATTTGAATCATCATAATCAAAGTCACTTATTAAGACGCTTACCTGATTTGAAACTTCCTTATGATAATATTCATAAGAAAGTTTCTAGTGATTTATATGTAATAATTCCGAAAGGGAAGAAGCATATAGTATGGTTTACTTATTTTCAAGATAAGAGAGTATGTATTTTTATTGAAGTAAAATTAGGAGGTCAAAAACAAATAAATGAAATGTTTATTGTTCCTCAAAGTTATGATAAAAAATTAGTATTAGGAACACTATTTTTTGGAACATTATTTAATATTGATAAAAAAAAGTATTATTCAATAGAAAATATTCATTACTATAAAGGGAAAAATATAGAAAATAATAATGAAAAATATAAATTAACATTAATAAAAAATATATTAGAAAAAGAGCTTAAATCTTGTTTTCTTACAACAAAAGGAATATGTATGGCAATGCCGATAATAGAATCTAAATTTGAAAATTGTATTGAAACAGCAAAATTGTTAACATATAATATTTATAGTATTCAAAATAGAAATTTACATGGTAAAAATAATAATTATTCCAGCACTTTGTTTAAACAATTTCATGAAGATATTAAATCAAAAATATTTATTGTAAAGGCACAAATACAAAATGATGTATATGATTTATATTATTATAATAATGGTTTATTAGAGAAGTATGAAATAGCATATATTCCTGACTACAAGACAAGTACAATGATGAATAATATATTTAGAAAAATTAAAGAAAATATAAACCTAGATGCTTTAGAGGAAAGTGATGATGAGGAAGAATTTGAAAATATGAATGAAGATAAATTTGTTGATTTAAATAAATGCGTTAAAATGGAATGTATATTCAATAAAAAATTTAATAAATTTGTTCCAATAAAAATAATGGAAAATGGAAAAATATGTAATAAAAAAGAAATAAAATAATATTTTTTATTCCAAATATATATATGTCAATCGTTCAACAAGCCGGTTTAGTAAATAGTCAAAATTCCCATTTTTCTAACCCTGGTTTTTCAAGCAGAGTTGGGGCTGCTTCTGGATGTGGTGGATCAGTTACTAGTGCTGATGCCTTGAATCAAACAGGAATGTATGAGGTTATGAAAATTGGTGGAGCTAAAAAATGTCCTAAGAGTTGTAAATGTACATGTCATAATTGTTATTGTAGAGGTAAATGTTCTGGTAAATGTGGCTGTCCTTGCCATAAAAAATGTCCTGGAAATTGTGGATGTAGATGTCATAAATGTATGTCTTGCGGTAAAAGACATAGAAAGGGAGGAAAAAAATGCGCTATGAGTGGTGGAAATGGTTATGGATTTTCTAAGTCTCAAACTTTAGCCCCAACCTCAGGTGTTAATTCAGGAAATTCTGTTCATTTAGCTGGTTTTACAGGTTATCAAAATAATGGAATTGATTCAGATACTAATATGGGAGCATCTTCTCAATCAGGTGGATCTGGATATGGATTTGGTTCTGGAGGAACACCTTTTTATTCTTTTAATCCTTCTGAAGGAGAGAATTTAAGTCCTTTTGCTGGTTCAGGTTATCCTCCAATTTCTAGACAATTAAATAATCAGTGTATTACTCCACCTATTTTAGTCCAAGAAGGTGGAAAAACAAGAAAATCAAGAAAAGGTAAAAAGTCAAGAAAATCAAGAAAAGGTAAAAAATCAAGAAAGTCTTCTATGAGAAAAGGATATAAAAAAGGAAAAAAATCTAGAAGAAGACAAAGAGGTGGTTCAGGTCAATATATGAGTAATATTGCCAATTCTCATATTTACTCTACTGGAGCCCCTCCTTCTTTAAATCCAAATGAATCAATGCTTGCTAGTCCTCCTCCTTTTACTCCTAAAAATGACTGTTTAAATACATGGAAACATTTAGGTGATACACCACCTTATAATACAGTTTATATGTAAACTAAATTTTAATTAAACAGACACCTTTTAAAGGTTCTTCTTTTTTTTTTATTTTATTAGTGCTTTCTTTTGCTTTAGTTGGGTCAAATTCTGTTTCCCATTTATTATCCATATATTCATTATTTTTTGTAGAAATGATATTATATTTTTGTTTCATATAATATTGTCTTCTTTTTTGCCATTGTCTTGTAAAAATCTCATGTGAATCAATAATATCAATTACAAGAGGTTGTGTATGTTTAGTGCGCAATATTCTACCTACAGATTGACAAACATCGGTTTTAGGACTTGCCATTAATAATGTAGTTAATGTTTTAATATCTAAACCTTCGGATGCCATAGCATAGGTAGCTATAATAATTTTTTTATTTTCACTTTCTTTTAAATCTGCTTCTTTCATTCCACCTATATAATAGCCGACTGAGGCAATATTTCTATGTTCAATTGCTTTAAATAAATAAGTAATAAGAGATTTATTATGAGCTAATACCATAATCTGCTGGTCTGAATTTTGTTGTAATTCATTTTGTAAAACCTTTAAAATAAATTCCGATCTATGATTAAAATTACATAATTTTGAAATCATTGTGCTATAAAGAGGATTTCCTTTGTAATCATATTTAATTTCATTAAATTCAGGATCATCATGTTTATAATAAATGCCTTTAACTAAAACACTATGTTCTGTGGTATTTGTTTTTTCTTTATGAACTATATCACCTAAAAACATTTTAAATACTTTTGTTAATCCATCTTTTCTTTGCATTGTTCCGGATAAACCAAGTGTATAATTGGTAATTGATTTCATCATACATCTACTAAACACCTCGGCTCCTAAATGGTGTGTTTCGTCATAGATAGATAATCCAAAACTATCAAATAAATTGTCTGGGTATTCTTTTTGGCTTAATGATTGTAACATACCGATCACGATATCTTTGTTATCTATATCGATTGTTTGTCCCTGGATTTTTCCTACTCTTGCGTTTGGTAAAAATTGTTGTATTCTTTCAATCCATTGATTTAATAAAAATGATTTATGAACTATGACTAATGTTTTCTTTTTTAGTTTAGAAATAATATACAGTGCCATAACTGTTTTACCTTTACCAGGATCTACATCAAGTAGTCCTCCACCACTATCTTTAACAAAGTTAAGATATTTATTAACAATATTTATTTGATATTCTCTCAATTCACCTTCAAATGTTAAATTAATATTTTCTCCTAATGGTAGTTTATTTTCACAAAAATCACCAAAATTGTCTATACCAAAATATCTAGGAATATAAAATTTTTGAGGCGATTCACGATAAATTGGAAAAGGTTCTGGTTGTGCAGGAGATTTAGGCAAGTATGGTTTAACAGTTAATTCATTCCGAATATATATTTGTTCTTTATTAGTTAAATCGTTTTTATATATTGAATATCCTTTTTTTCCTAAGTAACTCATCTTATTATTAATATAAACTTTTCTTTTTATTCAATTTTATTAAATATTTAGAAAATCCCTCTTCAATTAAAAAAATATATAATAATATGTTATATGAGACCTTATGAGGATTTAATGAATAAAAATAATACTCATCAACTATTTTTGGTGATTATTTTATTAGGTTATATTATTTTTAACATACAAACCCCCCATTTTTTAGCTCCTGTTATTGATAACATATTTGGAAATATTATTGTTATTATTTTTGCTTTCTTTGTATTAGTTCATTCTAATCCTATTTTGGGTATAATTTTTGTATTTGCTGCTTATGAATTATTAAAAAGATCTAGTGATACAACTGGAACTAGTGCTATTAAAAGATATCTTCCATCTCAAATGAAAATGGATGGTCATTTATCTGCTTTTAATCAATTTCCTGTTACTTTAGAGGAACAAATGGTTAAACAAATGGCGCCCTTGGTAGAAACATCTGGTCCTAATCATTTACATTATCAACCTGCTTCTAGTCATACTCATAATGCTATGAATGTTACTGATAATACATCTGTAATCTAAAATAAAAATATATTATTTAATGAATTAATATATTTTTTTATGTATTTAATTATTCTTTTTTCATTTTCTTAAATAAATAGCTTACTCCTTTTGTTATACCTATTGCTGCTACTATACCTATTAATATATATATAAATGGTTTAATTTTTTCCAAAGCTTCATCATTATCACTCCCTGTTGTTTTAGCTTCTCCACTTGATTCGTTTATTAATAATTCTCCTTCTTCATTTACAGGTTGACAATCAATATATATTTGGTCACGATTATTCTCTTTAGAATTTGCACCATTTTTATTATAAAATAAATAATTTGTCCCAATAGTAGACTCTACTGTTGTTGTTTTAATCATTTTTTGTAATCGGTATTTTACATTAGAAGATATATTTAACGCATGTTGAAGATCAAAAACTACATATGCGTATTGTCCATTACAAGGTCTATATGGTAATGTTCCTGTATAAGAAAAATATGGAACTCTATTAGGAATAAAATTATCTAAACTAAAATTTCCACCTGAAAAAGTCATTGATTCATTTTCATTACCAATTCTTATTGCTGCTTCTTCTAATAATGTAGTTAATTGAGATGAACCTTTATCAGTTTTTCCTCCTTCTGAAATAGGTATACTGGTTATTAAATTTTTTCCATTTCCGCCTTGAATTATTAAAATCTCTCCAATAGCATTGATTCCATTATATTTATGAAGTGAAGGTTGGTAAATTCTAATTTCAGAAACATTATAACCTAAATCGTTATAAATAACAGGTGGTTTTGAACTTGGATTAGAATAGTTTAATGATAAATGATTTGACTTATTAGTAACATTTGGAGTATAAGTTCCATAATTATGATTAAAATCACATAACAATGTACAAGGACCTTGAATCTTATCTTTAGTTATATTCATTGGAGCTGTAGCATTTTCACAAGTTATAGTTGCCATATTAATATAAGTTAATAAAATAAAAGTTAAATAATACTTTTTCTTAAAGTATTATATAATGAATTTATCAAAACGAAAACTTAATAAAATTAAAGTAAGAAAGGATAATTCAAGAAAAAAGAAGCATTTAAGAAGAAATAAAAAGAAGTTTGATAATTCAAAAAAGAAACATAATAAAAAATCTCATTTAAAAAATAAAACTTTAAAGATTTATTTTGGTGGTAAAACAGATGGTTGTGAATATAAAGATATGCCGTTCTCTTATAAATTCCCAGCTTATTTTACAAAGCTATCTTTGGAGAAAAAAAAGGATTATATAAATACATATTTTGATCCCAATAAAAATAATATCTGCTTACAAGAAGCTCGAGACCAATTGTTTACTTATTTAAAATCGTATTATAGAAATACAGATCCAAAACCAGAAGACTCTGTTTTAGTTGAATTAAAAGATTTATGGGAAAATAAATTAGATCAAAAAAAACTCTCGGAAGATCAAAGATTATCATTAGCATTAGATTTAAATGATATTAAAGGTCAAGCACCTACTCCAGGTAAACCGGTTATGTCAGATAGTATGAGACAAAAAGCAAGTGAACAAGATACTGCTAATTTAATTAAGTTATGTGAATATATACCTCTTATTAATGATACAAATGTTTATCAAGAAAATATTGATGCTATATCTAATGAAATTAAAGCTAAGTCTACTAAATCTCTTATTGCTAAACCTACCAATTTAATTAGACAAGTTGGTAATATAGACTTATATGCTGTAGAAACTACTTCTGAAGGTGATTGTATGTACAGTTCTTTTATTTATGGTCTTTTACTAAAGCAAATTGGAAAATGGAATCAAATTCCTGGATGGAAACCAGTTAAAGATGAAACTAGTGGTAAATGTAACTATTTAGGTAATTTAAGAGGTGTATTAGCTGATTATATATGTAAAAATAAGTCACAATTAAATACCATGTTTGATGATATAGCATTGCAACGAGCAATCGAACGAATTATAAATAACAAATGGGGAGAAGAAACTGAATTAAAAATATTGGCTAGAATGTTTGATGTTTGTTTAGCTGTTTTTAAAGGAAATGATATTGGAAATTTAAAGAATATTAATAAAAATATAGAATTTTATAATAAAACAGGGCAAGAGTTTACTAAGGATGAAGGTGAAGGTGGAACATCAGATCAAGATATTAAAAACATATGTGGAAATAGTGTCGTTTATATTATTGAATATGGTAATATTCATTTTCAAAGTGTTGTTCCTATTCTAAATCCTGTTCCACCTGGAACTCCTCCTCCTCCTGAAAATTTAAAACAATCCTCTCAACAAAAACCTTCCAGCTCTAGTCCTAAACCATCAGGAATACCCGATACAAGTTTAGACAATATTTATCCGTGTTCTGTAGATGGAATAAATTCCGAATTACCAGACACAGAAGAAGAAGCTTTGAAAGTATTGGCTAAATTAGATTCTATACTAATACATTGTAATAATGAATCAATAGATAAATTTCAAACAGTTATCGAGTTTTTGGAAAAGTATATAAATGATTATGAAACTAAGTTTGGAAAACAACCTGAGTATATAACTGAACATTGTCAAGGCCTTTTTAAAGGTGATTATGATTATAATATAGTTCCTGACGATGAAGAGGAAGCATTAAATAAATTTACTAAATTTCTAGAATTTATAGTTGATCAAGAGAGTAAACCTGATTTTAATTGTGTTGGTGCTGCTAATATGGCACTAGATATATATATAAAAAAGCTTGAAGAAAAATATGGTCAGGATATTTTATTTAAAAATACGATGAACGCCCCATCATCAACATTAGGAGATTGTGGCGATATGTTTAAAGGTGAAATGGCACCTGAATTAGTTCCAAATACTAAGGAAGCTGCTATAAAAAAATTAAAACAATATGAAGCAATGTTGGAAAAAGATAAAAATGAAGATGGAAGTAGATGTGAATCACAAATTACTGACGCACTAAATATATATAAACCAAAAATGGAGATAATGTATCCTGTAGAAGCAAGTAGAACAGACGCAACTGGAGCTCCATCAGGAACAAGTGGACCAGACGCAACTGGAGCTCCATCAGGAACAAGTGGACCAGACGCAACTGGAGCTCCATCAGGAACAAGTGGACCAGACGCAACTGGAGCTCCATCAGGAACAAGTGGACCAGAAGCAATTTCTAATGAAAAAATACAAGAAATATTTAATTTTATACAAAGTAACAACGAAATAACACAGAATAAATTAATAAGGTTTTTAGTTAATAAGACAAACGAAGATGCTATATTATTGAGACATGTTATAGGATTTGATGAACCATTAACTATGTCTCAAATTAGAGAGACTAGAAATATAGCAGGTAAAACTAGCTGGTCTAAAAACGCACAGATATATAATTCATTAATGACAAGTTATGAACAAATGCAAAGTGGAGGTGGAAAAAATATTCAAAAAGGAGGTTATGGAGAAATGAATTCAGAGGCATTTACTAAATTTGTAAATTGTGGACAATATAGAGATAAATCTCAAAATACATTTGATTGTAAAAATGTTAACATACCAGATAATTCTGGAACTTCTGGAACTTCTGGAACTTTTCCATTGGCTACTGCTACTCCTGTAAATGATAAAAATATTACATTAGAAATAAATGAAAATCAATATAGCAATGATATAAAAATGGTGACAGTTCATATGTTTGTTCCAAAAGAAAGTCAAGTTATTGTAAAAGATTATGCGAAAAATACAGAATCAGAAATGATATCATCTTTACCCGATGGTTTACCTGCACCTGAACCTATTGGACCACCACCATCGGGAGCCATAGATTCAACTTCTACAACACAAGCATCCCCACTAGCACTTCCTGCCTAGGATAAGACTTCAACAAATAATTCAACAAACGAATTTAAAAAAATTGATTACTTTTATTACGAAAATTTAAATATAAATATAAATAAAGTAATCAATTATGATTTTCAGATGTATGTTTTCATGTTATTATTGGATTTCAACATATTTATGTCCTAGTCAAATAATTGGATTCAAACATAAAAACAGTGATTCAATTTCATTCAACGATGATGAAGAGATAATGAAAGAAATAGAAAATTCTGAATATAAAGAGAGATATAAATATTATATGGATGAGGAAGAAGAACAAATAATTCCCTTAATTAAATCTAAAACAGAAGTCTTTGCTAAATTTAAATGTGGATATTGTTCAAGACAAATAGATGTTCCTCAGTTTATGTATGCAGATAAGGCATTTTGTACTTCAAGATGTAGAACAAATTTAATATTACAAGAAGAGAATTATTTAAAAAAAGGACAGAGTATAAGTTTTAGTCTTTAAACAAAAGGAATATATTTCATTACAGCATTATCATATAAAGTAACTTGGAAAGCAGCATCGATACCATCAACATAAACAGTATCTCCATTAGAAATTTCATCACATCCATATTCATTGGTACAACTTTTAGATTTAAAAGAAACAGGCAATTTAATTGCATTATTTTTATCGCTCATGGTGTAATATTGCCATTTATCTCTTGCAACAAATAAAGGCCGTCCCATTAATGGAAGTAACATTTCTGGACCATTCATTCTTTTTAAAAGACCCATTTGCCGATAGTTAGTATCTACTGCTCTTGTATCAATATTAATTGGAACTCCGCCACGAATATCAGTAGATTGGATGTATCTTTCATCTCTTAATGGTGGAGCATAAGGATTAAGTAAAACATCTTGTTGAACATTAGAAAAAGAATAACTAGGACGGGGAAATAAACCAGTAGAAGGTGGAGTATTAATTTTTTCACTGGATATAGTAATTTCATTAGTATTTTGTCTAGAATACATGAAATAAATAATAATAATTAAAGCAAAAATTACAAAAACAAATGTAAAATTTTCAAAACAAATAACACCTGGAGTACATTTTGCCATATTATATAATATCAAATGAAAATATTATATAATTTAAAAAACTTATTGTGTTTGTGAAGAATCGTCCTTTTTATCACCTGTAAATTTAGATAGTAAGCCTCCCATTTTTTCTAAACCGTCTAAGTTAAGATTGTTTAAGAATCCTTCAGCAGTCTCTATAAAGGGTGTCATTTTATTAATATTATCCATCAATTCTTTTTGTTGATTTACAAGACTAGCAGTTTGTTGAGTAAGTCCTTCAACGCCACCTTCTCCAATTTTTGATTGTAAATTTTCATATGCTTTTTCTAAAGTATTGGCATAATCAATTCTATTTCCCTTTCCTTTGGTTTTTGATTGATTTTGTGGTTCTCCTTGGATTCCATCCATACCTTCTTTAGCAGCTTCGGCACCAGCATTTACTCCAGTATTTATTCCCGCACTGGTAACATCTTTTCCGATATTATCTTTTTTAGTATCTTTGTCTACTTTTTCAGCATCTTTATCCATTGATTTGCCTATATTTTTTTTTCCTTCTTTCATAGTTTCCATACCTTCCTTAGTAGTATAAATTACTTTAGGAGATCGAGTAGTAGCAAAAATAGATGTAGTAATTATGGAAATAATTAAAACAATAATCATATTTTTACTAAAGTAGGTGGATAAGAAACCAACAATCAAAAAGAAAACAACAGCTTCCAAATTGTTAGTGATTAAATATCCTAATAAATTTAAAATGGCTACGACAAAAACGATGTATAATACATTTTTATCATTTAAAAGTTGGTCCATTTTTGGCATCTTAATTTTAGATTTCATTATATAGTAATACTAGAAAAAATTGATTAAGATAAAGTAATAAAATTAAGTAATAAAATTAAAACATGGTTAATTCTAAATTTAAATTAGCAATTGTAAATTTATGGAATGGGAAAATTCATGGGCAAATACCTGATAATGAAATACCAAATGAAGAACAAATATCAAAATACTTTATTAATGATTCCTCAATAAATATAGAAGAGTTCTTTGATAAGGGAAATTATAGGTATATAGGAAGATATATAAAGATGATGAATACCCAAATTAACAACATGATAGATTTAAATTTATTGGGTGAATATTATGGCCCAATATTTAATAATTTACTTGATAAAAAAATAATAGGACTCCAAATAATTCAACCTATTACAGTTGGATATTATGAATTAGCTATGATAAAAACTCATTGGATCAGATTAATTCAAAGAAGATGGAGAGAAATAAGAAAAAAAAGATTAAATGCGAAAAAAAACATATTTAATTTAAGACATAGAGAGATTTATGGAAAATATCCTGATAATTGTAACATACCATTTAAATTGGGTCTTTAAGTATGTTAAAAATAAAATTTAAATAATAATTTAAAAAAATTCAACTTATTTTTTAAATGAATTTAATTAATCTCTCTATTTTCTCTCTAATAACTAATTTTTATAAAGTCGTTTGAAGTTTCAAAAATAAATTTGTTGTTACAAAAATAAAAAACCTTATACAACTCTTTCAAAAATACATAATAGAGAGAAAATAGAGAGATTAATTAAATTCTAAATTAAATAGGTTTAAAGTTCATGATAAAATATTTTATCAAAATAAATTGGTTTATTTTTTTGCTTTATATACGTAAAGTATAAATCAATATTAAAAGATAAGACCAAAATAAAGAGAATAGATTTAATTATAAACGACGGCATATTTCCAGTATGGTAATGATATATAATTAATAATGCTGTAGCTAATAAATTAAAAAAATTAATAGCTAAATCAATTAAAAAAACATTTTTTCTTATCTTGCCATATTGCCAACTTAAATAAAACGATAAAAAGAAAGTACATTGAATAATAAAATAAAAAAGTATTTTAAAGTTTTTATGGTTAAATATTTTATTCATATTAAAATATTTAAATATTATTTATTTATCGTCTTCCTTTTTTTCTAGAATTTTTTCCTCTTCTTCTTCTCTTTCCTTTACCTCTTCTGGATTTACCATAGGTGTATCCTCCTACAGTTGGGTTATTTCCTCTCATAGGAGGAGGCACATATGTAGCTGGTTTTGAGGTATTAGCTTTATTTGCGGCGGCATCTGCAGCAGGGTTACCCACAGCGGCTCCAGCAGTATCTATTGCCCCAGCAATACTGTCAATATCTTTTTTAAGTAAATTTAATTGACTTTCTAGTGAAGTTGTATCACTCATGGCAGTAATACTAGCTTTTAACTTATTCAAAGTAGATTGTTGTCTATCATTAGCACTTTTAATTAATTCTTTGACTTGGGCTTTGGCTTGAGCCCCCTGTCCTTTAATTTTATCAATATTTCCTTGAAGTGCATTAATTTGTTTATTACAATCTCCAATAATCTTTAACAAGTTTGCCTTGTTATCAGTTAGAGTTTTAGAAGCTTGTTCAACAGTGGCTACTAATTCTTGTAAGTCTGCCATTTTATTTAAAGTTGCTTGGTAATCATCGTCCCCACTTGACATTATATATTTTACTTATAAAAAAATATATAATTATCCTTTTCTAATTAAATTTGCTAAAGAGTTCCTACTTTTACGCAACGATTCTTGTACTTTTTCTATTTTCGGAAATATATCATCAATATTAGGGGTTTGAACACTATCAATTTCAGTTAATTCCATTTCATCTTCTTGAATCGTAGAGAGAATATTGAATAAAATAGATTCTTGTTTTTTTAGATCTTGATTTATTTTTTTTAATTTCTCTCTACTATTCTTGGTTGTAGCCTCCATAGTTCCTATTTTCTTTTCTCTTTCTTTTAATAAATTCATTATTTCTTCTAATGATACCTCACTCATCTATATTATCCGTAGAATTAATATCTTCTTCGTTATTTTCTACTAAATCATTTATTTCACTTTTTAAAAATGATATTTCTTTCATAATTTCTCTCTGTTCTTGTTTTGATTCCTTTAATTTATTATCTGTTAGTTTTAAATCTACACTTATATTTTCGATATAATCGTTTAATCTTTTTAAAAATACTATTTGTTTTTCTTTCTGATCAATTATATGTTTATTATAATTATCATAGTCCTCTGCTACTTCTCTTAATAAATCATTTTCTCTCATATTACTTTTTAATTGTTGCCTCTTTGCACATAAAATTCTTTTTCTATTTTCTAATTCTGCTTTTAGTTGAAAAATTTGTTGGTCTCTCAAAGCTAAATTCATCTTATATATTTATTATACTTTTATTTCTCCATTTTTATTTATTTTTTACTACATCCCTACATACATTATTATTATTAATATTAATAATAAACTACATAATGTAGATAAATGATAAATTTAAATGATATAAAAATCTAGGCCTATAATATTTAGGATGTCTAAAACTCAAACAGAACTTTTATTACAAGAAGACGATAGTAGATATGTTATGTTTCCATTACAAGACCAAGATATATGGAAAATGTATAAAAAACAAGTCGATTGTTTTTGGAGAGCAGAAGAAATCGATTTAAGTAAAGATATGTCTCATTGGGAAAGCTTAACAAACGAGGAAAAGTATTTTATTAGTCATATATTAGCTTTTTTTGCGGCAAGTGATGGAATAGTTTTAGAGAATTTGGCAGCAAGATTTATGGGAGAAGTTCAATTAAGTGAAGCAAGAGCATTTTATGGTTTCCAAATAGCGATGGAGAATATACATTCCGAGAGCTATAGTTTGCTCATTGATACATATATAAAAGATAGAGAGGAAAAAATGACTTTATTTAAAGCCATTGATAACTTTCCATGTATTAAAAAGAAGGCCGATTGGGCTATTAAATGGATACAAGATAAACGCAGTTCTTTTGCTACTCGATTAATAGCATTTGCTTGTATAGAAGGTATTTTCTTTTCAGGAGCATTTTGTAGTATTTTTTGGTTAAAAAAGAGGGGTCTCATGCCTGGATTAACATTTTCTAATGAATTAATTTCTCGTGATGAAGCATTACATACAGAATTTGCTATATTATTATATAGTAAATTAAATAAAAAAGTAAATAAAACTCGTGTAATGGAAATAATCAAAGAAGCAGTAGAAATAGAAAAAGAATTTATTAGTGAAGCACTTCCTTGTAGATTAATAGGAATGAATGGTGAGTTGATGTGTCAATATATAGAATTTGTAGCAGATCGATTATCCCTTCAATTAGGATATGATAAAATTTACAATAAATCAAATCCATTTGATTTTATGGACATGATAAGTATTGAAGGAAAGACCAATTTCTTTGAAAAACGAGTTTCTGAATATTCTTTGGCTGAAAAAACCAAAACTGAAGATGTATTTGAATTAAGTGATGACTTTTAAAAAAACTTACTGTAGTATTACTTAGATATTTTTGACAATAAATTCGAACATTGTGTCTTATCCACTGAGACATTACTTAAGCTGTTGATCATTTTTAAATGATTCTTTTAATTGTTTGTTTAATTTTATCTTTTTAAAATTATAACAATTTTCTAATAAAGTGGATACCATATCACAATATTCATCCTTATTTTTTTGCCCTTGACATTCTTCTTTTAAAATTATTTCATAATCTTGGCAAATATTTGAATATTTTGTATCCTCCATATTAGATTATTTACTTAAATTAATATTTAAATTAATATTTAAATAAATTTTAACATAATTATTTAATGTCAAAAGTAGCGTTTATTACAGGAATAACTGGTCAAGATGGTTCTTATTTAGCTGAATTACTTTTAGAAAAACAATATAAGGTTTATGGAATCGTGCGTAGAACATCTTTGGTATATAGTTACAGTAGAATAGATCATATAAGGAATAAATTAAATCTTGAATATGGAGATTTGACAGATGGCTCATCGATTACCAATATAATACATAAAATAATAAATGAAAATTCTAATTTTGAAGTATTAGAAATTTACAACTTGGCAGCGCAAAGTCATGTTAAAATTTCATTTGAAACACCTGAATATACATCTTTAGTAGATGGTATTGGAACTTTAAAAATATTAGAAGCAATCAGAATATTACCTTCAGAAATTCAAAGTAAAATTAAATTTTATCAGGCAGGAACAAGTGAAATGTATGGGGAAGTAAGAGAGAATCCTCAAAATGAAAATACCCCTTTTAATCCACAATCCCCATATGCATGCGCAAAAGTATATAGTCATTTTTTAGTTAAAAATTACAGAGAAGGTTATGGTTTGTATGCTTGTAACGGAATTTTATTCAATCACGAGAGCTCAAGAAGGGGGGCTAATTTTGTAACTGCTAAGATTGTGAATGGTGTAAAAGATATTATGAAAGGAAAAATACCTTTTCTACAATTAGGAAATATACACAGTAAGAGAGATTGGGGACATTCAAAAGATTATGTATATGGTATGTGGTTAATGATGCAACAAGAAAAACCAGATGATTATGTTCTAGCTACTGGAGTTACAACAACCGTTAAAGAATTTATTGAAAAGGCATTTAAGTATGTAAATATAGAAATTGAATGGGAAGGAGAAGGAGAAGAGGAATGTGGAATAAATAAAGAAGATAGAACAACACTAGTAGTAATCGATAAAAAATATTTTAGACCATGTGAAGTAGATTTATTATTAGGTGATCCCAGTAAAGCTAGAGAGAAATTAGGATGGAAATTAAATTACGATTTAGACGGATTAATAAAAGATATGTTTGAAAATGAAAATTAAATTATATTTTAATAATAATGATTGAAAATATAATTTTGATACCATATAGGAATAGACCTAAACAACTTGAACTATTTATAAATGAATGTGCTCCAATAATAATTGAAAACTTACCTAATAGTAAAATAATTATTATAGAACAAGAAGAAGGGAAAGATTTTAATAGAGGTTTTTTATTAAATTGTGGTTTTAAAGAATATGAAAACAAATGTAAATATTTTTTCACTCATGATATAGATATTTTTCCCAAAGAAAAAGCAATAAAAGAGATATACAAGAGAGAAATTAAATTAAATGAAATATTGGCTATAAGTAGTCCAGAAAATTCATTGGGAGGAGTAATTAAAGTATGTGAAAATACTATATTTGGTGTCAATGGGTTTCCAAATAATTATTTTGGATGGGGAGCAGAAGATAAAGCATTACAAAATAGAACGGAACTAAGAAAATGTGATATAATTAGATATAATTATCATAAAAAACAAAGTGATAGTGATTATTTTAAATACTTACCAGAGGATTATAAGGATTCAAAGAAAATAAATTTTGAGCAGAAGAATATTTTTGAATATAATTTATTTGATGAATTATCTATAGAAGATAAGTTTACTCATGTGTTAACAACTGGGTTAAACAATCTTAAATATGAAGTTGTTGAGAGAAAGTCAGAAAAAAACATAGAAATAATTAAAGTAAAAATAATATAAACATAATTAATAAATTAATGTAATGACTGTAACTATTCATGTAACGGGTGGATTAGGTAATCAATTATTTCAAATTTTTACATTAATTTCATATAGCTTAAAACATAAAAAAGCTTTTTATTTTGAAAAATCAATACCAACTAGGAAAGATAGACCATTTTACTGGAATAATTTTCTAAAATCATTAGTTCCATTTATTAAAGATGGAACTGAAATTCAACTACTATATAGAGAACCCAATTTTCATTACAATGAGTTACCATTAATAAGCCAATCAATAAAATTTTTTGGATACTATCAATCCTATAAATATTTTGAAAAAAATAAACATTCCATTGAAAAATTTATAAGATTGGAAGAACAAAGAAATATGTTAAAAAATGATTATGATTTTAGTAACTTAGTTTGTCTTCATTTTAGGGTTGGAGATTATGTGAACCTTCAACATCATCATCCGTTAATGCCTATTGAATATTATAGAAATGCTCTACAACAATTAATTAAAACAACTGATAAAGATAATTGGAAAATATTATACTTTTGTGAGGATAATGATATAAATTATGTTAATGAAAAAGTAAATAGTTTAAAAACCGATTATCCTAATTTAAGTTTTCAAAAAATAGACAGTAAATATCAAGATTGGGAACAAATGTTAATCATGTCATTATGTCAACATAATATAATAGCAAATAGCACTTTTAGTTGGTGGGGAGCATATTTAAATAAAAATGTTGATAAATTAGTTTTTTATCCGTGTAAATGGTTTGGGCCTGCATTGGTAGAAAAAAATACTAATGATTTGTTTCCTAATGATTGGATTAAAATTAATTTTTAATTTATTGATTTTACATATTCTAATAAATCTATTTATTAGAATATGTATTTAAAAATAAAAATTTAAAAAAAATATAAATGAGATTTTTAATATTATATGAATCGTTTCATAATAAAAATAAAAATGGATTAATTGCTTCATTAAACTATTTAGGATGGGAATACCGTTTTGGAAATATTAATGATATAAAAGACTTTGATATAATTTATTCTCCAAATTTTCAGTTGATTAATCCATCTATTTATCCTTCAAAAAAATTTATATTTGGTCCCCATTTTTCTGTATTTCCTGATCAAAGATTATTACAAATTAATAATACTTTAAATAATGCTATTTATATTCAACCTAGTAAATGGGCAGCTGAAGTATGGATTAACCTTGGAGTAAGACATATTCCAATTAAAATTTTGCCATTTGCAGTAAATACAAATATATTTAAACCTTCTGATAATACAACAAAAGATAAAGTATTTATTTATTTTAAAAATAGAAATCCACAAGAATTACAGTTTTTAGAATTATTTCTTAAAACAAAAAATATTCCATATAGAATATTTGATTATGTTAAAAAATATCAAGAAGAAGATTATTTAAATTATTTACAACATAGTAAATTCGGAATATTTTTAGATGCTCATGAAAGTCAAGGATTCGCATTAGAAGAAGCATTATCTTGTAATGTCCCTTTATTAGTTTGGAATACAAGAACTATGAATCAAGAATTTAGGTCATCTTTTGGACCTATCCCTTGTACTACAATCCCATATTGGGATAATCAATGTGGAGAATATTTCTATGATATAAATGAATTAGAAGAAAAATATAATACATTAATCAGTAAATTAGATCAATACCAACCAAGACAATTTATTTTAGAAAATCTTTCAGTAGAAAAATGTGCCAACAAAATGAAAACTTTAATAAATATTTAATAATACTTAAAGTTTATAATATTATTAATATAAATTACAATGTCATATTGTATATTATTATTATCTACTATATTTGTTGATATAAATAGTCCGTTATATAAAAAAAATCACCTCAGTTCTAATAAAGAAAGGATTATACAATACTTAAATGGTATTAAAAAAGTAAAGGAATTAAATCCCGAATCAGATATATACATATCTGATAATAGTAATTATCTAAATGAAAAGTCAGATATCTTACAATATTTAATTGAAAATAATATTCATATTATAAAAGATGCACCTAATAACTATGGTAAGATTAATAAAGGAGCAGGATTAATAGAAAATTGGAAACATAATATTAGTTTATTAAAAAAATATGAATATATAATTCATTTTGAACCTAGACTACTATTAATTGATAATTATTTTATTAATAATTTTCTAGAAAATAAAAGAAATCTTTTTACTTTAAATCATCCCATATTAATGCCACATTTTAACACTGGATTATTCACTATTAAAAGTGATATATTAATCAATTATATTAATACCATAAAAATAAATGTTTTTTGTAATAATTCAATATCAATTGAAAATGATTTAATTAATTATTTTAAAAATAATAATATTTCTTATCATATTCTTGATAAATTAAATGTATATTGGTTTGATAAATATGAAACAAATAAAATTTAAATCATTTTAACCCACGTTATGAGTATAATTAAACAATACAAATTTAGATATTAAAATTTTATATGTTTAATTAGTAAAATTAAAAAAGTATATATTATAAATGAATAATAAAATAGATTATTTGTGTATCGGTGTAGCAAAAGCAGGAACTACGAGTATAATTAATTATTTAAATTTAAATCCAGATATATTTTGTAAAGAAGGAGAAACCCATTTTTTTGATGATAAGAATGATAATAATATTACAAAATACGAAAAATCGTTCGTATCAAATAAAAAAATTAAAGGAGAAAAATCACCATCCTATTGTTATTTGAGGTATGCGATTGATAAAATATACAAATATAATCCAAATATGAAATTAATTATATTATTAAGAGAACCAATTTCAAGAGCATATAGTCAATATAATATGGAAGTAAATAGAAGAAACGGCTACAAAAAAAAAAATCTTATATGGATGAATTTCTTAAAGAAAAAGATATAAAATTAAAAGATGTATCAGAAATGGTAAAAAACATAAATGTTGATAATAGTAACGACTTTTATATAGTGAGAGGATACTATGATGAAATTATACAATATATATTATCTGTATTTCCAAAGAATAATTTATATATTGGTGTGTCTGAAGAAATAAGAGAAAACCCAGATGTAGAATACAATAAAATATATTCCTTTTTGGGTGCTCCAAATATAGAAATAGAACAAAACTTAAATACACATATAGGTATCTATAGAAGCGAAATACCTAAAGATTTAGAATTATTATTGTATAATATTTATAAACCACATAATGAAGAATTATACAAAATATTAGGTAGAAAAATAGACATTTGGGAAAAATATTATGATAAATTAAAGTAGACATTTCCAGCTTTAAATGTATAATAAATAATAATACTAATATTTGCCATTATTATTTATCAATTAAAATCCGTATGCTGGATTTTTTTTATATTTTGCTAGTTCCATATTATAATTTCCATTGACACTATAAACATTACAATTGTAATTAACTTTCATAAATCTAGACACATTTGTATCAAAACTAGTAACGACATTTTTAGATCTGCTCATAATTTCAATAGCATTTAACATAAGAACAGTATGTTCTTTAATTTCCATATTACTCATTTCATCAAGTGATTTAATGGTTTTACAGTTTCCATATTTTAATCGCTTCATAACGACTGCTCCACCATTACTATTACTATTTGATATATTGTATACATATAAATCTATACAATTATCTTTAATATATTGTCTTACCTTTTCAACTAATAAATTATCGTCTGAATGAACAAATACATTTTTTATATTATCACCATTTTCTAATAATTTATTAACATATTTTTCTATTGGTATTTGTTTAGCTTCATATAATAATTTATCTCCTCCGCGTAAAAATATAGAATTATAAGTATCTGGTAAATCATAATTCCTTAATATATCTGATTTGATTACAAATAATTCTTTTGAATAATGTATATAATCATATAAAGTTAAATTTATATCCGGAACATTCATATGACTATAAAATATTGTTTCATTTATATTTGTTGTATATTTTCTTATATTTGAATTTAATTTTATATAATCATCTAGACCATTGTTATGTTTAAATTTCCATTTATCATCTTTTATATAAAGTATTTTATCATTTTTACGACAAAAAATGTAGGTTTGTATATAAAACCAAAATACACAAAAAAACCATTTTCATTTTCAAAATCAAAACATATATTTTTCATTTATTTATATAAATTTATATTTTTTTGGTTTTAAACTAATCCATTGTGTTTGATATTTGTTAATATAATTTGGATTTATATTTCTTCTCAAAAAATTTAGTTTATCACTATTCTTTTGATCTTTTTGTTTTCGTGTGCTTCCATTTTCTAATGGGGCATAAAAATCAATAGGAACATATCCACATATATATTTTTTAAACAGATATGCCCTTAACATTAAATCGTGATCACTATTATCCAAATAATAATGCTCCTCATCTAAATAATTTAATTCAATTAGTTTTTCTTTTTCAATTAATAATGGTCCTCTATTACATGTTTCATATGTATAAAATGTATTTTTATCTACATCTAATGTACTAATATCTTGTTCAATTGAAGATCCTAATTTTCCTATTCCACCATCTTTAAATAAATTATGACAACATCTCCCTGAAACAGCAATTACATTATCTAATAATTTGAATGGTTTACATAAATGTTTATTATATCCTATTTCTGTCATCATCATATCTGCTTGTATTTCTAATACATATTTACCTTCCGCCATTTTAAATCCTATATTATCACATTTAGTTTCGAAAAGCGGTTCGTAAGTTTCAATAATTTTAATTTGAATAAAATTATTATGTTCATTTTTATATTCATCGATAAATTTTTTAATATTATCTTTCGTATTATCACTACAACAATCTAATATGAGAATTATTTCAAAATTATTTAATGTATGGGTTATATAACTTTTAATATTATCTACAATTATTTTTTCTTGATTATATACCGGAGTTACTATTGAATATTCAACAGTACCTGTATTAAATATTTTTGAAAATTGTAATGAATATTGCATAATAATAAATTATACACTTAACTTTATATCAATTATTATGTAATTAATTTAACTAACATGAAAATTATTTAAAAAATCGGCTCTATTCATATAATATTTTTTTCTCTCAAAATATGTCTCTATGGCTTCATTTATATCCTTACAATAAATAACTGCTAATTGTCTCTGTGTTTTTTTATCAATCAATTTAAAGGGAGTTAAATTATTCAATAATTTATCTGTATTGTCTAATTTAACCCATTGTTTAATTCCAAAATTAGAACTATTAAATTTTTTATTATTATTTTTTTCATATATATACATTATCATTGATAATACCGATTGATCCTGTCTATGATTATTTCTTGAACTTCCATTAGGGCAGATAACATCTTTATTTAAACAACAGTTATACCAATAGTTTAATATATCTTTTCCATTAGCATTATTTTTCAATCCTATAATTGCTCCATTTCTTTGTGGAATATTTATAACTTCTTTTTCCAATTTAAAATATTGTAAGCATTTTGGATGATGTAATTCTAATGATTCTATTGTATTAGGGTATGCCGTTATTGGGCTATAAAAATTTTCTTCGTTTAATGTATTCATAATTTGTAATATATTATTACTAGTTAATCGATTAGCACAATCAGACCAGATAATATAGTTATATTCATCCTTTAATGACTCTAGATATATTGTTATAGGTTTAAATGCATATGAACAATTAATATACTCATAATTATTAAAATTTACATAATCAGGATATTTTGAAAAGTTAAAATTTTCTATATTAAACCCAAATTTATTTTGTAAATTAATTAACTTATTAATATTATTTTCATTAAGACCATAATTATAAATTACTACATTAGTCATAATAAATTTTATATTATTTAGACTATTAATAAAATCTAGTAAAGTAATTATGTATCTATCATTAGCACCGGATACTAATTTTAGAGAAGTTTTCATTATAAATATTAATTAATAGTTATTATATTTAAATAATAATTTATATTCATAGTATAATGAAAATTCTTATAACAGGAGGATGTGGATTTATAGGCCACCATTTTGTTGAACATATATGTAAAAATACAGACTGGGATATTATTATAATTGATCGTTTAAGTTATGCGTCAAATGGTTTTGAACGATTAAGAGATACAGACACTTTAAATAATAAGCGTATCAAGGTGTATACATGTGACTTAATATTGCCTTTATCTGAAGGAATCATTAAAGAAATAGGAGAAGTAGATTATATTGTTCATATGGCAGCCGAAACACATGTGGATAATAGCATTAAAACACCCGAACTATTTTTAGATAATAATATCAAAAGCACTTTTAACTTATTAGAATATGCTCGTAATCATTTACCAAATTTGAAAACATTCTTTTATTTTAGTACAGATGAAGTATTTGGACCTGCCTTAGGTGATACCTTATATAAAGAATGGGATAGACATAAACCAACCAATCCATATTCAGCTTCAAAGTCGGCAGCAGAACAAATATGTATTGCGTATGAAAATACTTACAAAACTCCACTAATGATTGTTAATGTAATGAATGCTTTTGGAGAAAGACAACATGTTGAAAAATTTATTCCATTATGTATAAAAAAATTATTAAATAATGAAAAAATATATATTCATAGTTATCCTGATAAAAAAACAGCAGGCACAAGATTTTATATTCATGGAAGAAATATAGCAGCCGCTGTTTTATTTTTAATTAAAAATGGAGAGATCGGGGAAAAATATAATATTTCTGGCGAAAAAGAAGTTAGTAATTTAGAAATGGCTCAATATATTGCGAAATTTATGAATAAAGAATTAGATTATGAGATGGTTGATTTTCACAGTGATCGTCCAGGACACGATTTAAGATATGGATTAGATGGTTCAAAATTATTTGATATGGGTTTTAAATTACCATTAAATTTTGAAGAATCTTTGCGTAAAACCGTAGAATGGACACTGGAGAATCAAAAATGGTTGGAAGAATAATATTTAAAATTAAATTTAAAATATTATTTATATTTTTTTTTGTATTAAAGTAACAGATGGAACTGTTCCAATAGTTAGGATATTATAATCATTTTTATATTTACATAAAACGGGTTGAATTTGTGGTTTACTATACTTTTTCATCCATTCTACCCGATCTCTTTCTTTTGATCCTCCTTCTAATAATAATATCCCATTATTGTTTAATTTTGATAAATAATTCTCTATAGCATATTCGTATACATCACCATTATTTGCTATATCAATATGGATAATATCATAAGTACTATTTAATGTATTATATAATTCATAAAAATTACCATAGTTTATAGATACATTCGTATAATCTTTAAAATATGTAAGTAGTTTTTCTTTATCTGGGTGATTACCATTAAATTCTTCAAAAATATCATATGCTTTTATTTTTGTATTAGTATTATATTTTGCAAATAATTCTAATGAATATCCGTCTAATATTCCAATTTCTAAAATATTTTTGGGTTTATTTAAGTATAAAATAGTATCAAAGATATCCTTATATTCTACAGAATTAATATAACTACTATTCATTTATAATTAATAAATAATTGTTTATTTAAACTGTTTATTTAAACTATTTATTTAAACTATTTATTTAAACTATTTATTTAAACTATTTATTTAAACTATTAATTAATGTAAAACGTTTACACTTTGAATAATTTCTCCAAAAAAAATATATTTTCATTATTATTAAATATTATTAAATATTATTAAATATTATTAAATATTATTAAATATTATTAAATATTATTAAATATTATTAAATATTATTATAAAGGTTTAAATACTAATACTAATATTAGTATTAATATTAGTATGTATTTTTATATACATGTAGTTAGTTATTATGAAAAAAATGATAGAACAAAAAATCTATATGATATATTTAAAATATTAAATAATTCTGTATTATCTTCAAGACAATCAGGAAAAAATTTAATTATATACAATATTATAATTGATGATAAAAAACCCTCTTTGATTATAAATGAAACTTTTGATAAATTAAAGGAATTAGAAAACGATAAATACGATATATTAGTTTCATATAGATATAATACAGGTGGAACCGTTCAAACTATGTATTTGACATATAAATATCTTAGAAATAATAATATTAATTCAAAATATATAGGTGTTTGGGAAGATGATTGTATATTTAAAGATAATTATTTATTAGATATTGTAGAGGAATATTTAAAAGAAGATAATATTTATGTAGGTAGTTATTGGGAATGTGAAGATGGTTATGCTTTAAATAATAGTGAAATAGGTGGAATTAAACAATTGAAAACAAATAATTTAAATAGAATTGTTCCTTGGTGTCGTCTATATCATATTTATTCTAATTCTAAAGATGATACTTTAATTCCATATAATAAATATAGATGGTGTGAAGATCCTTATATAACCACATTAGGCAATTTAAAAAAAATAGAGGATAAATTAGGAGTTTTTACATTAGCCCCCACTAACGAAAAATATACTCATTGTGAACATGGTATAAATTATGGAGAAGTTGGATTTCCAACCAGACTTTCTATTAATGGTTTTAAATTTTATGGTTTATCCAAACAAAAATTTTTTACTAATTTAAATGAAAATACAATAGGTAATAAGCTAATCTAATTATATAAAATAATATTTATTGTGGAATAGGAAGTTGTTGTCCTAGAAAACACGATATTATTAAATTTATAAAAAAATAATTATATAAATAAAATAGTTTATTTATATAATATGGAAAATAAACCAAAAATAATATTTATATTTGGAATGCATCGTTGTGGAACATCTTTATTGTCTAATTGTTTAATTGAAAATGGATTTTCTATAGGAAAAACTAAAAATAAAGATAAAGATTGGCAAAATCCAAATGGATATTTTGAAAATGATGCCTTATGTGAAATACATAATGAGTTATTGAAATTCAATAATAGTGATTGGTTAAATATTAATAAATGTAAAATGGAATATAATAATTATTTTATAGATAAATATAGAAATTTATTAGAAACAGAATTTGAAAATGATAATCTAATATTGATTAAAGATCCAAGATTAACTTTTTTTGTAGATTTTTTAAAAGAAGTTTGTAATAATATTTATGAATACAAATTTTTATTTTTAACACGAAATAAAATAGAATGTTGTAATTCTTTGTCTAAAGCTCAAAATAAACCGTTAGATAAAATATATGAATTATATGACAAAACATTATATTTTTACAATGAATCATTTTTAAAAATTGATCATAATGATATTATAAATAATAATATTGATATTTTAAAAAAAATAGCTATTTTTTGTAATTTCAACCTAATTAATGATACCGAATATATTGTGGATTTAAACCTATATAGATGTAGAAATACCAAATGAATTTATTTTTTCCATTAATTATTTCTTTATTTATGTATTATTATTATTATCAAATAGCTCTTTATTTATAGCCTGTATAGGAACTATAGGACAATTATATATAACTGCTATATCATTTTTTATAGGATTATATTTATTTTCATTTATATTGTAATCAAAAATTATTGAATATAACTTATTATCTTCATCTGACCAATAACAGAAAGGATACTGATTATTATTTATTTTTAATAATGAATAGTGTTTTATATTAATTTTTGTGAATATTGTACTAAAAGTTACTTGATAATATGCCCCAGCATAGGCCTTTTTAAGTTGATCCCAATCAAAAGAAAAATCTATTTTATTATTTATAATATTTAAGCATTGTCGAGGAGTATTTGTATTATAAAAAGGATTACTATATAATTCATTTAAAGTATCCATACTAACTAAAACACATCCTTCAAAATGTAGTGGTGCTTTTTTTTCTCCTATACTATCCTCTACAATACTAGATAATAGGCCTATATTATTTATACAACTATCTTTATAACAATTTAAAAAAATTTCATCAAATCCATAAAAATTACCACAATAATCGTCTTCTACAAAAAAATAATAATCAAATTTATTTTTATATAATTCATAAGCATATAACCATTGTCCTGGAGAATATGCATAATTTTCACAATCAATTATTTTAATTGGAATATCACTTTTATCAATTATATCACTTAGGTTATAATAATCTTTATAATAATTATCAGATTTTGCTTTCATAATTGTAATTTGACTAATATTTTTTTTGTATTTTAATAAATATTTAATATGTAATTGTAGAATATTATTAGGAGTAGGATTTTCATTTTTCCTCTTACATTTTCCATTGTAAGTAGCTATAACATAATTTATTTTTAATTGTTGTTTTCTCTCTTTTTTTTGTTGTTGTAAGTAATTGTGACAACTATCTTCATCGTATATGTCATACCAATCGTATTTTTCTGTTTCTATTAAGTCACTATAACCATCATCAAAATATAACTCACTTGAACCTATTATACCATATTTTTTATTAGAAATGATTTGCTGATACATTAAATCATAATGACTGTTACAACCCTTACCTATTGTCATTGTTAACTTATCAATTTGTTTTGCTTTTACTCTATCTTTAACCTTATTATGAAATTGTGTTAAACTACGCATTTCATAATGTCTTGCATTCCAATCAACTATTTCATCTATTTTATCTGATTCAATTTGATGTCCAAAGAATCTTATTTGAGTAAATTTTCCTCGCCAAGCATAAAGTCTACTAGCGCATTTTTTTTTAATATTATAATATTTCATTCTTTCACATGGATCTTTAATATCAGGATTATCTTTATCTGTAAACCAATAAACAAAATTTTTAAATGTAATTTTATTAATATTTTTGTATGTATCTACAATTCTTAAATATTCATAATAACTTAATTTCCTATCTGGTCCTTCTAAAAATTCATCTGATTCTGGAAAACTAATCCAATCATAATTTGATGAATAATTAAATTGGTTATATTTTATTTCAGATAAATCAACCAAATCTTTTTTTTCATTTAAATTATGTTCTCCATTTAATATTTCGTAAATTATACTATGAACCTCATTATTAAAAAAATTAACTTTTTTTGATAAATTATATACACATAAAATATTTGATTTTAAACTATTAATAATACTTGTTGTATCATCTGTAGAACAATGATTGAAAATTATTATGTCTTGATTATTTTTTTTATAATATTTTACTTGTGATTCAACTAAATCTTCATCATTATGAAATAATAGTACTGTTAAACATTTAAAATTTTCTTTTAATTTTGATTGTGGTTTTGTAGCAATATATTGGGGTGTAACATTTAATTGTTTTTTATTTTTTTTTTCTAACTTATTTTCCATAATCTTAAACTGAAACATTGATACAATATACATATTATTATAATAAAAATTGATAAAATTAACAAATTGTTTAGCAAATATTTCTTCAAAAGAATAATCGGTGTTTTAAATGTTAAAAATATCCTTTCCGAATAAGTTTAGATATTGTTGAACATATAGTTACTTATACTAGAGATAAAATTGTATATGATGTTGGCTGTGGTGCAGGAGATCTATTAGAATATCTTAAATATAAAAAATATGCTAAACAAGTAATAGGAATAGAAAAAGATTTAGATAGATATATAAAAGAACGACCATATATTCAACTAGGAGATGTATTTGATTTAGGTTTACCCGAAGCAGATGTATATACATTATGGTTAGGAGGACTATTTCCGTATGAACAATTATTTAAACAAATGAAAAAATAATTATTTAAACAAATGAAAAAATAATTATTTATATGGATGATAGTGAAAAAAATCATCAAATGTTTTCTAATAATAAAGGTATATCTTTAATTGAAACAATTAATTATGAATATAATGAAGAAAAGTATATTCTTGAAAATCAATCTGTAGAAGATTGGAAAATTGAGTTGTCAAAATTAAAAATTGGTAATTTCCTATCTAAGGGAACAAGACTATGTAAAATATATAAATATACTCCTAGTTGAGTAAAAAATATTTAATTATAATTTATAATACTATTAACTATATGTTCTCTATCAAAATCAGTTAACCACCATCCAACAGGAATACATACTAACTCCTTTTCCAAAATATCCAAATTTGGTAATGATTCTTCAAAATCCTTAACACAACTATTAATATCATTTCTATTATGCACTTGACTAGTCATTATATTGGCTTCTTTCATTTGTTCCATAAATTCTTGTTTTTTACCATTTAATACTCGAATGGTATAAAGCCAATAAGCCGATTTACATTTTGGGTTGTTTTTTAACAATTGAATATCTTGTATATCTTTTAATTTTTCATCAAAAATTGCCGCATTTCTTCTATTTTTCTCTAAT